>Ga0136636_10000137_pt1 | contig 30478 bp, 17 predicted proteins | sample AntDrymUQ8522106_2_FD_104653 | JGI IMG/M metagenome (GOLD analysis project Ga0136636, IMG submission 104653) | Polar desert sand microbial communities from Dry Valleys, Antarctica - metaG UQ852 (21.06) | ecosystem: Environmental > Terrestrial > Soil > Desert | place: Antarctica: Dry Valley... | reverse complement strand
ATTAGAAGAGGTGATCTGTCCTGTTATCAGGGCAGTAAGCAGATAGGTGGATAGTTTAAATTGCCTTTTCAATAGCTGCCGATGCGAGATATCTTGGCTTGAAATAAGTATTGTAACGGATTGAATTGGGCTTGAAACGGATTATACTTCCAAATGCACCTTTACCATTCAAATAAATACGGGCTATGTTAAACAACAAGAACTTTCCTTCCTCTACACGCGCTATTTGGTTGTAACTGTATTTTGCAGTTCTGAAGTAATTTGATACATAAAAATAATCTTCGTCGCAATCGATTCGCATGATACGATAACTGGTTCTGTATAAAACAAGCAATATCAATACAAAACCTAGGGCAAAGAAAAGTCTCAATGTTACCAAATTGGTTTGGGTTTCTACCTCAGACATCCATAATGCCATATTACCTATTATAAAAAATACAATAAGGAAGGTTGGTATAAACAAACGGTAAAACATAGTGGCTGAACTAGATATCTGCTGCATAATATTATATTTCGGCTAAGGCTTTTTCTTTTCGGTTATATTCTCTTCGTGACACACCAATGCTAATTTCATACAATAGGAACAATGGTATCATGACCAAAACTTGACTCAATACATCCGGTGGAGTAATTACTCCTGCTAGCAATGCAATGATTACTACTGCGTGCCTTCGATAATTCTTGAGAAAATCAGGTGTCATAATTCCTATCTTAGTTAAAAAGTAAATAACAACTGGCATTTCAAACACCAATCCTACAGGCATTGTCAACATGGTTAGGTAACCAACATATGAGCTCAAGGTAGGCGTATTGATCGCTCCCACAGAATAACTTGCCAAGAAGGATATCCCGAAAGGTGCCAGAATAAAATATCCAAATGATACGCCCAATACAAAAAGGAAGGTACAAATACCAACTATTCCAGATATGGCCTGGCGTTCGGTTTTGTATAGGCCTGGTCTGATAAATCGCCACAGTTCCCATATCACATAAGGACAGGTTACCAAAAGGCCCAACCAGAAACACACATACATACTCACTGAAAATTGCTCACCCAATTCTCGGGTTACCAAATCAAATTTTGGAGGCGAATAACAAAATGTAGGACCCAATTTGCAAATCCACTTGAAAGTTGGAAAATCGGGATCTTTGGGATAAAGGATTATATTTTTAAAAACCCATTCTTGAAATGAAAAAACCACACCAGCTCCTATTGCAACGCCAATAGCCGAGCGAAAAAGATGCCAACGCAGCTCCTCTAAGTGATCAAGAAATCCCATCTCTTTGCCACCTTGATCTATTTTATCTACGTCGTACTGATCTAAAGCCATCTCAAGTTTTCGATAATGCGTTGCAAAGTTACTATTTCAAGTCAAAGACTTAGACAATTGCTGAGTTAATTCGATAATTAGAGTAGAAATAAATAACAAGGTTTAATGAAAGGCCAATGCCCAGACAAATAAGCTGACACTGACTATAAATCCGACAGTGAATATTTGATAGGCAACTGATAGAAAGCGGTACTTGATGGCCAACAATTGGCCGTTGTAATACATTTCACGCTTTAAATTATCTAAAATCGCATCTTGATCTTGTAACATATTCCCCACTTCCTGAAGATATTCATTTAATTCCAATTGAGTGTAATGTGCAAAAGAAGTCAGATTTTGCCTTCTACTTTCACCTTGTAGTTCCTTTAATTGTATTGAAATAACTCTAGGGCGTGCTGACAAAACTGCAAAAATTAAAGACACCAGACTAGAAATCAGAAAAACCAAAACTGGAATAATCAGCCTGGAACCTTCTGCCATAATATTCTGGTACGTAGAAAATGAAATTAACGCACCGGTCAATATGGCATTGACGCTGATCATGATATGTGCTTTACTATCAGCCATAGAGCTCAACTCAGTATGGTTTCTAAAGTTGATTCTAAAATAGCTTTCTACGCTTGATTGTAGCTTTCGCGACATGCGAGGAATTTGGGATCCTAACGGCTCATCCATTCTGGAGGTGGTTTGGTTCAATTCCGTTTTGGATCAATCACTTCAGGGCCTTTATTCCCGTATTTCACGTCAATCTTATCTTCCATAGCCGTCACTCGAACTTCAGTTCTGCGGTTGTATTGATATTCTTCTTCGGTACAGTTTACACCCTCCTTGCACTTGTTTCGCGGTTCTTCTTCTCCCTTACCTTGGGTAGTAATTCGATCACTATTGATCCCTTTGCTTATCAGGTAGTTCTTAGCAGAAATAGCACGTTGTATTGACAATTCTTTATTGTAGGCCTTCTCTCCTCTTGAATCCGTATGCGCAGTCAATTCAATGCTCATTGTTGGATACATTGCCATTAACTTATATAAAGCGTCCAATTCTTGACCAGCACCTGCGCGAATGTATGCATTGTTGAAATCATAATATATATTGTCCAGCACTATGACAGTTCCTTTAGCAATAGAGCCAGATCCACCAGATTCAATTGAGGCTACGGGTGTATTATCAAATGGCAACAATCTGACTTCACCAGGGAGTTCAGCTTTATTGCCCTTGGGATTATTTACATTGAGTATACCTTGGATGTAACCTTGTTGTTCTGCTCTGATTATTGCAGTGCATCCTGCTGCCAAACACAATTCAAAATGTCCTTCACCATCAGCTTTGACATCTATGATTTTGCCATCGCAAGAAGTTTTGATACTGACTTGAGCAAACGGAATTGCAGCACCGGTTTTTTGATTGATGACTTTACCATTGACATTGGCGCAATCTTTTATTTGCAGAGGTATTCTGATCTCTTGATCACTGGTTGGCGCGCTTGAAGTATAATAATGCTCTTTTAACAAATACCCAGGTTTTTTAACAAAGATTAAGTAATTGGAATTTGGCTCCAATTGAGTTGTCAAGCTGCCACTCTCATCTGAAAATCCAAGTGGAGTGTCAAGGTTAAAAATCTTTTTTCGGGCAAGTTGGATCTGCACCTGATTGTCATCTTTGTTGCCCTCGTTTATCAATTCCACTTCATACAAAGCATCATTGTCCGAAGCGCCATTTTTATCTGTCTTGAGCAAATAAACAACTGCTCCTGGCACCCAATCACGTGAGGCTTCATCAAATATTTTAAGACTGATATTGAATTTTGGTATAGCAAAGTTCACCAAGGGGCCACCTTCGGTGCTCCATGAATAGATATCGTCTTGGCCTATGCCACCTGATCTGTTGGAAGAGAAAAAACCTTTGGTGCCGTCTTTTGATACAATGAAACCCAGATCATCCTTTGTACTATTGATCGGTTCCGGCAAAACGATTGGTTCAAATCCGTCAATCCTATTCACATCTGTATAAAAAACATCCAAGCCTCCAGAACCACCATGTCCTGAAGATGAAAAGAACAACACATCGTTGTTGAAAATATTAGGAAATAATTCATTGCCTGCTGTATTCACTTTAGGACCAAGATTCTTGGGAGCAGACCACCTATCCGCTATTTTATCCACAACGTATAAATCCATACCGCCATAGCCACCTGGTCTGTTGCTGCTAAAGTACAACTTTGAACCATCCGCAGACAGAGATGGGTGAGCCGTTGAAAAATTATCTGAACAAAACGGAAGTTCGTTGATGGCAACCCATTCGTTGTCACCTCGAACTGCTTGATATATTTTAAGATTTGTTATCCCTTTTTTATCAGACTTAGCTTGCCCAGATGCATTGTTGTTGCTTGTAAAATAAATAACATCTTCCAAATTACTGAAGCTCACCGGGCCTTCATTGTTAGGGGTATTGATGTATTGAGAGAATTTGTCAGGAGGCAAAGGGAGTCCAGAATTATCCAATTCTGAATAAAAAAGCTCATAAAATGTTTCTCCTGTTTTTCTGTCAACAGGTCCATTTTTGAGGCGACTTGATACAAATACGATACCATTGTTGTAATAGCAAGGAGAATAATCAGTGGCTTTGCTATTGATTTTGTCGGCATTATTGATGAATACCTTTATGTCTCCGCGTTCATATAGCTTAGCTGAAGACTTCGACTTGGAGGTCTCTTGTGCTTGCAAAGTATTCACAAACATGTAAACAAATAAAAAAGTAAAGCATAAAAACTTATTGATCCTGATCTTCATAATTAAATTGTACTTGACAAAATTAACACTATTCCTTATATAATTCCCCAATAAGGCATTTGCTTATCACTTGGCATTATTTTCCTTTGTTATTTGGTGGCTGAGTCATGATAAACTCACCAACTTTCATTTTATACAATGGAGTATTGCCAGAATTCCATTTATAGATATCATACTTTCCAAGTCCTCCCTTTCGAGAGCTGACCAAGTAGCCAGATTTTGCATTGTTTTCTACTATCAAACTCATATCGTCTTCTGGAGAATTAATCATATCACCCAAATTGCGGACAGGACTCTCACCACTAATATCGCTGACAAAAATGTCATAGCCTCCCATGCTGCCCTTTTGATTAGACGAAAACAAAATTGAAGATCCAATGCCAAGGGTAGGAAATACTTCATTGCCTTTGGTATTGATGCTGTCCCCCATATTGATTGGCGCTGACCATTTTCCGTTTACCAACTCACTTCTGTACAAATCAAAACCGCCTTTGCCGCCCATTTTATCTGAGCTATAATAAATAATTTTTCCATCGGCCGCCATACAAGGGTGTTGAAAATTCGCATCAGGTGTACAAAAATCCATTGCTTTTGCACCTGATAAACTACTGCCTTTTATATCCGCTTGATAGATTGTAAACTGTGCTGATGGTTTTCCGTTTCCAAGGGGACTTGAGGTGAAGTAGATTTTGTTTCTTGCAGCATCGACATGAAATGGTCCAAATGGTTGAGGAAAATCCATAGGTATCACCATATCAACTGCATCAGCATTGGTGCCATTGGCGTTCACTAGGCTCGTTGTGAGTTTGTAACTTGAAACGGTAGCCTTTTTGTTTTCGGCAAGAACCCAAAGTTTATTGTTCGCCACTGCGGGACTTAATTCATTGTTGGCAGTATTTATTTTTGGAACCAAATTCACACTGACTCCTACTACCTTAATTTCATTGCGTTCATAAATTTTTGCAGAGGATTTGGACTTGCCATTCTCCTGTCCAATAATAGTATTTGAAAACAATAAAATAAGCAATAGGTGTAAAAGCTTCATGTTGGGGGCTATGTATTATACTGTAAACGAAAACTATAGGTCAATTCATTGTATATCACTAAAAAAATCTTGGATTAATAATATTTTTACCTGCAGAGCCGCCAACGCAATATTGCAGCATTGCCTCCACTGATCCATTGTTGTATTTGCGTATTTTGGTCAAAGTAATATCATATGCCACTGCAAACAGTAACTTATCAGTCATTTGTAACCCGAAAATTAAGTCTATACTATCTCCAGCACCTGTTGAAATTTCGCCACCAGCTCTATAATTCAAGGCAATCATATACCTCTCAAGCAGTTCAAGACCAAGAAAAAACTCCAAATCGAAGGGCGCATTTTTGACATATTTCAATAAAACCTGTGGCTGTAATTTGACTTGATCATTCAAGGTCAAGGAATATCCCGCCATCCCAAAAAAATGGGGAACTTCAGCAGAAACAAATACATCGCTATTGCCAAAATCAATATTGTTGGGTATTAATCTCATTGCAGATGCCCCAATATAATACTTATCTGTAGAGTAATGTAAACCAAAACCCACGTTGGGTAAATATCTGTTTTGCAAACCCAGCGGAATGCTGCCGTCTAATCCGGTTCCTTGAGTTGCCTGAATTCGGTTATCATTGTAATCTTCTGCATAATACCTGACGGTACCCTGCAATCCAGCACTCAATTGTCCTTTTCCAATATTCATGTGGTAGGCATAATTCAAATCAGCACTTACAATGCGCGTTACTCCTATCTTATGGTTGGTTAACATCATACCCAATCCCAATTTCTTTTTAAGAAACGGAAGGTTTGCTGATAACATTTGAGTTTGAGGAGCGCCATCCAGTCCTATCCACTGACTTCTGTGCGACAGCTGTATGCATGCAGCATCTGGCACGCCAGTATATCCCGGATTGTATCCCATTTTATTATAAACAAAAAGGGAATAATGAGGAAATTGCTGAGCTGAGGCTATTTCAAATGCACAGATTACAACACAGGTAACCAGTAGATATTTTATCTTTAGTAGTTTTGTCATGACACTTATTTTTTAATAAGCAGAAAACCTGCTTGAGGCTTTGTACCATCGCCTAAATCCATGATGAAGAAATAAGTTCCAGCTGGTAAATCTTGACCTTGGTAAGTTCCTGCCCAGGTATTATCGTAAGGAGCTACTTGAAATATTTCATCCCCCCATTGATTGAAAATGGCGAGACTGTTGTTTGGATATTCATTCACCAATGCCAAACATGGTATAATAAAGCTGTCATTCACATTATCACCATTAGGAGTAATGATGGTAGGTGCTTTACAGAATACTTCACCACCAATATTGACAACCAGATTGGCTTCAGTACATTGGTCCGGACACAATACACTGCACAAAGTGTATGTTACAAAATCCTGTCCTATGTAGTTGGGATTGGCTGAATATACCCACTTGCCATTGCCAAGATCATTCACATTACCATATTGCGGCAATTTGGTTATGCTGATACTGAAATCAGAATACAAACTATCATTGGTCAAAACATCTAAGAAAGCAGCTCCCCCGAAACCAATATTCAAGGTATCAGGAAGTGCTTGCGAAATAAATTGGTAATTAATAAAAAGTGTATCAATGCTATTTTTACCACAAATTCCATTATTGGTAGTCCAGACGAATATGTTGCTGCCGTCTTTCAATCCACAAGCTCCTGTCAGTGGATTGTCCGGATTCTCAATGAATATACCTGGATCCAATGCCGACCATTCGCCAGAACCGAAGGCTGGGGTGTTGGCAAGCAATAAATCTTTCAAGCATCCCAATCCACAATCCAAACGATCTTGACCTGCAAAAGCTGCATCTTCAAATACATTCACTGTGGTTGTCGCTTCCGAAATTCCGCAGGCGCCATTGTCGACCTGCCAGCTGAAGCTAAATACCTGATTGCTTGGCAAATTACTGATGTTTGTATTGGGGCTGGAAGGATTATTGATGCTTACACCCAATTGTGACTGAGCCAGAGATTGTGTCCAATTACCTTGTGGATTTCCCGCTTGTAAGATTATTGGAGTTCCAGCACAAAAGTTCAAGACCTGTTCTGCAGATGCCTGAATGAAGGCTGATATTTCTATTAAAATCGTATCAGAGCTGTAATTCTTACATCCACCATTGCTCAGGTTCCATATCAGAATGGATTGTTCTCCACCAGTATATCCTGTAATTGGGGTACATGCTGTCGAAGGACTTTGAAGTTGCCACTGCACACCAGACAAATAGGACCATGCTCCTGTCCCAACTAATGGCTGATCCGCGCAAGCATTCAAAACTGCACTTTCACAAATCAACAAATTATTGCCTGCATCGGCCAAAATATTCGGTATCGAATCCACCTGTATCTGAACGGCACTGCCAGGCAATGATTCACATCCATCGGCTGTTACTGTACCATAAATCTGTTTAGATCCAGTTCCAAGTAGAGGAAATGTATTCCACAGCAAACTGTCATTCCCGATTTGCCCTGCTAGCAAAACACTTGAACTGCTGTATAGATTGAATGTAGCTCCACTTGGTGCATTGGGTGCGATCCAATAAATCAGACAAGCCTGATTGGGTTCGTCAATACAAACTGAACCACCACAATCTTGCACCAAAACAGGTGCCTGAGGTCTTGGTTTTATTGTTGCAGTCACTGCTCCAGAGTACAATGAGGTACAACCTGCCAACGTAATTCGAACTCTATATTCTCCGTTGTCACCAGGATTAGCACCTGTGATGAAAGGATTTTGTAATGTTGAAAAAACTCCTGTGGGGCCAACCCATTCATAAGTAGCTCCAGCAATCAAGTCGGTCTCCAAATTCAAAGTGTCGCCTTCACATATTGGTGATTCTATTGTTGGCAAAGGCGGGAAAGGAATTGGATTGACTTCTACAAATATCTGATTTGAAATATTTGATGGACAGCCGTCATTTACTACTTGAACGGAGTAAAATCCAGCATTATTGATATTGGAAATGGTGTACTTGAGCGAAGGGATAGCAGTAATCACTTTACCCAAAGGTGTATCCCAAATGTAGGTGATGCTGCTTCCACTTGGCGCTTGTGTTTGGAATTTGATGACAAATTGTTCTCCTTCACAGATTTTTTCGGGTGAACCTGTACTAATGGTATCCAACTCTATTAAGGGTGTAGCCGGCGTATTCTTGATCGGTATAAATATAGTACTCGGCAAGGATCTGCATCCCGTGTTTAGGTCGGTAACAAATAGGGTATAATTTCCACCATTGGTACCTGTAATATTGTTGAGCTCGGCATTCACATTGTTTGAAAATAAAGTATTTGTGGGATTGAACCACTCATATAGATAGTTCCCTTGATCTAAAGGAAATACTGAAGGTTCAATACTGCAATTTTCGTTACCCGTTGCACAAATAGGACATGATTGACTGATTGCAGTGATGTTAGGGCGGCTTCCTACCAATACCAATGTACTATCAATTCCAACACAGCCTGAGCTATTTGTAACATTAATGATGTAAATTCCTGGAACGGATGGCACTTCTGGATTCTGCCCTGAATAAATTTCACCACTAGGTCCATACCAGATAAAAACTGAACCATTTATTGCATCAACATTGAGAATTGCTTTTTCTCCAGAACATACTGAAGTCGTGTCCGAAGTTACAACTCCGACCAAATTCACAGTAACATTATGAGGATTGGAAGTAGCTGACGCACAGCCTGCTCCTAAGCCTGCCTTAACTGTCCATAGGCCTGAATAAATTGCCTGCGCGGATAAGGTCAATGAATTTTTAACAGTAATAAACTGAATGTTTTTTGCTGCGTTGACCCAAGTATACGAAAGTGCCCCCACCCAATCAGTAAATAGTGTGATGCTGTCTCCTTGACATATTGGAGTATTTGAAGAAACTGTCGGTCTGAAAAGGCCATCTTGATCAATATTGATATTTACCGATCCTGAAGACTGACATCCCGTCAAACCCGTTACGGTGAGAATGTATGTACCAGAAAATCCCGCACCTGGAGAATTAATACTTGGCTTTGGCAAGGGTGAAAAGAAATTGTTGGGGCCTACCCAACTGAAGTTAAAGAAATTTCCACTTCCGGGGGTGGGTTGACTAAATGTAGTATCTGGACAAAAGGTCAATACACCTCCACATGTATCTATTTGTATAGTAGGAGTGAGTGGTTCATTGCGAAAGAAAACTATGGTATTACAGCTGTCTTTATTTCCGCTATAATCTGTCGCTACTATTTTAACATTGGCGGAAGTATTGGATAAGTTGCATGAAATATTATCAGGTGTTACTTTGTAATCCCGAATTCCACAATTATCGAATGCTGCCAATAATATATCGTCAGGATTAATTTTATTTTGAACCAATCCCGAAGGATTAAGATCAATGATTGCACCCTGTTTACAAATCAATTCAGGAGGAGTTCTGTCAAATACAGTTGCCTTAAAAGAACAAGTCCCAACATTGTTTCCAGCATCCGTGAGAATATAACTGATGTTGTATTTGCCAGCCGGGATGTCAACATTTGGAATTCCTTTGTCAAAACTGCCAGATTCGATAACAATATTATTTGAGTCTCTGATAGCATATTTCACGTCAAAACTAGGATATACCAACTCGAAATATACCTGTGAAATATTGTCCTTCCCCTGTCCATCCAATGGTCCACACGGATTGATCAAATCAGGAAAAATGGCCTTGCTTTTGTTTGGTTTCAGTGAAAATGTGATCACCCCATTTTGTGACCAATTGGCAATTTGTGTTTGATTAATTGGCACCGTGAATGATTCATATTCGATACATTCATTGGCTATTGCGCCTTGACCGGTTGAATCTATTAGTATATTATTTTCGTCATAAACATAAAAGAACTCGCCGGGCTGTGCGATATCTCCTTTGATATAAATCTTCAAGGATCCGTTACCAATTGGAGGTTGTCCAAAAAAGTTCACGAAAATATCTTGCGGCAATTGCTCTCCACCATTATTGGCATAAAATATAAAAATAGGCGTTGATTGAATGGAGGTATTTGAACTGAATCCACAGTTATCAAAAATATTATCGGCTATTGGCAATTCTATAATTGCATTACAATCTGTTGGCAATGACTCTGCTGTAATATCTGAGGGGCAGTCAATACTTGGTGCATCATCATCAATGACGTTCAATACATACTCACAAGAATCTACATTATTAGAGCAATCGAAAACCTGAATTTTAATTTTATGATTACCTAAAGTAAACGTATCCAACTTGCCAGTTGTCAATTGAACAAATGGCCCATTGTCGATGGAATAAAATAAGTTGGCACTTGTGGTAGGTGATGTCAGATAATCATAACTAAGACTCACTTTGACCTTACCTCCCTGACAGAAATTATTGATGGCATTCACACCGGAACCGTTTGTAATTAAAATCAATGACACTGCTCCATCTACAGCCCATTGGTTGACCAAAGCAGGACTTAATCCTATAAAATTAGTCGTCGAATTTCCGCATTGATTGGGAGTATTGTTTGTTTTTCCGATGAAGTTTCCGTCCTCAGAGTAAATCCTAAAGAACTCCGTTGGAGCTTCCGCATCAACATTTTCCAATTGTACACTCAAATTGATATTTCCAGACAAATAATTGGCAGGCACACCTTGAACTGCTAGATTGAATACCATTGTATCCACTGCAGATATTTGAACATTAGCACCACTATGCGTCAAATTCAATGTTTGCATCACAGAATCTTTGCCTGATAAGTTGGAGCAACCATCGGAGAAAAACACCAAATCCTTGATAGACCTAATCGCATTGCAACTCAATGCATTATTTGGAAGGTTAAATGTGTCAATACAAAATAACGCAGGTGCAGAATCATCCACCACTGTTAGCTTTTGCTGGACAGTAGCTGAGTTACCGCAATCATCATTTGCCACCCAAAACCGCTGAATGGTGTAGTTAAAATGGTCACAATCTTTTGGATCGGGATTTTGATTGTTGGTTTGGCCAAAACCTACATTCACAAAAATATCACATCCATCCAGTGCTTTAAATGATCCGCCAATAATTGGGGCACCTGGGATATTATTGCATTCCACAGTCATATCCATTGGGACATTGGTAAAAGTGGGTGAATCGTTGTCTGTAACTTGTATCTGTTGTGTATGAATATCGACATTTCCGCAATCGTCGGATGCAAGCCATGTCCGTGTGATCGCATATTGTTTGTTGCTGCAAGCAGAAATGGTGGAAGATTCACTGAACAAAATCTCAACATTCTGATCACAATTATCCGTAGCAATTATGCCAATTCCTATGATTGGTGGTGCAGGTAAATTGGCACATGTGACAGTGATATCTCCAGGCTTGTTCAACAAAACTGGTGGCTGATTATCAAGAACAGTTATTGTTTGTTTGAGTGAATCTTTGTTGCCACAATTATCAGAACCAATCCAATATCTATTCAAGTCAAAGCTGCCATTGCACCCTACTGAGGTATTGGTGGACTCTACAAAAATAACTACTACGTTGTTGTCACAATCATCAATGGCAAAAAATGAAGTCAATGGTGGTGGCAACGGAAGCGAGTTACAATTGACAGTAACATCAGGCGGAACTGGACCGCTCAATAGTGGAGGAACTGTATCAATCAAACTAATCAGTTGCACCTTGCTTGTTGCATTGCCACAAGAATCAATTGCAGACCATGTTCTTGTAATATTGGAGCCTGGACCACATGGGCCACTCGCTGTATTTTGCGTAAAATTCAAAACCAACAGTGGATTGCATTGATCCGTGACATTCACATTATTGGGAACTGCCGGCAAATTCCCTTTACAATAAATCGTTATATCAGCTGGCACATTATTGATTACCGGAGCAGTGTTGTCCCTGACATAGAATTTGGCCGTTGTGCTTACTGAATTACCGCATTTGTCGCTCCCTGTGAAAGTTACAATTGTGCTATCAGAACAGGTATTCTTGGGAGCTTGCGGATTGGCAGGTACTGTAGTAAAAACTATTGCCAAACTATCTGTGCAGTTATCTTTGAATCTTGCACCTCCTCTATTATTCAACCAAGTATTCCAAGCAATCAAATTGCCGATGGTTCCATTACAATTGTGCACCTGATTTACAGCTGGACTTACCAAAACAGGAAGCTGTCCATCAATTATTGTGAATGTTGAACTTCCCAAAACAGTAGGAATATTGCATTTATCTCTCACCACAAATGTGACCGTTTTTGAAGCATTACAAGCTCCCGATTCGATGGTTACAAAGGCTGGAAGAAATATCTCAGGACCATTATCAATTAAAATGCTAGGCGTCAGGACGGTTCCACTGCAAGCGTCTAAACCTTTGGCTGATCCATTAGCTAGGGTATTGACCCAATCTGTGAATTTGTTATTGAAATTCACTTTACTGTCACACGCAAAGGCAGTATCGCGCGGAGGAGCCACAACTGCAGGACCAACATTATCAATTATTCTGAAAACTGAAGGCAATGTGTTGGTAATATTTCCAAAGAAATCTCTGGCCCTAAAAGTGACTGTCACATCAATAGGCGTACAAAAATTGGTAGGTGCATTTGGACTAGAAGGAGTGGTCAGCCAAGTCAAAGAAATTGATGGCGTACAATTATCTGTAGCCTGTGCGCCTGCCCTGCTATTCAGCCAAGATTGAAAAGCCGCTTGATTGGCAGCGGGATTGCTACAATTAAACACGGTTAGTGGAGTTGGTTGTACCGTAATCGTCGGAGGTGTATTGTCGGTTACAGGTATCTTGAAAACTTTTGTAACAGGAACCAATGTACAATTGTCATCGGCTTCTACCGTCACGTCGAGGGTTTGCCCGATCCCGACCATAGGGCTGTTTTGATAAAAATTTACATCTGATAGATCCAAAATACAACCAGGCTTAGACTGAAATGTGAAATCCGCCAACCCATAGGTATAGTTGGTTTGGCAATTTATGCCTACTGGAATGGGCGAAGGACCGATATACGAAATGGTAATATCATCTTGAGCATTCAATTGTGCAGAAGCTAAACAAAAGAATGCAATTACAAGAGTTGCGATGGAACGGAATGGGTTCATATCGAGTGCTGTTGTGAGCTGATTTTCAAATACTTTTATGGAATGAAAAGCAGCCCATTTGAGGCACAATGCAGTTGCTACACTTTGATTGGTTGTAAAGTGATGTGTAATAGCTTGTACTACAACATTTTGTTGAATTGTGCATGGGTTTTTGGGCAGTTTACTTTTCGTCCTGATGTAAAAGTATAAATTTTTTTAGAAACTTGCAATTAAACCCAGATTTGATTTCAAATTACAACTGTTTTTTAAGTTGAATGGCATCGTATTTTAGCTCAATATTTTTATATTCACGACTCCATTTTAACCAGCCAAAAATTGAAAATATTCCATAAAATAAATACAAAGCACTGTAAAAATATCCTGACTTCATCCAAAATAGATAGGCCATTGCTCCATCTATAACAATCCAATACATCCAATTTTCCAGTTTCTTTTTAACCAGTAACCAAGTGTTCAAAATCGAGAATACTGTGCAAAACGAATCAAATATTGGCGTCGATGCATCTGTATATTTCATGCAAATCCAAGCAAATAAACCACTAGTTAAGAAACCTATTCCTAGAAAAAAAAAATGCTCATTCAGATTCATTTTGGATATGGATAATCCTGCCAAAACTTCCTTGTCTCTCCATTGCAATAATCCTACTATTCCTGTTCCTACATAAAATAATTGCAGAAATCCATCCATGTACAACTTGTAGTAATAAAATGAAACTACCGCCCAAATGGCACTGCTGACAATAGAAGCTGCCCAGCAAAGTTTGTTTTGCTTGCTTGCCAACAACAAGTAAGCTACTGCAAACAAAACTGAAATGATTTCTAAAACCAATTGCAGATGAATCATTTCTTGCCTTTCAGAATCATATCAGCTGCTTCTCAGCAATCATTACAACCGTAGCATTGGTGTTACCTGCTATAATTATTGGCATAATGGAAGCGTCAATTACACGTATCCCAGACAATCCATGAACCTTCAACTCATCGTCAACTACTGACATAGAATCATGTCCCATTTTGCACGTGCCTACAGGATGATACAAAGTTTCAGTTTGCAATTTGATATGAGCCATTATTTCATCATCGCTTGTTCTCAATGGAGGCGTAATAATTTTCTCTCTGTATTGGTTGAATGGCGTTTGAGATATTATTTCAATAGCCATTTTGGTTCCTTTAAGCAGCGTGGCTGCATCTTCATCTTCACTCAAAAAATTATGATCTATCACTGGAGTAGCTTTGGGATCAGCTGATTGAAGATTAACAGACCCTCGACTTTTGGGTTTTAGCAGAATCGGCAAAATGGTATATCCATCTCGGTTGGTAGGGAATGATTTGATGTCATACAAGTCAATAACGGAGCTATCTCCTAAATGAAGTGGAACAAAATGAAATTGAAAATCAGTCCGGTCCTGAGTTGTTTTATTTAAGTTTACGAAGGCATTAGCTTCCAATGGGCTGCCTGTTAAGGGGCCACTTTTGTTTGCCATGAACTGAAACAACGATTTCATTTGGTTTATAAGGGTCAGTTGATGATTCAAACCAACTTTGGATTTACTCCAACTTCCTACGCCGGTGAACAAATGATCTTGCAGATTTTGACCAACGCCTTCCAGTTCATGAACCAAAGGAATTCTATGTCTGCCCAATTCTTCCTTTGAACCAATACCTGAAAGCATCAATACTTGAGGCGAATTGAAAGCTCCAGCAGCAAGCAATACTTCTTCTTTGACATGAAATTTTTGTGTGGTATTTTTTCCAGTCAATACTTCTATGCCAATAGCTCTTTGATCTTTTACTAGAATTTTCTTAACATGTGCATGCGTAATTATCGTCAAGTTCTTGCGGTCGAGAATTGGTTTAATAAACGCAACAGCTGCACTGTGTCGCTTGCCATTCTTAATATTAAATTGCAATAAGCCTGCGCCTAAATGATCATTGCCATTACAATCGGGATTGCGAGCAATACCGGTTGATTCACACGCTTCAACAAAAGTATCGGAGAGGATTGTGTGGGGTCTGTAACTCACATGGAGTTCACCACCTTGTTGGTGCCATTCATTAGATAATTGGGCATTGTCCTCGCTTTTCATGAAATACGGCAACAGTTCTTCGTAACCCCATCCTTTGTTGCCAAGTTGCTCCCACTCATCATAATCAAGTCGGTGTCCGCGCACATATGCCATTGCGTTGGTGGAGCTGCATCCACCCATAACTTTACCTCTGGGCAAGTAGATTCTTCGGTTGTTGAGTTTGGATTGCGGAGTCCCCCAGTAGCTCCAATCAACTCTGGTTTTATTAAGTTTGGTGTAAGCTGCCGGAATATGAATCTCGGGTTTGGTATCCCTGCCTCCTGCTTCAATCAACAAAACTGTATGATCCAAAGAAAGCCTATTGGCAAGAACGCAACCGGCAGTTCCTGCTCCTATAATAATATAATCAAATGTATTAGCCACAGTAACGAAGGTAAGACAATGAAAATTATTTCTTAGTATTATTGATTAAAGATTAGACTTTTCCGAGTTCAGCTTTTAGAAAATCGATTACTAAAACTTCATTTGCGTTGACATTTCTTAATTGGGCGAGTTCAACCGATATCCAGTCACCAAGATGAACGAAATACATCATCCGCTCCATCAAACTATTACCCTTTGAAAATAACTCAATGTAAGTGGGTGCATAATTGTTGATGATCTCTTTGCAAATATCTAAACGAACAACATTTCTATCATAATCATCTGAATTGCGAAATACTACCACCGCCCATTCATCTCTCTTTTCACGCCATCCCACCAACTCATTGTGATTCATTTCGGGCAAAACATGGTGCCAGCATAGCATTTTAGAATTTTCGTTGATCTGTTGTCTGAATCTTACAGCAACCGACTCCATTCTATCTGTGGTATATATTATTGGAATTTTACCAACCAACATTTGGGCAACCAACTTAGCTTTATCTCTAATGTCTTCGGTTTCTGCTTCAAGTAATGCATAAGAAGTTCCAACCAATTTTGGCAAGGTATCTGATATCAAGCCCAAATGATTTAGAATAAATATTTGCTGAACAAGGCTATAGCCCAGACAGGCTCTTGGAGACGGCCAATTATCAGGGAGTTTAATGTAGTCGAATCCACATTCAATTGCCAATTCTATGAGCTTTCCACCTGATGAAACACAAACTACTTTGGAACCTGAATTTTTTAACAAATGAAATGCGGTCAAAGTCTCTTCTGTGTTACCGCTATAAGAAGATACAATAACCAAAGTTGATGCATCTATGTAAGCAGGAATTTCATACGATTTATTGATTGTCATAGGAACCTTCAATTCCTTTCTTACCAACTCAATTACAAAATTTCCACCTATACCTGAACCTCCTAAACCGGTCACAAAAATATTTCTGATATCCGAGGTATGTTTATTTATTTTAGCCATCGCTCCAATTTCCATCGCTTCCTTGAGTTGTTCTGGAAATCTAGCCACCAATTGATCCATCATAATCGTTGTGTAATACTTATTATATTATACCACAAAGATAGGTGTTTCCTTACCTTTACCACCAAGTTTCTTGAACAATGGCCAAACATTTGGAACAAGGCAAAAAAGGCGAAGAACTTGCACTTCAATACCTAAAGTCATTGGGATATCAAATTCTTGAAATAAACTGGCGTTTCAGTCGTGCTGAAATCGACCTGATTGCAATGGATAATGATACCCTGGTATTCGTCGAAGTAAAGACCCGTAGCTCATCAAGTTACGGGATGCCAGAGGAATTTGTAAACGATCGAAAAGAAACCTTATTACTTGATGCCGCCGGAGTTTATGCGGAATCCATAGCTCATGAATGGGCTGTTCGTTTTGATTTAATCAGTTTGATTGGAACGGGTAATACATACGAATTGCAACATTTTAAGGATGTATTCTATCCAGAGTGGTGAGCATGCCCATGTTCCTAGGCTTTGTAAAAAGTAAAAATCAACTGAGATTCAAAACGCTAAAATAATGAATCTAAAAAATTACGTTGACGGAATCGCACAGATATTTCATGAAAAAGGCAAGCCTGAAATTGCCTTTCATCAGGCTAAATACATGAAAAACCATTTCCAATTCTATGGCTTAAAAGTTCAGGAATGGACGGGTTTAAGCAAAATTTACTTTATTGAACATGGTTATCCTCCAATTGATGAATTAGACGAATTCGTAAAGATGTGCTACAGTTATCCACAACGGGAGATGCACTATTTTGCTATAACCGTTCTTGAAAAACTGGGCAAAAATTTACCCGCGTCGGCAATAGATATTTACGAATACGCTATTACCAATCAATCTTGGTGGGATTCAGTGGATAGGATTGCCAAATTAGTAGGTCAGCACTTGACATTACACCCTGAACTTCAGCCCTCGACAACCGATAGGTTCAATGAAAGCGATCATTTGTGGCTGATTCGAGTGTCTATAATTTTTCAATTGTTTTACCGGTATAATACGGATATAAAACTACTGGAAAAATATATGCTGCCCTGTTTGAGACATAAAGACTTTTTTATCAGAAAGGCCATCGGCTGGGCTTTGAGACAATACGGCAGATACAACCCGGAATTTGTGGTAAACTTCGTGGAGCAGCACCAACGTGAAATGAGTGGATTATCAATCAGAGAGGCCATTAGGAACTTATAAATTGGTTATAACTTCCAAACGCTTGTATCTACTGAAGTGAAAAACGGACCATTACACCTGCCGAAGTATTAACAGTAGGGAATGATTCAGTAGTTTTAGGTACTACTTTGTTATACTCCCAGAATACACGTAAACTCAGTCGTTTGTTTAGTTGATAATCAGCATTTGGGGTTAAGCGTATGGTGGTAGCTCCTCTGGTTTTTTGATTCAAATTTTGATCCAAAAAGTGATTGGAAGTTACATCATCACGGTAGGAAAAATCGAACTTGATATTCAAATCCCGACCAGTAGCCGCTTTCTTAGATTTACCAGGCGCCAATTTCTTGTCATCCTTTTTGGGTTTCTTCTTTGGGTTTTTCTTAACTAAGAATGGAATGTCGATATTTTTAATCCTGTACCCGTATCCAATAGTAAATTCTTGAACCTGACTTTCTGCAAGTGTATTGTCCACAAAACTCATCTGCAAATTCCTTGATTTCTTAAATTCAAATCTGAAATTCATGTCATTTTTCAATTTCATGTCAAGTCCTATCAATGGAGAGAAATCCTCACGAATAAGGATGGTCGGAACTTCAAACTTGGCAAAGTAATTCTGGGTTGCGGGTTGTTCGGTTGGTGAGTTAGGATTATAAAAAGCGTTGGTATTAAAGTTATTGACCGTTAATGTCGAGTTGTATGCATGAGTAATATTGATGGCTGTGAATATATCTTTCAAGCCTGGCAGCTTTGCCAATCCTGCATAATTCAATCTCCAGTTTGGCTTGGGCAATGTCCTGAACAACCCATCTGTCAGCGAAACCTTATTGGCATCTGCTTTGGTATATGCCGCAATGAAAGATGGAATCAAAACATCCTGCTGGTATCTACCATAGCCCTCTGTATAATTTCCATATTGAAAATCTACGGGGTGCTGACCACTACCTAATCTTTTGGATAAAATGGTTCTATTGTCTTCAAATTTTTGAAACAAACCATCGATGTCTTTTACAAATAGTGTATTCAGCGCAAGAAAAGAAACTGTAAATGAACCAACCTCACGAACTCCTAAGCTTTGGAAGCCTTGATCAGCTGCAGGTTTTTTGAAATCTTCAATTCTGTTGAGTGAATAGTTTTGTTTGACATCTAAATCTACTTTGAAATCAGAGAATGGCTCCAACTTGAGTTGACCATTAATTTCACGTGTATAGTTTCTACTTACTGGCTGATTCAAGAAAATACTACTGGTTATCCAGCCTCTGGAAGCAGCGTTATTGAGCCATGCGTCTGATGGTCGTTGACCCAATAAGAATTCAACTCCAGGAGCAGAAAAATTGTCATTCGATCCCAATAACTTAGAGCTAGGCAAAAAGCCTGGTACCGAGTTTTGAAAATTCTCGGAGTAGGTGAGCTTACCTCTTCTGATAGTCAAAAGAGGTCTGATCAGGATTCTTTCTGCAAGCGTAACACCTTGTTCTTTAGGTTTTTTCTCCTTTGCTTTGTCTGCCTTCTTGGCATTCGGGTTATCTGGATCATCCTTGGCTGTAAGTCCGGCGTCTGGTTTCCCAACTTGACGTTTTACTCCTTTTGCATCGGTTCTATTGCCCGCACTGTTCTTCTTATCAATTTTCTTTAAATACTTGAAACTGTTGTAGATGGATTCAAAATCAAAGTCTCCTGTTATTTGGCGTTGCTGAGTATTTGAAATGATATTACCCAAGGAATCAGTATTCAATGATGATCTGTTCCAAGTGTATCCGGTGCTTACTTGAGCGCGTACAGTTGTCCACGCAAGGAAAGGTATTTGTTTGGTTGGCAAGGTATAGTTTGCAGCGATATCGTGCTTGTATGTTCTTGTGCGACCACCGTCTCTGATATTTTGTTTTATGAAATCTCGTTTTTCAGATCTTGTGTACAATTCTCCAGTAGCTGGATTAGTGGCTGTCTCTGGTCGTTCATCAATCAATGAAGTATTGAGTGCATTGAATGTCAATTTGAGCGACTTGGCCAAATCCCAGTTCGTATTGTAACTTCTATCCCAAGCCCATCGCTTGTCAAAGAAGGTATTGGTTGCTGGATTGTCACCAGCAAATCGGTATTTGGTCTGCTGAAAATCTCGATCCATATTGGTTCGGAATACCAAACCGTTGGGAACTGGGTTGAAGTTGAACTGACTCAATAACCTGACCCATTTATTGTCCTTGATAATGTTCTTAAATGGTTCAACATATTTAACTTGCCGTGCATAATTGTAATCCAATGAACCTTGGTAATTTTTTATCTGGTCTTGTTCAATAAAAGGATCTCGTCTATCCGTTTGGGTATAACCATAACTCAAGCTGAGATTCTCAACATCCCAAGGTTTGGGTTTTGCCTTGGTGTCCCTTCGTTCCTTACGAATATTAGCAAAGTTCAAGCTTTGGATATTGTTGTAATCCTCAGCTTGCTTTCGAGCTTCTTTTCGCTTGTCGACATCCGAAATAGCTTTCAATTTTTCTTTAAGTGGAATATCCAAATCATACGGATCAAATTCTGGTGTGCGCGTGGTATTGGAAACTTGGGCAAGCATCGGAATTTTTATTCCCAATGATTGAGGCAAAAATTTACTCAATTCAAGTTCAAGTGCTCCATCATATTGCACTACTTGTTCTCGTTTCCGTTCGCCGACACGCTGCTCGAGTGATCCCCAACCTATGGAAGTGAAATTACCCGCGAGGTTAATCCTCCCTAAGTCTGCTAATTTTACATCCATTCGAGCCAATCCGGCATAACCATTTCGCTCATTGAATCCATTGACCCGCAACTCGTTGACCCAAATTTGGGCACAATGCGCTGCTTTTTGTTCATCCACATTTCGGACTCCTATCATAAAGCCTTTAACCAAACCAAGGTTGGGATTTCCAAAAATCCTTATCTTGCTGCTAGGTCGGTCAGGATCGTCTTTTTCGTAAATAGTGGTCAATGAAGCGCCTGTATTGTTTCGCTCAGTTTTAATATTCCTGAAATTCTCCAACAACACATCCATTTCATTTCGCCATACTTCTCGGGCATACTGATCACTCCCACGCTGCCCCAAATTGTCAGAATTTGACATTTTTAAAGGCATTTCATATTCGTAATAATTTGCTTCAAAGTCAGAACCAAAACGGAAGAATAATTTCAAGTCGGAAGAATCTGAATCTTTACTTTCAGCATGGACGAACATTCTCATACGGTCAAATACACGTAAATCCATTCTGGAAAGCTTGTAAATAGCACGAGAATCTCCAGGCTTTAAATTGCAAACATCAACAGCTATAGATTGCTCATCTTGCAGAACATCCTGTGAGGTTTGTAAGGTATTTTCACGTATAATTCCTGGAGGTGTAACGTAATTAAATGGCAATCTTGCATTGTTCTCTTCAATACCTACTGCGTTTACATCAAATTTTGTAGCATCATCCGGGTCAACAATTATAGTAGCCCCAAAAGGTCGCTGATATTTTCTCCACTGACTTCTAATCAATTCAAATGTTGCAAACCGACAAGTAACTTCTCTTTCAAAACCATGCATATACAAACGAATGAAACGAATACTTCTGAAGTCGGCAATACCTCCTACAGCCCTTGAATACTCACGTATTGGAATTACAAAACGATACCAGATTCTATCTGATGATGGTCCTTTTATACTTTCAACTATGTATTTATTTGCATTTAATCCTCCTGCACCATCGGGTGTCAAAGGAATTTTATACTCAAAATAGGCTTCAGCTTCATTGAGTGTATTGTCAATTACAATATCTTCATTGTCTGGTTGTTGCGAGTTGGAATTGATTTGGTTGCCTTGAGCAGCTTGGTTGTTTCCCTGTTGTCCATTGAATCTCGAATACTTTTCAAAAATGGTGGTTTGGTCATTAAACGATTCATCTTGAAATGACTTGAAGTTATCATTGCTCGGGTCAGCTTCAAAATCTGCTATAGCTTGATCTGTCATTGGCACAGGAGCATTTTTATACTCTTCAAGCACATAATTAAAATGTTGCCTTTCCCCATCATCATTCAATCCATCCAAACCAACATCTTGTTGTTGTCGCACTTCGGGTTCAGCATCAAATGCATTGTTCACCGGCGGCCTTCTGGGTACTCTGGCAAGTCTTGTTTGATCAGTACGGAAGTCAGGTTCTTTTGAAGAAGGAAGTGAGTTTTCAAAGAATTGTCTCGAATCTCTCAATACGTCTTCACTGACATTACCTAAATTGATATATAGTTCACCTTCATTTGTCTGGTCTTTGATATATGGACTTAACATCCAAAACTCTATGTATTCGTAGTTTGCTGCTTCAAAGTCATTGTTGTTCAATAAATTTCGCATAATTCCACCCCACCTAGACTCTGGATTTTTTAGTTTTCCATTGGGTAAAAGGCCAGCACTGTATGGAGTTCCTTGAGGACGTTCCATGTTATATATGCCTCTGATAGAAGGTTCAAAGTGAAGGTCAAATGTCTGAATATTGGTCAATTGTCCTTGAAGTATTTGTCGATTGGGGAAAATTTCACGTTGCAGAATTCCAGCGATATAATCATTGCCTTGATCATCAGGTGCCAAGTTACTTCTTAGTGTTTCGTCAATTCTATACCAAGAAAGCTTAGCTCGGTTAGCTCCGCTGTATGTTGAATCGATGAGTTGTGATTCAGGAAACAATTGATTTTTTTCATTGTTGGCTGATTGCGGCACCGAAGCTGGAAACCACAACTGCGCCGGAGCTCGGATATCTAGACCATTAGTTGCTCCTTCAAAGTCATCAATATATACGTTACCTTCACCTCCTGCAGTTTCATTAATTGCGCTTGAGTGTCCTGGTCTCAACATTGCTGTTTCAGCGAGAAAGTTAACAGTAGACATTTCTTTGGTGGATACCAAAGGCAATCTATCAAGCAATTTTGTTAAGCCTGGCAGATTGTGTTGTGCATTGAAATCCAATCCATATATCTTATTGTTAATTGGATCTTCTCCTACGTTTACTTTTTGTGTAAAGGGTCTTTCAAACAGTTGTAGGAAAGTACCACCAACGCTCATATTCTTGGCCAATTGGTAATCAGCACGCAAGCCGAACATTGTTCTGGTCTGAAAGCTGAACAATGAGTTATCTTCAAAGGACACTTTTACTGGAACTCCTCCTAACAAATAGGAATCATTTATGATTTTTACTCGACCTGTATTGTAATCAATGGTATAATCTACATTTCTTTCTAATTGTCTTCCTCCGGCTGTTACAACTTCACTATTGGGCGGCAAGTTGAATACGCCAAGTGATATATCGGATGATACATTGGAACGGAATGAACCTTTGATGGTAAAACGGTTGAACTCAGCAAATTCTCTTGCAATTGTGACTGTTGAATCGTACAACTGCTGATAGGTATATTGTCTTCTGAGATCTGGATTGGTGATCTGCTTTGACAAGGATGAACCAAATGGCTCAAGCACTGGAAACATAACCCTTCCTGTTCTGGTATTTACAGTCAATCCTGGCACATAGTCAAAGAATCCATCAGGAAACGGATCTTGACGACGGTTCAAATTATCTAGATTCAGAACTTCTATCAATGGTCTGCCTTCCAAATTGGTTGCCGGCAAAAAACGCTTTTGTCCTTTACCCGGATCTTCATACAATACATCCAAGCGGAATTCTTCTTGATCTACGTTGTATGCACCAACGGAATAGACGTTTTTCATCATCAAATCCCAAATAGGCAGATCAATTCTCGGTGTCGAGCTTTTTAGCATCTTGATGATCAAGACGTCTAGATTATCTGGGTCAGCAGGATTCTCACTACCAAATTGTCCAATTCGGTAAGTCTTCCCATTGTAAACATATTCTATGGCTACTCCCAATACATCCGCAGGTTTCAAATTCACATTGACTGAAATGGTACCCAATTCTCTGTTGAGCGTGTATTCGTTATCTTTAAGGGATCGTGCTCTTATTTTTTCAAAATCTCTAATTTGTTGAAATTTGAAATCAGGCCCAGTCAATGCTGCCACTACTCTATTGATATCTTTCAAGTTGGGAATAGATGCCAATCGTGCATTGATGTCATTGGCATTGTTAGCAGGAAGTTCTATCCCAAAAATATCTGGATTCCTCGCATCAGGCGGATTCCCAAGTTCAGGATTCTTGTTGGTAAATCTTTCTGTTTCCCCTAAATCTGCAATAGCTACTACGTCTCTGATATAACTGGGTTCGCCGGGTCTTGCTGTCTCCAAACGGTCGTTGGTCACCCATACTTCTACTTTATTAATTCTGACCAATGACTTTACTTGAGGCATGTTGGTCAAGGCATCTTCAAAGTGATCTCTAAAATAGTGTGTGAGAAAGAAGTGCTTATTTTCGTCGTACTCATCAGACTTTAATTCGAACAATTGAAGTTCCTTTCCGCCTTTGAGCTCAATTTCTTTACGTCGGGACTTCTGTTGTGAAGCCAAGGCCGTTAATTTCAAGTAACCAAACTGCAATTCAGTTTTGACGCCGAACAAGGCGTTACTCCCTTGAATTAATGTGCTTTTAAGTGGCAATGCTACGTTTCCTGCCTCTATAGATCGGATTATTTCGTCTTCATTGAACTTGGTCGAGTTGTAATCCAGCTTCATTTGATTTTCGAAATCAAAAGTTGCGTTGTTGTTGAACTGAGTGGACAAATTGAGTTTTTCACCAATTTTACCAACAACATTCATCTGAATGTTCATGTCAAAATCAAATCCGCCAACTCTTTGTTGTCTAACAGGAAAGATGGGGTTGTTAACCCTGCTGTAATCAAAACCAAATGTCAAATCTATATTCCCTTGAGGTTTGATAACTGGTTCAGTTCCTCCAAAAAGTCGATCCAATAAATTTCTATTAGGGATATATTTACTCAGGGGATTCTTTACATCATACTTCTTGTTGTAAGAATTGGTTTTGCCTGACAGATAATCAAAATATTCCTTTTCCTGCTTGTCTGCCTTGTATTTTATGTAATCTTCTTGTCCAAGACCAATAGTTGGAGAGTACTCTTCATTTCCGATTTTTTCGGAGATAATATATTGTCCGCTTGCAGGGTCAAATTCTTCTTTTTTCTCGATAGAGGACGGATCCTTCAGGTCAATAATCTGCTTTTTTTCATAAAGCGGAAATTGTGGCTTTTTTGCTGGAACCGTATCCAAAGTGGATGCCGAAAGTCTGTCCTTTGTAGCAATAACGGCCAAAGTGCCTGGTTTGGCTAAAACCGCAAACACACCTGTCCCTAAGAAAACAGTTAACAGAAAAGATACAATCAGTTGTTTAATGTTCATACTTCACTTCCCGTAATTATCACAAATAAACTGAGGTTCATCAGGACAATGCTAAAATAAGCTGTTTGGTTTTTTAAAATCACAACACCTTCATATATATAAGGTATTGATCTTACGCAATTTGATTGATATTGTTCAGTATTTTTAGGAAGACAATTGACTCAAAGCTGCTTTTATCAAAGCTTCGAGTGAGGCAATATTGTCATTCTCTTTCAATACTTTTTGTAACGCGGTCCCTGCTGCTTGACGTTGGAATCCCAATGCAAGCAATGCAAATAACGCCTCCTCTTTCATCATATTGCCTTGATGAATCGGGATATTACCATTTTGCGTAAAATCTTTGCTGATTTTATCTTTTAAATCGAGTATGATCCTTTTTGCTGTTTTGGGTCCAATGCCTTTGACTCGGCTGAATGTAAGATCATTTTCAGCAGCGATTGACTCTCTTACTTGATTTGTAGTAAGGCTGGAAAGCAATATTTGTGCTGTTGCTGCACCGATTCCTGAAACGGACAAAAGCTGAACGAATACGGTTCTTTCGTCTTGCTCTGAAAAACCGAACAAAGTATGACTGTCTTCTTTTACAATGAGATGTGTGTGCAACAATCCACTTTCTAATTTTTCAATTGATGAAAAAGTAGTTAGGGTAATATTGACATGGTAACCAACACCTCCAACGTCAACAATTGTATAAGTTGGGGTTTTGATTGCGAAATGTCCTTTGAGGTATGCTATCATTGGGCAAAAGTACTATTTTTCTTCTGGAACTTATTTATGCCTATCATTCACTCAAATTTGGCGAAAATCCGGACACAGCCGTAATCACTTAAATCTTCATACAAAATAGTATTTCATGACAAACTTGAAATATTCTACCATTGTTATTTGATCAATTGGTTCCCTCTTTACTTTCCTTTTTCTTTGCTTTTTGCATTGGGTTATCCGAGTTTCCAGACCTCCTTCTGTTTTGTTCTTGTGTCTTATTTTTAAACAATTGAAACCTTGATTCCTGAGGCATTTCATTCCAACTGTTGTTGTCCTCGCGGATATCTGATGTTTCTCGATATGGATCCAAGTGGATGGAGCTAACTTGTTTGTTTTTGGCGAAAGTTTTCGTGAAATGCTGCTCATTCTTTCTCCAGATGTGGACACTTATTCGCTCCAATTCGCTGGTTCCATCTGCAAAATTCCACAGAATGATAACTGGCATCACCATCCCTCCTTTGTTCGAAAAGCTGACTTCATATACGTAGGTGTCTTTATATTGATAGAATGCTGAATCAGACATGGCTTCCAAATAGGAGTAATTTCTATTGTTATCATTGTCATCAGCAGTATTGTTGTAGTAATAAAAATCCCTCAAACTTGTGTCCTGGTTCACTGCAAAATTTAATTTGGCATCCCTATTTCTTTGCTTGGAGATACTTTCAAAATTTTTCTGTTTTTGAATTTTTGGATCGTTTGAAGCAAGTTCTTGTTGCGTTTTATTGGAAAATGTCATTAATTTTACTGAATCAAGGGCAATGTCAACTGGATCGGTATCATAAAACCATGCTCTCCAAAACCAATCCAAATCTACCGCGGAGGCATCTTCCATGGTGCGGAATAAATCAGCTGGTGTAGGGTGTTTGAATGCCCAACGTGTGCAATACTGCTTAAATGCAAAATCAAATAATTCCCTGCCCATGATGGTTTCGCGCAAAATATTCAGACCAGTAGCTGGCTTTCCATAGGCATTGGGGCCGAACTGCCGAATATTGTCGCTATTGGTCATGATTGGTTCCAATTGATCCTTTGGCAGGCTCATGTAATCGATCATCTTGTGCGCAGGACCTCTATTGGATGGGTAATTGTTGTCAAATTCTTGTTCGGTCAAAAATTGAACAAAGGTATTCAATCCTTCATCCATCCAAGACCATTGACGCTCGTCGCTGTTGATGATCATGGGAAAAAAATTATGCCCTACTTCATGGATAATCACGCCTATCATTCCGTATTTGGTTCCTTCCGAATAGCTTCCATCTTTTTCGGTTCGACCATAATTAAAGCAAATCATTGGATACTCCATGCCATTGGACGCCTCGACACTGATAGCTACCGGATAAGGATAAGGAATGGTAAATTTTGAATAGGTTTTGACCGTATGGGCAACCACTTTGGTGGAATACTTTCTGTACAATGCATAAGCCTCCTTTGGATAATAACTCATACACATCACTTTCCTTCCTTCCACCATTTCAGACTTGGCATCCCAAATAAACTTCCGAGAAGAACCCCATGCAAAATCTCTTACATTCTCAGCTTTATAAATCCAGGTTTTGGTGCTTTTGCTTTTGTTTTTTTCAGCCTTTATAGCTTCATCCAATGTAGCAACTTCAATTATTTCATTGCCATTTTGAGCATTCATCCATCTGTTGTAACGCTCAGGACTCAGCACTTCTTTGTAATTCTGACACTCGCCTGTTGCGCACACCACATGATCCGACGGAACTGTCATCCGAACCGTATAATTGCCAAAAGTCAATGCAAATTCGCCACGACCAGTAAACTGTCTATTCTGCCAACCTTGAAAATCAGAATAAACACACATTCTCGGGAACCACTGGGTAATGGTAAAAAGATGGTTGCTATCTTCTGGAAAAAATTCCATTCCACCTCTGCCACCAATGGTCATTCTGTCTGGAATTTTATAATGCCATTTCACTTTAAATCTGAAGCTCTTACCGGGCATCAAAGAACTGGGCATGTCGATTCGCATCATCGTTTGATTGATGGTATAAGGAAGTGCATTACCAGAAGGTCCTGTCACCAAGTCTATTTTGATGCCATATCCTGCCAAAGCTGTCCTGCGATCTACGCCATTAATATCATTATTTGTAAAAGGTGCGCTGATCTGGCTACCATCAAAGTTGTTGCTGTCTGTGTTGGGATCATGTTCATTTTCATCCAGCTGCAACCATAGGTACTGCAAAGGTTCAGGAGAATTATTATAAAAGCTGACCCATTCTGAAGCTTTGATCTCCAAATTTTGCTCGTCCAATATTGCGTCAATTTCATAATCGGCCTTCATTTGCCAATAATTCACACCTGGCGCACCGGAGGCAGTTCGATAATTATTTGCATCAGGTAGTATGGTACCCAACTGCTCAAATTTATTGGCGTGATTGGACTTGGGATTGTTTTGAATATTCTGGGCGCTTGTAGTTGAAGATAACAAAAGAGCGCTCACGAGAATAAAAAGGTACGCGATGTTTTTCATGAAATATTCTAAATACGTTGAACTAAAAGGTAGATTGAGACCATCAGAACCGCAAACGAAGCAAAGAGTTGCCAGTTTTTGACTGAAATTTTTAAAAAGCGGGTCAAAAATAGCCCTAATGTTAAAACTGATGCCACAATTAACAATTGACCAAGCTCAATACCCAAATTAAAAGCAAACAATGGCTTTATGATGGACTCCTCTTTGCCGAGCATTGCTTTCAACAAATAGGAAAATCCCAGGCCGTGAATGAGTCCAAATCCAGCCGCCATCACAAAATTCAATTGCTGGTTGGCACGTGTATTTTTTATGGACCAAATATTGTTTAAAGCGGTAAGCAAAATGGTGATTGGTATCAACAATTCTATCAGGCTCTGTTGAATCTGAATCACGTTCATTACGCTCAAAGCTAGTGTTAATGAATGGCCAATGGTAAAAGCTGTAATCTGTATAAGCAAATGCTTCCAGTCACTCCACACGCACATTACGGTCAACGCTACAACAAAAGCGATATGATCATAACCCTTCAAATCGAGAATATGCTCAAATCCAGTTATTAGCCAAAGTTGAAAATCGGACATTATCTAATACCTTTGTAAAATGGCAAAATTATTAGCAAACTCTCGATTATTCAATAATTATCTACTTATGGTTCATAAAATAGGATCAGGGAGTATAATTCTGTTACTTGCAGGGATTTTTTTGTCCTTCCATCCATTTTATTTGAGTGTAACAGAGCTGAGCTACAATCCAGTTGAAAAAAAACTCCAGATCAGTTGCAAGTTATTCACTGATGATATTGAAAACACCATCAGAAAGTCTAGCAAATCCTATGTTGATCTATTGAATCCGAACAATAAAAGCAACTCCGAAAAACTACTGATCGACTATATCCAAAAACACTTGACCATTAGATCAGATGACAAGCCCATCCCCTACCGATTCCTAGGTTATGAAAAAGAAGAGGAAGCAATATGGTGCTATTTTGAATCCGAGGAAATTCAGACACCCAAAAAACTAGATATCAACAATTCTTTATTGTACGAATACCTTCCCGAACAATTCAACATTGTCCATGTCAACGTATCAGGCAATCGGCAGAGCTCAAAAGTAAATAATCCTGAATCGAAGTTGAGTTTTAGGTTATGAATAGCTTTGGGAAATGGCTTACGCAGCATCGGTCTTACAATGTCGAGATGCCTTTACTTATCCTGCCTAAAGTATAATTTCACTTGAAAGCAGTCGGACTAAATAACGATTTTGCAAATAACGAAATAATGGCTTGAAATAAAAAGTCTAAATAATTTTTACTTATATGAAAACAATAAATATAGTCATTTTTTCTGTACTGTTACTTCCGATAAGCTGTATAAGCCAGAGCTTAAAAATATACAATCAAATTCCCAATACCATTATTCTGGCGGCACAACCTATTCAGAAGGGGTTTGTTGCGGTAAGAACACAATCGGTAATTTATCTCGCCGAGCAATGGATACCTTCAGAATTATTGTATCTGGATTTTAATGGAAATATAATTGATAGTTTTCAACTTAGAAATTATAGATACATTAACATGATTTCAAGGAATGATACCTTATATCTGGCTGGGTATGATTACTCTGATTTTCCAAATGTATCATGTAAATGGGTTATGGAATTATGTGATTTTGAAGGTAAAGTAATTGCGAACTATGAAAACTTGTTCTTCAACTCGTTTGCATCAGCATCTGTAGTCGAAAATATTGATAAAGACACCGATAATTTTCATTTAATCACAACAAAATTTGATTTTACGGCTGATACAATGATTACGTATCGATTGGATTACAAAAACAAAACAATTACAGAAACAATTGAAACAAATTTCTTGCTAGCCAGTGCACAATTTCTTAAAATCGAAAAGACAAATATCAATATTGTTTGGACACCATTTGGTTGTTATTACTTTGATTCAACCCCATTAAATGGGTTTACTGAAATCAAGAATGATACCCT
>Ga0136636_10000136_pt1 | contig 30529 bp, 27 predicted proteins | sample AntDrymUQ8522106_2_FD_104653 | JGI IMG/M metagenome (GOLD analysis project Ga0136636, IMG submission 104653) | Polar desert sand microbial communities from Dry Valleys, Antarctica - metaG UQ852 (21.06) | ecosystem: Environmental > Terrestrial > Soil > Desert | place: Antarctica: Dry Valley... | reverse complement strand
GACTTCACGCAGGGCATCATGGTAGTGCTTGATGCCGACGGGACCAAAGCGGCGCTGTTTGTGGACGCGCTGGTTGGGCAGCATCAGGTAGTGATCAAGAGCCTGGAGGCAAACTACCGGCGAGTGCTGGGGGTTTCCGGGGCAACCATCATGGGCGACGGTCACGTCGCGATGATTCTCGATGTGTCGGCGATTGCCGGCATGGCCAAATCGAATATGCAGAAGGCCGTCTGACGGCGGAACCAAGGAGTAGAACATGGAAATGATGACGCATACCGGTGCGGTGGCAAGTGAAGCTGATCTGACTGCCAGCGAGTATTTGACTTTTACGCTGGGCAGCGAGGAGTACGCGATCGATATCCTGAAAGTGCAGGAGATTCGTGGCTACGAGCAGCCAACGCTGATTGCCAATGCGCCGCCTTTTATCAAGGGGGTGATCAACCTGCGCGGCATCATTGTTCCCGTGGTTGATCTGCGAATCAAATTCAAGCTCGGCAAGGTCGAATACACCCCGTTTACCGTGGTGATCATCCTGAACGTGGCGCGGCGGGTGATTGGTGTTGTGGTCGACAGTGTTTCAGACGTGATTTCGCTGACGCAGACGCAAATCCGTCCGGCGCCCGATTTCTCCGGGACTTTCGACACGCGCTACATCCTTGGTCTGGCGACGCAGGATACCCGGATGATGATCGTCACCGATATCGAGCGCTTGATGACAAGTGCTGATATGGAACTGATCGACGCAGTTGCCGAGTGATGGCTAAGACACCAGATCAAGGAAGCGGACCATGTTGAACTTACGTAATTACAAAATTGGCAGTCGCCTGATCATGACCACCGTGGGGGCGCTCTGCCTAATGGTGGCGTTTGTGGCGATTGGCCTATTCAGCCTGAACTCGATCGGCGACAAGGTCGATAACATCGTCAATAACAATGTCAAGAAGACTGAGTTGGCGGTCCAGATGCGGATGCGCAACCTGCTGATTGGTCGACATGTGCGAACTGCCCTGATTTATGAGGAAACTGAAAAGCAGCTCGGTGAGCAGAAAAAGGTTGATGCCGATATCCAGCTCTATCTCGAGGCAGAAGGCCAGATTGAATCCACTTTAAAGAGCCAGAAGGGGCGCGATATTTTCGCGAAAATATTGCCTGCCCGTAAGGCCGCAGAGGTTTCGATCAAGCAAATGTTCGTGCTGATCAAGGCGGGCAATCGTCCGGAGATCGAGGCGCATTTTTTCAATGATTTCCGCCCGAAAATGCAGTCCTGGTTTGACCCCATCGGTGAATATGTTCTGCTGCAGAAAGAAAACAACGAGCGCGATGTCGCTGAAATTGGCACGATCAAGTCGCAGGTTCAGACAACTATGCTGCTGTTGTTTGGTCTGGCCGTGATTGTCATGATTCCGGGTGGTTTATGGGTAACGCGGCAGATTACTGGCCCGCTCCGTGAAGCGGTTGCGGTGGCCGATGCGGTGGCCGCTGGTAAACTCGAAAATGAGATCGATACGAGCGGTAATGACGAGCCGGCTCAGTTGATGCTTGCATTGAGGCGAATGCAGTCCGACCTCAAGGCGCGGACGGAGCAGGACGGGAAAATTGCCAACGAGGCGTTGCGTGTCAAGGTGGCGCTGGACGTGACTTCGAACAGCGTGATGGTGGCTGATCCGGATGGCAACATTATTTATTGCAATGTCGCCGTGCTCGAGATGATGCGCAAGGCAGAAGCTGATCTGCGCAAGAGTTTGCCTAACTTCCGGGCGGATACCATCCTTGGTTCAAATTTCGATATCTTTCACAAGAGCCCGGCGCACCAGCGCAATTTGTTGGCTAGCCTGAAAGGCTTTCATCGGGCTGAGGTCAAAGTTGGCGGGCGGATTTTTGCGCTGGTGGCCAGTCCGATCATTAACGAGCGTAAGGAGCGTCTGGGGACGGTAGTTGAGTGGGCAGACCGGACGGCTGAAGTGGCGATTGAGGAGGAGGTGGGCAGCATTATTGCCGCCGCCGGTGCCGGTGATTTTTCGCGGCGAATTGCTGCCGATCAGCTGAGCGGCTTTTTCCGTCATGTTTCGCAAGGCATCAATGATCTGCTGGAAGTAAATAGCCGGGCGCTGGATGATCTGGGTGCGATGCTGAATCGACTGGCGCAAGGTGATTTGACCCGCAAGATCGATACCGAATACCAGGGTACGCTTGGTCAATTGAAAGATGACGCCAATGCTACGGTCGACACCCTGCAGGAGATCATTTTCTCGATCAAGAGTGCGACCGATGCGATCAATACGGCAGCGCAGGAAATTGCCAGCGGCAATCAGGATCTCTCCGGGCGTACCGAGCAGCAGGCTTCCAATCTCGAAGAAACTGCATCCAGCATGGAGCAACTGACCAGCACGGTTAAACAAAATGCGGACAATGCCCAGCAGGCGACAACGCTGGCGACCAATGCCCAGGAGGTCGCCGAAAGAGGCGGTCAAGTGGTCGGGCAGGTGGTTGAAACGATGGGCGCCATCTACCATTCTTCGAATAAGATTTCCGACATCATCAGCGTTATTGACGGGATTGCCTTCCAGACCAATATTCTCGCCTTGAATGCGGCGGTTGAGGCGGCGCGGGCGGGTGAGCAAGGCCGTGGCTTTGCTGTCGTGGCGACAGAGGTGCGTAGCCTGGCCCAGCGCAGTGCGGCAGCGGCGAAAGAAATCAAGGGTCTGATCTCCGACTCGGTCGATAAAGTACAGACCGGTAGTCGCCTGGTCGATCAGGCTGGCCGAACGATGATTGAAGTGGTTGCAAGCATTCAGCGCGTCGCCCGGATCATGACCGATATTTCTGAAGCTAGCCGTGAGCAGACCTCAGGGATCGAGCAGGTCAGTCTGGCCATCAGCGAGATGGACGAAATGACACAACAGAATGCGGCGCTCGTTGAAGAAGCTGCCGCCGCTGCTGAAAGCCTGGAAGAACAGGCGCGTAGTTTGTCCGATTCGGTTTCTGTCTTCCGCCTGCCGGGTGGCGTCGTGGTGAGTAATCAGTCGCAGTTGTCGGGCCTTGATTTCGATGGCGCGATTTCAGCACATGGCAAATGGAAGCAGCGCCTGATTGATTTCGTCGCTGGTAGTGGCGAGCAACTTGAACCGGGCGTCGTTGGCAGGGATGACCAATGTGCGCTGGGTTGCTGGATTCATGGTGATGGTCGGGCCTTACGCGGCAATGGTCAGTATGTCGATCTGAAAAACGAACACGCTGGTTTCCACCGTTGTGCCGCTGATGTGATCCGGACGCAAATGACCGGTGATAGCGCTGGCGCGAGCGAGCAGATTGCCGGCGAGTTCACCAACCGTTCAAAGCGGGTGATTGGTTTGCTTGAAGGTATGCGCTCTGGCAGCAAAAATGTGCCACCACCGATGTTGACCGCAGCAACGATTAAAAAAATATCCACCGGCCGTATTCCGGCGCTTTCGTCGCCTGATGAGGACGAGTGGGCTGAATTCTAATTACAAAAACAATCTGACGGATTAGCGCCAATGCGTAACAACCTGCCTGTGACCCAAGTGGAAATCCAGCTCGACGACCACACCCTGATTGTCTCGAAAACTGACCTCAAAGGGCAAATTGCCTATATCAACAAAGACTTCATTGATATCAGCGGCTTTACTCAGCTTGAACTGATCGGTCAGCCACACAATATCGTTCGTCATCCGGATATGCCGGTGGAGGCCTATGCCGACATGTGGGCTGATTTACAAGCGGGTCGGCCGTGGACGGGCATGGTCAAAAATCGTTGCAAGAATGGCGATCACTATTGGGTCCAGGCGAACGCGACGCCGATTCGCGAAAACGGTCAGATCACCGGCTATATGTCGGTACGGCGCAAGGCCTCCGCTGCACAAATTCAGGCCGCTGAAACGGCTTACGCGGCATTCCGTAACAAACCGGCCAAAGGCAATGTCGTTCGGCATGGCAAGGTGATGCCCGGTGGTTGGCGTGGCGCCGTGCAGAACTGGCTTTTAAATGCCTCCTCTTCGCAAAAAATTGTTATTGGCACGCTGCTCGGGCTGTTGTTGATCCTGGGCGTCGGCACGCAACTCCTCAGCGCATTTGTCTCGGAAACCCTTGATGCTCGGGGTCGGGAGAGCTTGAAACACGAGGTCGGGCTGATTCGTTCAATGGTGCAGACAAATCTGCAAGCCTTGAGCCAGCAGGCTACCCAGGTTAACCGGGGTTTCGACATGAATTTCCCCGAGGGTATCTCGCTGGAAGGGAGTGACGATGCCGCCATATTGCGCCATGGCAAATCGGACGTGCTCAATGGCAACTTCGATATTGTTGATCGGTTTACCGCCAAGACCGGTGCAGTTGCCACGCTCTTTATGCGCAAGGGTGACGAACTGGTCCGCGTCAGCACGTCGGTGAAGAAGGAGACCGGTGAGCGGGCAGTCGGCACGGCATTGGTCAAAGAGCATCCGGCGCACGCCCTGTTGCTGGCTGGCAAGTCTTACGTCGGTCGGGCCGCCTTATTTGGTCGGGCTTTCTACACCAGCTACACGCCGATTTTGGCAAAGGACGGCAAAGTCATTGGTGCCAGTTTTGTCGGCCTGGATATTTCGGCAGAACTAGATACCTTGAAGAAAGAAATCCGCGCCTTGAAGGTCGGTGATACCGGCTATTTCTATGTGCTTGACGCGGCCGCAGGTAAAACCTACGGCAATCTGATTGTGCATCCGGCCAAGGAAGGGAGCAATCTGCTGGCGGCCAAGGATGCCGCAGGGCGCGAATTCATTCGTGAGATGCTTGAGCGGAAGAGTGGAGAAATAATTTACCCGTGGATGAATACCGAGTTGGGCGATACGTCGGCGCGCGACAAGATCGTGATTTTCGATACTTTGCCCGATACCCAGTGGCTGATCGCTGGCGGCACGTATCTCGAAGAGTTTCACGGTTTGTCCGGGCGGATCTCCCGTTTCGTCATGATCGGTGGCGGCGTCATTGCGATTGTTTTAGTGGCGTTCCTTTACTGGCTGATTCGCCGGCTTATTGTGCTGCCACTGCAACAACAGGTGATTCCGGTTTTCCGTGGCATCTCCGAGGGGCGTTACGACAACCCGGTTGATATCTCGGGCAATGATGAGGTTGGGCAAGTCTTGCAGGGTCTGCAATCGATGCAGATCGAGCAGGGATTCAACGTCGCGGAAAGTATCCGGATTGCCAACGACAACTTGCGCATCCAGATCGCGCTCGATTGCGTCACGGCCAATCTACGGATCGCCGATGACGAAGGTACGGTGATTTATGCCAATAAAGGCTTGCTCACCACGCTGCGCCAGATTGAGCCAGGTTTGCGTGAGCAACAGCCGAATTTCTCGGTTGATACTTTCATCGGCAGCAATATCGGCTCCTTCTACCAAGATGCCGCTGCGGCGCTAAAAACGCTGCGCGAATTGCAGTCCACGCGGCAGACCGAGATGGACATTGGCGGCCGCATTTACAACGTTATTACTAATCCGATCATCAACGACCGTGGGCAACGCCTCGGTACGGTTGGTGAATGGGTTGACCGGACGGCTGAGTTGCACGCCCAGCGCTCGGTGGCAACTTTGATCAGCCGCGCTTCGGCAGGCGACCTTGAGGCGCGCCTTGATACCGATACGCTAGAAGGCTTTTACAAAGATCTCGGTGTTGGCATCAACAGCTTGCTGGAGACTAGTGGTTCTGCCATCGGCGAGATTGCGGCGTTGCTTGAGCGGGTCGCGGCCGGCGATCTGATGCATACGGTCAACTCGACTTATCAGGGTACTTTCGGCAAGTTGCGTGACGATGCCAACTTGACGGTTGGCAAGCTGCGCGAACTGGTTGGGGACATTCAGCAATCAGCCGAAACGATCAATACTGCAGCCAAGGAAATCGCCAGCGGTAATCAGGATCTCTCCAGTCGCACCGAAGAGCAGGCGAGTAGCTTGGAAGAAACTGCTTCGAGCATGGAGCAACTGACCACAACAGTGCGCCAGAATGCTGACAACGCCCGGCAGGCCAATGATCTGGCCGCAGATGCGCAGTCCGTGGCGGAAAAAGGTGGCGAGGTGGTTGGCCAGGTGGTGCATACGATGGGTTCGATTCATCAGGCCAGCAACAAGATTGCCGACATCATCGGCGTAATTGACGGGATTGCCTTCCAGACCAATATCCTGGCGCTGAACGCCGCTGTTGAAGCGGCGCGGGCTGGTGAGCAGGGCCGAGGTTTTGCTGTGGTGGCCACCGAGGTACGTAGCCTAGCCCAGCGTAGTGCGGCTGCCGCCAAGGAAATCAAAGGTTTGATTTCTGATTCGGTGGATCGCGTCGAGGCAGGTAATCGCCTGGTTGATCAAGCGGGACGGACGATGGAAGAGGTGGTTTCCAGCATTAAACGGGTCGCCAAGATCGTCACCGATATTGCCGGAGCGAGCCGCGAACAAAGTGCCGGTATTGATCAGGTCAGTCTCGCTTTGAGTCAGATGGACGAGGTAACGCAGCAGAATGCGGCGCTGGTCGAAGAGGCAGCGGCAGCGGCGGAAAGTCTGGAAGAGCAGGCCAGCCATCTGGCCGAGTCGGTATCTATATTCAAAGTCGCAAAGGGTGGGGGCGAGCCCCGGCGATTGAATCGGCCAACCCCGGCCCAGAGTCCTGCGCCAGCCAAACAATATGTTTCGGGAAAAAAGCCCGCCGCATTGCCGGCTTCGCTGGATGACGAATGGACCGAGTTTTAAGTACGTTGAGAAACAGCCGACCAAGGTGATGCCATGAAGATCAATCAGCCCGTAACGCAAAAAGAAGTCATGTTGGAGGCGGGACAGAGCATTGTCTCGAAAACCGACCTCAAAGGGCAGATTACTTATGTCAATCAGGCCTTTATCACCATCAGCGGCTTTGTTGAAGGCGAATTGATTGGGCAGTCGCACAATATCGTGCGTCACCCCGATATGCCGCCAGAGGCGTTTGCCGATCTTTGGGCGACGCTGAAGGAAGAGCGGCCGTGGACCGGTTTGGTCAAAAACCGTTGCAAGAATGGTGATTATTACTGGGTACTGGCCAATGTCACGCCGATTTTCCAGAATGAAGTGGTAATCGGGTACATGTCTGTCCGCTCGGCACCTTCCCGAGTCCAGGTTGAGGCGGCGGAGGGTGCCTATTGCATGTTCCGCGAGGGGCGTGCGGCGGGGTTGGCTATTCGTGAGGGGCGGGTCGTGAAGTCAGGCTTCAGCTTCGGTGGCTGGCTGAAAAACCGGACAATTGCCCAACGCATTTTTGCCATTTGTGGGCTGTTGACCGCAGGCATGCTGATACTCGGTGGTTTGGGCATGCTGGCGGTGGGGGACAGTAACGAACGCCTGCACACCATCTATGTGGATCGGGTTGTGCCTTTGCAGCAGCTTAAAGAGGTAGCGGATGCCTATGCTGTTTCGATTGTCGACCTGTCGCATAAAACGCGCGATGGTGCCGAGTCATTCGAGTCCGGGCTGGGCAAGGTCGAACAGGCGCAAAACGTCATTCGCAGTCGCTGGCAGGAATACACGGCGACCTACTTGACGGACGAAGAGAAAAAACTGGTGGGTGAGGCGAATGCATTGATGGTGCAGGGGGATTTCGTCACCAACCGGCTTAAAGAAATTATTGTCGCTAAGGATCAAGCCGCGCTGACGGCTTTTGCTGCCAAAGATCTTTACCCGGCAATCGATCCAATCTCCGACAAGATCAGCGAGCTGGTTGCGCTGCAATTGCGTGAAGCCAAGGTAAATGTTGATCTCGCGGGCGCTAACGCAAATGCTTTCATGACCCGCCTTGGCCTGCTGCTTCTAACATTTGGTTGCATCGGCGGCATTTTGGCCTGGGGTCTGGCCAAAGGTATCCGCAAGCCAATCAAGGAGGCAGCCAATTTCTTCAAGGCACTTTCCGAAGGGCGTAGTGATGTTCAATTGAATTTCGAGCGTCGCGACGAGTTGCTGGCAATTGCCGATTCAGCACGCACCATGCAAGTAAAGTCCGGTTTTGACCTAAGCGAAGCGCGCCGGGTTGCTGATGAGGGCATGCGGATCAAGATGGCGCTGGATGGCTCCGGCACCGCGATGACCATCTCCAATGAAAACAATGTGCTGATCTACATGAATGCGGCGTCAGAAGCGCTGTGGCAAAAAATGGAACCCGAAATGCAGGCCCGGGTGCCGGGGTTTTCTGTCGACAACATGTATCAGCACTCTTTGGTTAATTTCTTTGACGACGAGGCCATCAAGGCAGCTTATCGCGTTGAGCTGACCGCGCCGCGCACGCTCGAAGTGGCGATGTGCGGCCGCTTCCTGCAGGTCACCGCCACGCCGGTGCGTGATAGTCAGGATAAATATCTGGGCCGAGCCAGCCAGTGGCTGGACCGCACCGACGAGGTGGCTGTCGAGAATGAAGTGGCTGGCATTGTCAGCGCTGCGGCCCGCGGTGATTTCAAGCGCCGGGTTGCCGTCGATGGCAAGCAGGGTTTCTTTTTAAACTTGGCCAATGACCTAAATACCTTGATGCAAACCAGCCAAGCGGGTCTCGATGATGTGGTGCAGGTGCTTTCTGGCCTGGCCGAGGGTGATCTGACCCGTAGTATCAAAGCCCATTACGAAGGGACTTTCGGCCAGCTGAAGGATGATGCGAACAAGACAGTCGCCCGGTTACAGGAGATTATTTCGCAAATTCGCAACGCTACCGATGCAATCAATACAGCGGCACGGGAAATCGCCAGCGGTAATCAGGATCTATCCAGCCGGACGGAAGAACAGGCCAGCAGCCTGGAAGAGACCGCTTCCAGCATGGAGCAATTGACCAGCACGGTGAAGCATAATGCCGATAATGCCCGCCAGGCGAATGAACTGGCCGGTCAGGCGCAGCAGGTGGCAATTCAGGGTGGCGAGGTGGTCGGCGAGGTGGTGCACACGATGAGCGCGATTCATCAGTCGAGCCGGCGAATTGCCGACATCATCGGAGTGATCGATGGCATCGCGTTCCAGACCAATATTCTGGCCTTGAATGCGGCCGTTGAAGCGGCGCGGGCAGGAGAACAAGGCCGTGGCTTTGCGGTGGTGGCGACGGAAGTCCGAAGCCTGGCCAAACGCAGCGCTGATGCCGCCAAGGAAATCAAGGGCTTAATCGCCGATTCGGTCGATAAGGTTGAAAGCGGCAATCGTCAAGTGGCGCAAGCGGGACGGACCATGGCGCAAGTGGTCACCAGCATCAAGCAGGTGGCCAAGATCATGTCCGATATTTCCAGCGCTAGCGGTGAGCAGAGCACCGGTATCGAGCAGGTGAGTCTCGCCGTGAGTCAGATGGACGAAGTGACGCAGCAGAATGCAGCGCTGGTTGAGCAGGCTGCTGCGGCGGCCGAAAGCCTTGAGGAGCAGGCGCAGGCGCTGGCTAAGGCTGTTTCTGTGTTCAAACTAACTGAAGGTGGGGGGTTGGCCCGACTGAATGCCCCGGTTGCCCATGTTGCCTCGGTAAGCCGTGTTACGCCGCAGCGGCTGGTGAACAAAAAACCGGCTGCACTTGCCGCTACGCTTGATGATCAATGGGAAGAGTTCTAATGCTAGATAGTCGCAATTCTCCACCGCCGTCGTCGGCACAGAAGCCAACTGCCGGGCTGGCCACGGGGCGTGAGCAGGGAACCAGGGAGTTCAGCTTTTCCAGCGCCGACTTCGAGCGGGTGCGCAAACTGATCTATCAGCACGCCGGCATTTCATTGTCGCCAGTCAAGCAGGACATGGTTTATTCCCGCCTAGCCCGGCGTTTGCGGGCCACGGGCAAAAATACATTTGGCGAATATCTCGACATGCTGGAGCGAGGCGGTGCCGACGAATGGGAGCGCTTCGTCAATTCACTGACGACGAATTTGACTTCTTTTTTCCGTGAACCGCATCACTTTCCCATTTTTGCCGATCACCTGAAAAAACTCGGCAGCAAACGCCCGATCCGCATCTGGTGTTCCGCCGCTTCAACCGGTGAAGAGCCTTATTCGATTGCCATGACCGTGCTCGAAACCTTTGGTGCCAATGCGTCACATGTCTCCATCTTCGCCTCCGATCTAGATACCAATGTACTGGCCACGGCGCAGAAAGGGGTTTATCCCCTTGAGCGCGTCGAAAAAATTTCGCCGGAGCGGCTCAAGCGCTTTTTCCTGAAAGGTTCGGGGAGTCAGGAAGGCTACGTTGCTGTGCGACCGGAGTTGAAACAGCTGATCGAATTTCGGCAAGTTAACTTACTGGAAGCTAACTGGCCGGTCCGTGGCCCGCTGGATGTCATTTTCTGCCGCAACGTAATGATTTATTTCGATAAGCCGACGCAACACAAAATTCTTTCGCGTTTTGCGCCACTGTTGCAAGCTGATGGCCTAATGTTCGCTGGCCATTCCGAGAGCTTCTTGCATGCTGCTGATATTTTCAAGTCCCTGGGCAAGACTGTTTATGCACTTACCAAGGCCGCTTAAACCAACAAAGGAAATCAGTGCAGCACGCCTTCGACGAAAATCTTGCAACCAATCGCTACTTTGATCGGCACTTCGATCTAGAGGCGGCAAAAATATTGCCTGGGGAGTACTACGTCACCAGTAAAGGCATGTTGTTGGTGACAGTCCTCGGCTCCTGTGTCTCTGCCTGTGTGCGCGACACCGACTCTGGGATTGGTGGCATGAACCATTTCATGTTGCCGGACGATGGCGGGCGCGATTCAATGGGCAGTTCAGCCCGTTACGGTGCCTACGCGATGGAAATACTGATTAACCATTTGCTAAAAATGGGTGCCCGGCGCAACCGACTCGAGGCCAAGGTATTTGGTGGCGGGGCGGTGATGGCAAGTTTGTCGAGTAGCAATGTCGGGGCAAGAAACGCCGAGTTTGTTCTGGAGTTTCTGAAGACAGAAAAAATCCCGATTGTGGCCAAGGATTTGCTCGATTCGTATCCGCGAAAAATTTACTTTTTTCCTGATATCGGGCGGGTGCTGGTCAAGAAGTTGCACCGTGTGCACAATGAAACCTTGTTCACCCGCGAACGCGACTACAAGGATCGTTTGACCGGGGCGAAAATGGAAGGCGATGTGGAGTTGTTCATTTGATGCGGTCAACCCGAAAAAATGGCTGTTTTCGTAAGTTTGTAATGGATTTGTGCCGATGAAAATTCGTGTTTTAGTAATTGATGATTCAGCTTTGATGCGCGGTTTGTTGACTGAAATGATCAACACAGCGCCTGATGTCGAGGTGGTTGGTGCGGCACCCGATGCGGTGATTGCCCGGGAAATGATCAAGGCGCTTAATCCTGACGTGTTGACCCTGGATGTCCACATGCCGAAGATGGATGGGCTGGAATTTCTCGAACGCTTGATGCGCCTTCGGCCGATGCCTGTTGTCATGGTGTCTTCCTTCACCGAAGCCGGTTCGGAAACGACCCTGAAAGCGTTGGAGTTGGGCGCGGTTGATTTTATTGGTAAACCTCGGGCCGATGGCGCCCGGCGTATGGAAGATTATGCTGAAAATTTGGTGGAAAAAATTCGGATTGCCAAAGCCGCTCGCTTGCGTCGTCCGGTAATGACTCGTCCCGTCGCAGCCTCTGTTGCCCCGCCCCTGGCAGCCCCTGGCGTATCGTCCGCTACCCGTCCGGCTGGAAGTGGCAAAATTATCTTCCTTGGGGCGTCGACCGGCGGTACGGAAGCGATCAAGGAATTCCTCATGGCGATTCCAGCCGACTGCCCGCCGATTCTTATTGTGCAGCACATGCCCGAGTCATTTACTGCATCCTTCGCCCGCCGTCTCGATGGTATTTGTGCACCACGGGTGATTGAAGCCAAAGGAAATGAAAAGGTCGAGCCGGGAAATGTCTATATCGCCCCCGGCCATTCCCATTTACAAATTCGTCGGGCGCCAAGCGGGTACATCACCGAACTATTGGCAACGCCGCCAGTGAATCGGCATCGTCCATCCGTTGATGTCCTATTTGATTCAGCCGCCAGTCTGGTTGGCCGTCAGGCCGTCGGCGTGATTTTGACTGGTATGGGCAAGGACGGTGCTCAGGGGTTATTACGCATGCGTCAGGCCGGTGCGCGCACCTTTGGCCAGGATGAGGCGAGTTGTGTTGTCTACGGTATGCCGCGCGAGGCTTTTCTGGTCGGCGCAGTCGAGGAGCAGTCGGGTCTTGACGAGATTGGCAAACGCGTTCTGCAAGCCGCGATCAGATAGACTAACTTCGGGGCTTGTCGCTTATGGCAAAAGTATTAAACTAACGCTAAGTTTAGAATCCACAAATCTAGGAAAATAAATGCAAACAAACGTTCAGAAGGATGCCGACAAGGCGGTTGTCAAGTTGGTCGGTCGATTCGATTTCAACACCCATCGCGACTTTCGTGGTGCCTACGAACCACTGATCGTCGATGCTGAAGTTCGTTCGGTTAGCGTTGATTTTTCAGGGGTTGATTATCTCGACAGTTCCGCCCTTGGGATGTTGCTGATGTTGCGTGACAAATTGGGCGGCGCGAACAAGGAGGTGGCGCTGACCGGGGTTCGCGGCAACGTAAAGCAGGTGCTCGATATTGCTAACTTTAGTAAATTATTTCAGATTTTCTAAAGTTAAAGCGGTTAAAGTCGTCAAGTCTGCATGGGGTGATATCAAGATTACGCTCACAGACAGGCTGTTGAGCGGTTTGTTGGCCGTAGAAAAGCGTGTATTCTAGATTTTCTTCGGTGCTACATTGAAACAAATAAGCCGATTGCACGACGTGCGAAGGAAAAACGATGTCAGAGTTGTTAAAGAATATTGATGCGCGAACGAAGCTTGCTGGTACCAACAAGCTCGAGATTTTGTTGTTTTTCCTTGGCGTTGATCACCGAACCGGTCGCCGCGAAACCTATGGCATCAATGTCTTCAAGGTGCGGGAAGTGATGCGTACGCCGGTCATAACGGCAGCCCCCGAAATGCCTGCATCGGTAGAAGGCATGGTTAGCTTGCGTGGCGCGCTGGTGCCAGTCATTGACCTCGCCAAATACTCCGGCCTTTCCGCCGAAACGCCGCGAGAAATAATGATTGTGACGGAGTACAACGGCCACACGCAGGGCTTTCTCGTTGAGGGCGTCGATACGATTCTGCGCCTCGACTGGAGCAAGATGCGCGTACCGCCGGAAATGCTCACCGCTCAGACTGGTGGCTTGGTCACTGCTGTGACCGAACTTGAGGATGGCCGTCTGGTGATGATGATGGACGTCGAAAAAGTGCTTTCCGAAACCACCAGCATTGATAGTGAAGTCATGTTTCGTGGCGTGGTCCCGCTAGACCGCCCCGATCTGACAGTTTTCTACTGTGATGACTCCAGTGTGGCGCGCAAACAGATTGAGCGGACCCTTGCCGTCATGGGGGTCAAGAGCGTTAGTGCGGTGAATGGACGACAGATGTGGGAAGAGATGGATAAAATTGCCACTTACACGCAATCAATTGGCAAGCCGGCTTCTTCGATCATCAATTTGGTGTTAACCGATATTGAAATGCCGGAAATGGATGGCTATATCCTGACCAAAAAAATCAAATCGGACCCTCGTTTTAACGGGGTGCCGGTGATCATGCACTCATCGCTTTCCGGTATGTCGAACCAAAAACTTGGGACGTCAGTCGGGGTTGATGAATATGTGCCCAAATTCGAGCCGCAGCGACTGGCAGAAACATTGACTCGTCGCCTTGGTGTGGAAAACATGCCGGTCAAGGCTACGTAAGCATTAGCGGGAGTTGGTCATGGATCTCGTTCAAAACAAAAATCTTCTCGATAGCGTCGATGCGCGAACCCGCCTCGCAGGCTCCAATAAAATGGAAATCCTGCTTTTTTCGCTGGGTACCCGAGAAACTTTCGGCATCAATGTTTTCAAAGTGCGCGAAGTTGGTCGCACGCCACGTATTACCAAAACCCCCAACATGCCTCGCGGCGTCGAAGGGCTGATTTCCCTGCGCGGAAATGTCATTCCCGTGCTCTCGCTCGCCCCTTTCATGCAGTTGGAAGGCGTTCCGCCAGGCTTGGGGAAAACCATGATGGTGGCCGAGTATTCAAAGCGGACGCTGGGCTTTCTGGTGCATGAAGTAGACCGAATTATCCGGGTCGACTGGGAGCGGGTGAAAGCACCTGAAAGTGTTCTCGCCTCAAATCAAGGCTTGATTACTGCGGTTATTGAGCTGGATGGCAGCAACCTCGTATCCATTCTTGACGTTGAGCAAATTCTTGCCAATGCCTTTGGTGAGGCTTTGATCGTCGATATCACGCCGGCCAAGGTTGATGCTGGAACCAGTGTTTTCTTTGTTGATGATTCGATTGTTGCCCGGCGCAAGATTGCCGAGGTGCTTGATAAGTTGGGTGTACGCCATAAGCATGCGACTAACGGCATGGAGGCTTGGACGCGCCTGCAAGGCCTTGCTACCCATGCACTACAGAGCGGCAGCAAAATCCGCGACGAAGTCCGCCTGATTCTGGTTGATGCTGAAATGCCCGAAATGGATGGCTATGTACTGACCAAAAACATCAAGTCCGACCCAAGGTTTGAAGGGGTGCCCGTCGTGATGCACTCTTCTCTTTCCTCCGAGGCAAATCGGGCGATGGGCAAGTCGGTTGGTGTTGATGCGTACGTCGCAAAATTTGATGCAGAGGCGCTGGCTGATACCTTGCGTCCATTGATCGAACGATAACAATTAAAGATTCTGGAGTAATGCATGGCAGTTGATCCGAAAATGAGATTCCTGGTGGTGGACGACTTTTCCACCATGCGCCGCATCGTTCGTAACCTGCTCAAAGAGTTGGGTTTTACTAATGTGGATGAGGCTGAAGATGGTGCGATAGCGCTGCAGAAGCTGCAAAACGGCGGCTTCGAGTTTGTCGTGACTGACTGGAATATGCCAAATATGGATGGGCTGACCTTGTTGCAGTCAATTCGTGCCACGCCTGCCCTTAAGCATTTGCCGGTCCTGATGATTACGGCAGAAGCGAAAAAAGAAAACATCATTGCTGCGGCGCAATCAGGTGCTAGTGGCTACATCGTGAAGCCATTTACTTCCGGAACCTTGTCAGAAAAACTGAACAAGATTTTCGAGAAAATGGCTCAGGTGTAAGGTGGAATCATGACAACAACTAACGACTCCACTGATCTTGAAGCCCTCTTTGACTCCATCGCTTCCGATTACACGCCAGTTGCCCCCGCGCCAATAGTCAGTGCCAAGCCGCCGGCTCCAGCCGCTGCGTCAGTTGGCGATGATAGTGATGATCTCCAAGCGTTGTTTGACAGCGTCGCCGCAGAATCGCAGGCAATCAAGGTTGAAACTCAGGCCGTTCAGAATGGTTTGGGCGATACCTCTGCCGAGAGCTGGCCACAACAGGAAACAGTCTTTAATCGGATCGGCCAAATGGCCCGTTCGCTGCATGACACCCTCGGTTTGTTGGGTTACGACAAAATGCTGGAGAAAACAGTCTCCGCGTTGCCGGATGCCAAAGACCGTTTGGCCTATATTGCCAATCTGACTGAGCAAGCGGCATGCCGGGTGTTGAATGCAACGGATGTCGCCGTTCCGTTAGTAGATGACATTGAAAATGGTGCCAAAAATCTGGGGGCGAGATGGGACAAGGTTTTTGCCAATCAAATGGGCGCGGACGAGTTCAAGCAGTTGGCGACAGAAACGCGCGCCTTCTTGAACAGCGAACTGCCACAAAAAACCAAGGCGACGCATGCGCAATTGACGGAAATCATGATGGCTCAGGATTTCCAGGACCTTACCGGGCAAGTTATCAAAAAAGTGGTCAGCCTGGCGCAGGATCTCGAATCTGGTCTGATGAGCGTGTTGCTTGAGGTGGTTCCGGAAACCAAGCGAACCGAGGAGGTGACGAGCCTGATGAATGGTCCGGTGGTCAGTGCCGAGGGGCGTACTGATGTTGTTGTTAATCAGGAGCAGGTTGATGATTTGCTTGATAGCCTGGGTTTCTAAGGAGGCACGAAAATGAGCGACTTTGCCGGCATGGAAGAGCTGCTTCAGGACTTTCTGCAGGAAGCCAGTGATTTGCTGTCCGATGTGGATAACAAACTGGTTGATCTCGAAAAAATGCCTGATGATCGCGGCCTGCTTAACGAGATTTTTCGCGGCTTTCACACGGTTAAAGGCGGCGCCGGGTTTCTCAATGCGACCGAGTTGGTCACCCTTTGCCACCTCACCGAAAACTTGTTCGACAAGCTACGTGTTGGTGAGCTTGAACTGACGGCCAATTTAATGGACGTCATCATGGCTGCCACCAAGGGCGTGCGTGAGATGTTTGGTGAATTGGGGCAGGGCGTGCAACCTCAACCCGCTGATGCGCAGGTGATTTCAAATTTGCGTCGAGCGCTGGATGGTGAGTCGCTTGAAGCGCCGGTTGCACCAGTTCCGGTTCAGCCCGTTGTGGTGCCAGCGCCCGCCTCTACAGCGGCATCAGGCGAGCCGGACTGGGATGCGCTGCATTCTGCAGTCACCGGTGTGGCTCCTGCTATAGCGGCGCAAGGTGAAGTGATTGCCAAGTCGGAACCCGATGTGTTGCAAATGCTCGCCGAGGTTTCTATTTCTCCGGCCCCGGCCACCACTGGCGTAGCTTCCCCTGCCGGTCGTCGGTCGACCGATCAGCCGGCCGGGCAGCCTTCGACTGGGCGACGTGGGGAAGAGCGCGGACGGGAAAATACGATTCGGGTTGATACCTCGCGTCTCGATCAGGTGTTAAATCTTTCCGGTGAAATCGGTCTGACGAAGAATCGGCTGACCAGTTTGCGTGTCGATATTCTGGCTGGAAAAAATGATTCTGAAACCTTGCAGGCGCTCGATCAGGCAGTGAGCCAGCTCGATTTGCTCGTCTCTGATTTGCAAAACTCGGTAATGAAAACCCGGATGCAGCCGATTGGTCGGCTGTTCCAGAAATATCCGCGTATCGCCCGTGACTTGGCGCGCCAGTTGGGTAAGGATGTTGAGCTGGTTTTGGCCGGCGAGGAAACAGAAGTCGATAAGACGATGATCGAGGATCTGGCGGATCCGTTGATCCACCTGATTCGCAATGCCGTTGATCATGGCGTCGAGATGCCGGCAGAGCGGCAAGCCTCTGGTAAGCCAGTGAAGAGTCTGGTTCGCCTGGAAGCCCGGCAAGAGGGTGATCACATTGTTTTGATCATTGCCGATGATGGCAAGGGAATGAGTGCCGAAAGGATTCGTGCCAAGGCGGTCGAGAAGGGTCTGGTTTCTGAAGAAGAGGCCAATATGCTCGATGAGCGGCAGAGCCTGAACCTGATTTTCCTTCCGGGTTTTTCCACCATGGCCCAGGTTTCGGCTGTTTCTGGCCGGGGCGTTGGTATGGATGTGGTGAAAACCAATATTCACAAGCTCAATGGTTCGATCGAGATTCGCTCTGAGCCGGGCAAGGGCTCTGTCTTCATTATTTCCTTGCCGCTGACGCTGGCGATCTTGCCGGTGTTGCTGGTTTTGCTGGGCGATCAACCTTTTGCCCTGCCGCTTTCAATGGTGCGGGAAATTTTGCCGATAGATCAGAGTCGTATTCAGGAAGTCGGCGGAAAAGAAACTTTGGTCGTGCGGGGTGAAGTATTGCCGGTCATTTCGCTCGCCAGCATGCTGGGCTGGCCGCTGGAGCGGTATCCGGAATATGGTGTTTTCATGCAGACGACCGAGCGTAGTTTTATTCTTGGCGTGGATAGTTTCGCCGGGCGTGATGATGCGGTGATCAAATCCCTTGAAGACTTCAGGCCGAAGGGTGTGGCTGGGGTAACTACCTTGTCGAACGGCCAGATTGTCTTAATTCTCGACATTAAAGAGTTGTTGGCTGATCTTGGTCAGCATGCCGATATGAGAGCTGGATTACGGGCACTTGAATTTGTCTGATTTCCTTGTTGGTCAACCAGTTGAAAGGGGGCTTGCCCCCTTTTTTCTTTTTAAAATGTTTACTCTGTTGTCATGGACTTGCGAGATTCTTCTGAGAAACTAGCTAAATAAACGCTCGTACCTATTTAATTTCTTTGGTTTTTTCCTATAATAGCCCCATCAACTCCAGAAGATGGCTATGGCGGAAGAGAGCGACCTCGAGAAAACGGAAGAGCCTACAGGTAGGCGACTAGAGCAGGCCCGCGAAAAAGGGCAGGTTCCACATTCCCGTGAGCTCGGTACGTTCCTGGTTTTGATGACCGCTGGTGCGGCGTTCTGGATGATGGGAGGCTGGTTTATGCAGCGTTCCATGGTCATCGCCCGCAAAGCATTTACCCTCGAACCGCAATTTATGCTTGAGCCGGCCATGATGGTGCCGCGCTTGTTCGATATTTCAGTCGATACGCTGATCGTTTTTTCGCCGTTTATTGCGCTATTAGTTTTGGCCTCGGTACTGCCGCCATTTTTCCTGAATGCTTGGGTGTTTTCCATGCAGGCCTTGGTGCCTGATCTAAACCGGATGAATCCACTGACCGGCTTGGGGCGGATGTTTTCCTGGAATAGCTTGATGGAACTGGGCAAGGCCGTGCTCAAAGCTATCCTGATTGGTGGCGTGGCGGTTTTGTTGATCTGGAAAGAGCGTGACGAGATATTTGGTCTGCTCGGTGAACCACTTGAATCTGGACTGGTGCATGGTGGCAATCTGGTGATTTTCTCTTTCCTGATTCTGGCTTCAACGCTGGTTTTGGTCGTTGCGGCAGATGTGCCCTTCCAGCTTTGGCAATACTTCGAGAAGCTGAAGATGACCAAGGAAGAGGTTAAGCAGGAAATGAAGGAAATGATGGGCGACCCGCATGTCAAAGGTCGTATTCGTAGTTTGCAGATGCAGGCAGCCCGCAAGCGCATGATGTCTGCCGTGCCGCAAGCCAACGTGATCGTGACTAACCCGACGCATTACGCGGTGGCGCTTTCTTACCAAGCTGGAATGGCTGCACCCAAGGTGGTGGCCAAGGGCGTTGGAGCGATCGCACTGAAAATTCGGGAAATTGCTGCCAAGCACGCGATTCCGATCATGGAGTCGCCGCCGCTGGCTCGAGCCCTCTATAAACACGCTGATCTGGATTCGCCCATTCCCTCCGCCCTGTACAACGCAGTGGCGGAGGTTCTTGCTTATATCTATCAGCTTGCCAGTTGGCGTCAGCAGGGTGGTGCCTATCCCGTGCCGCCGCGTGACCTGCCTGTGCCGCCAGAGCTCGTGCCGGAGGCTGCGTAATGGCTAGCACTTCATTGAGCATGCAAAATATTCTCGGGCGGCTGAACGTAACCCAGCTTGCCGCCCCGATCTTGATCCTAATGATCCTGGCAATGATGGTTTTGCCGTTGCCGCCCTTCATTCTGGATCTGTTTTTTACGTTCAATATCGCGATTGCGGTGCTGGTTCTGCTGGTTGCGGTCAACACCCAAAAAACGCTTGAATTCTCAGTCTTTCCGACGGTGCTTTTGGTAACGACCTTGATGCGACTGTCGCTCAATGTCGGTTCAACCCGGGTTGTCCTACTCGAAGGCCATAAAGGCCCGGACGCGGCAGGTAAGGTAATCGAAGCGTTCGGCCACTTTTTGGTTGGTGGAAATTTCGCTGTCGGGATTATCGTTTTTATCATTCTCGTGGTGATCAACTTTACCGTGATTACCAAGGGCGCCGGTCGTGTTGCCGAGGTGGCTGCGCGCTTCACTCTGGATGCCATGCCGGGCAAGCAGATGGCGATTGATGCCGACCTCAATGCCGGACTGATTGGTGAAGAGGATGCTCGCAAGCGTCGCTTGGAGATCTCCCGGGAAGCGGAGTTTTTCGGGTCGATGGACGGTGCTTCGAAATTTGTACGGGGCGACGCTATCGCCGGCATCGTCATCATGTTGCTCAATGTTGTCGGCGGTTTGATTGTTGGCATGCTGCAGCACGACATGAGTCTGGCTCTTGCCGCCAAAAACTATACCTTGCTGGCGATTGGTGATGGCTTGGTGGCACAGATTCCTGGCCTAGTAATTTCAATCGCTGCCGGTATGGTTGTAACCCGTGTTTCTGACGATAAGGACGTCGGTCAGCAGGTGGCGGGACAAATGTTCGGTAACGGCAAAGCCCTTGCGATTACTGCCGCGATCATTGCTGCCATTGGCATGATTCCGGGTATGCCGAACATGGTATTTCTGCTGATCGGGTCTTCACTTGGCTATCTTGCCTGGAAGATGTTGCAAACAGAAAAGCGCATTGTTGAAACCCCGGTCAAGGTTGCTCCAGCTCCAGTGCAAGAGGCGATCGAAGCGAGTTGGAACGATGTGGCGCCGCTTGATGTGCTTGGTCTGGAAGTTGGCTATCGGCTGATTCCTTTAGTTGATAAATCGCAGGATGGCGAGTTGTTGCGGCGTATTCGGGGTATTCGCAAAAAATTCGCTCAGGAAGTGGGTTTCCTTGTTTCGCCCGTACATATTCGTGACAACCTCGAATTGAAACCGAATGCTTACCGGATTCTGCTCAAAGGGGTCGAGGTTGGCCTCGGCGAAGCATATGTTGGCCAGTTCCTGGCGATTAATCCGGGCCGTGTTGCCGGTACGCTCAATGGGACAACCACCAAAGATCCTGCCTTTGGCCTGCCGGCAACCTGGATTGATGCGACTCAGCGCGACCAGGCGCAAGCCTATGGCTATACAGTGGTTGATGCATCAACGGTTGTTGCAACGCACCTGAATCATCTGATCTTGACCCATGCCGCCGAATTGCTTGGTCGCCAGGAAGTGCAGCAGCTGCTTGATCACTTGGCCAAAGATATGCCTAAGCTGGTCGAGGATCTGGTACCCAAGGTTTTGCCATTGGGGACGTTGCAAAAGGTTCTGCAAAGCTTGCTCGATGAAGGCGTACATATTCGTGACATGCGAACCATTATCGAAACGGTGGCTGACCACGCAACCCGGACGCAGGATGCGGATGAGATTGCGACACAGGTTCGCAACGCACTCGGCCGTGCCATTGTGCAGCAGTTGTTCCCGGGTAGTAGTGAGATGCAGGTCATGTCGCTTGACCCGACGCTGGAACGGCTGCTTTCACAAGCGCTAGGCGGCGGATCAGGTAATACCAGTTTTGAGCCGGGGCTAGCCGATACGCTGGTCCGCGAGACGGCTGCCGCGGCGAAGCGCCAAGAAGAACTCGGCCTGCCCGCCGTGTTGCTGGTACCGGCCAGTTTGCGCTTGCTGCTTTCCCGTTTCTTGCGCCGCACTGTGCCGCAGTTGAAGGTGCTGGCCCATAACGAAGTTCCAGAAAATCGAATTATCAAGGTGACCTCGGTTATCGGAGGTAGAACATGAACGTCAGAAAATTCATCGCCGCTAACGCAAGGGATGCCCTGCGTAAAGTCAAGGAAACGCTCGGTAACGATGCGATTATCCTGTCCAATCGAGGGATTCCAGGGGGGGTCGAAATCATGGCCGTGGCCGCACGCGACATGGCTATGATCGTGCCGACTCAGGTCGCCGACCGTGCTCCGCCTGAGCGCCGCCCGCCGCCAGTTGATGCCGATAGCGATTACCGTGTTTCCCTGTCCTCAGCCCGGGCACAAGCGGCACAGCCAGCGCCGCCGGTGCAGCGTCATGCTGTTCCGTTGCAGTCGGCAGCGCCGATCCAGCGCCCGGTAGCCGCGCCAGCGCCAGTCGCCCGCTCAACAGGCTCAGTCAATGCCGGTATTCCCAGAACCGGCTCCCTGCGTAATCTTGAAATTGGTCGCCCACAGGCGTCGACCGTAGCAACCCCGCCACCCATGCCAAATGCCGCAACACCTCGGCAGCAAACGCAAGCAAGCGCACCGCAGCGCACTGAAGCTGAAGTTGTCCCAATGCAAGTGATGGATGAAATTCGTTCGCTGCGCAAAATTGTCGAGCAGCATCTGGCTGGCTTTGCCTGGGGCGAAGCGTCGCGTACTGCGCCAGTAAAAACAGATGTTTTGCGCCAGATGCTCGATGCTGGCTTTTCGCCACAATTTTCCCGCGATCTTCTTTCCGATCTGCCGACTGAAATGGATGGTATTCAGGCGATGGCTTGGGTGAAAGGTGCCGCTGACCGCTCCCTCCTCACCATTGGCAACGAAAGCGACATTGTCGATCGCGGTGGCGTTTATGCGCTGGTTGGCCCAACCGGTGTGGGCAAAACGACAACGACCGCAAAGTTGGCGGCCCGTTGCGTCTTGCGTCATGGCCCGAGCAAGGTGGCCTTGGTAACAACCGATGGCTATCGCATCGGCGCTCACGAACAACTGCGGATTTACGGCCGTATCCTTGGTGTCACGGTTTATCTGGTTAAGGATGCCGCCGAGTTGCGTCAGACGCTGACTGAGTTGCAACACAAGCATATGGTCCTGATTGATACGATGGGGATGAGTCAGAAAGACAAGCTGGTGCCAGAGCTGACCGATATGTTGGCTGGCTGCGATGTGCAGCGCTTGTTGCTCCTATCCTCAACCTCACGCGGCGATACGCTGGATGATGTCGTCCGGGCTTATGAAGGCGACAATCTGGCCGGTTGCATTCTGACCAAAATCGACGAGGCAGCCAGTCTCGCCACCCCGCTCGACGTCATCATGCGGCACGGCCTGAAATTGCATTACGTCTCAAATGGCCAGCGCGTACCGGAAGATTTGCATTTGCCCAATCGCAGTTACCTGTTACATCGCGCCTTTAAAGATGTGCCGGATAATTCACCACATAAATACAATGGCGTTGAACCGGGTCTGGTGATGGCAAATGCCGGCATGGTTGCAGTCGGAGGTCGCCGTGGCTGACTTTAGGGTCGATCAGGCGGCTGGGCTGCGCCGTATGCTTGGGGGTGGCAAACAACTTCAGGTGGTGACATTTGTTGCCGGCTGTGAAGGCGTCGGGCGAAGTGTCGCCATCGCTAATCTGGGTGTCGCTTTGGCCCGCCTCGGCAAAGAAGTACTGCTGATCGACGAGCATGCTTCGAGCGATGATATTGCCTCCTCCTTCGGGCTAGTTGCGCGTTACGATCTACTAAATGTCGTGCAACGGGAAATGGCCTTGTCGCAGGTGTTGTTGCAGCCTATGAACGGCCTGCTGGTGCTGCCAGCTGCCAAAGCAGTCAAAAAAATTGGACGCCTCTCCTTGCCGCAGCAGCAGACGCTGCTTGATGCCATGTCAGGGCTGGAGCGGCCAGTTGACGTTATTCTGGTCGATGCCAGCATGGCGCATCCCAATGGCTTTTCACCATTTGGCTTGGCCTCACAAGAAACGGTTGTAGTCCTTTCTGGGAGTAGCGCCTCGATCACCGAGGCTTACTCGCTGATCAAAAAGGTCAGCCATGCCTTTTCACGCAAGCACTTCCGTATCTTGGTCAACAAAGTGCGCAGTCAGGCTGATGCCCGTTCAATTTTTGAGAACATTGCTCAAGTTGCCGCCCAGCGCGGGGTTGCCCGGCTCGAATACGCCGGCGCTATTCCGCTGGATGAGTCGCTACGTCAATCCGCCCAGCTGTGCCGTTCAGTACTGGTGCAGGCGCCGGATTCGGCCGCTGCCTGTGCCTTTCGTGACATTGCCGCCGATTTGCTTTACTGGCAACGTGGTGATGGCGAGAGCGGCGGCGTCGAGCATTTCATGCAGCAACTGCTACACTTGAGCCAACGAATAACTCCAAACGTACTGCGAGCCTGATGTATACAGCTGCTGGGCAGCCTGATAGAGAACAGTTGGTTCAGCGCTTTGTGCCGCTGGTGAAGCGTATCGCCTATCATTTGATGGCCCGCCTGCCAGCAAACGTCCAGTTCGAGGACTTGGTACAGAACGGTATGATTGGCCTGCTTGATGCTCTGGATCGCTTTGAAGAAGGCTTTGGTGCCCAATTTGAAACCTATGCCACCCAGCGCGTACGGGGCGCCATGCTTGATGGCCTGCGAGAAAATGACTGGTTACCACGCAGTCTACGGCGTGAGTTACGCCGGATCGAAGGCGCCATCAATTCACTGGAGCATACACACGGGCGCGCTCCCTCGGAACGCGAACTGGCCGAGTCGCTCGGCCTGACTCTTAGTGATTATCAAAAAACCCTGCAGGACGCACGCGGTCATCAACTGGTTTACTTCGACGATTTTGCTGGCGAGGGTGACGAAGATTTTCTAGAGCGCCATTTCACGGATAATGAGGCTGACCCGGCGAATATTCTCGAAGACAAAAACGTCAAGGAGTTGCTGGTCAAGGCAATCGCCAATTTGCCCGAACGTGAAAAATTGATGATGGCGCTGTATTACGAGCAGGAACTGAATTTGCGCGAAATTGGTGAAGTAATGGGTGTGTCTGAGTCGCGGGTTTGTCAGTTGCATACCCAGGCGATTGCTCGATTGCGTGGCCAGTTTGTCGGCGAGTTGCCGGCAGCCAAAAAGCGGCGCAAGGAGAAGTCTGTTGGATAAGATCAGCCTCGCTGGTTTGGCGATTGGTCTGGTGGCCATTATCGGTGGGCAGTTACTTGAGGGGGGGCATGTTGGCTCGCTTGTGCAGCCGACAGCCTTGCTGATTGTCTGCGGCGGTACGCTGGGTGCCGTCTTGCTGCAAAGCCCGCTGCATATATTCAAGCGTGGAATTACCATGGCGAAATGGGTGTGGGTACCGCCGGTTATTGCACAGAAAAATCAAATCGATCAAATTCTTGCCTGGAGCCAGCTTTCCCGCCGCGAGGGTTTGCTTGCCTTGGAAAACTTCATCCCCGGTTTGAAGGATGACTTCACCCGGAAAGGCCTACAGTTGTTGGTCGATGGGGCTGAGCCCGAGCGGATTCGCGAACTTCTGGAAGTCGAGATTAATACCTTTGAAGATGAGTGGCGTCAGTCGGCCAAAATATGGGACTCGGCTGGTGGTTATTCGCCCACTATTGGCATTATTGGTGCCGTGATGGGCCTGATTCATGTGATGGAGAATCTGTCCGACCCGACCAAGCTTGGGGCTGGTATTGCCGTGGCTTTTGTCGCGACCATCTATGGCGTCGGTTTGGCCAATCTGGTATTTCTTCCTATCGCCGGCAAGCTCAAGTACTACATTACCCGCTTGGTGGCCTCCAAGGAAATGTTGATTGATGGTCTGGTCGGCATAGCGCTTGGTGATAACCCGCGCATTATCGAAGGCCGCCTCAAAGGCTACATGTTGTAATGGCTCGCAAGCGCCGTCCGGAAGAACATGAGAACCACGAGCGCTGGCTTGTCTCCTACGCTGATTTTATTACCTTGTTGTTCGCTTTCTTTGTTGTCATGTATGCCGTTTCATCGGTAAATGAGGGAAAGTACAAGGTGCTTTCCAATTCATTGACGAATGCATTTTCCAATACGACAGGCAAGACGGGAGGGCAACCTATCGCCGTCATGCAAGGTGCGCCACCGATTCCGCCGCGACCCATCGGCAAGCCCGACAAGTTGACTGATCAGAAAAAAAGCGACGAGAAAAAAATCGAGCAGCGGCAAAAGATGAAGAGTATGGCGGGCGACATCATGGAGGCTTTGCAGCCGCTGGTCGCTCAGGGCAAGGTCCGGTTGCTTGAAACCAGCCGTGGCGTGACAATTGAAATCAACGACAGCATACTGTTCCCGGCGGGGCAGGCCAAATTGCAGCCGGCTTCGATCAGTGCGATGTTGGCGATTGCGCAAGTGCTGGCAACATCAGACTTTCCCATCACCATTGAAGGCCATACCGACAATGTCCCGATTGCGACACCCCAGTTTCCCTCCAACTGGGAATTGTCAGCAATGCGTGCGACGACCGTCTTGCGCTTGTTTAACGATGGTGGCGTTGCGGCAGAGCGCCTGACTGCAATCGGTTATGGCGAAACGCGGCCACTTGAAACCAATATGACGCCAGAAGGCAAGGCGCGTAATCGTCGGGTCAGTATTTTGATAGACTCGAATCGCCCGGAAGAACCAACGGAAATTCCGGAAGGGCGTGTTGGAAACGCTTCGCCTGTAACGCCATAGGAGTATTCCAAGCAGGGTGCTCAGGCCGAGTCGACGATGCGGCTGCCGCTGTTTTGTGAAGTCTGGCCATTACTGCCATAGAGCGTGTGTTGCTCGGATTGCCGGGTCAGAATGGTTAAAGCTTCAGAGGTTTGCTGCAAATGCATGTTAACCAGATGGGCATTGAGCTCATGCAGTTGTTTTGCTTCCTTGGCCAAATTTAACAAATTTTCCCAGTTGACCGCAGCGGTCTGCGCCTCCGGGTGAGTTTTCAACCATTCGCTCATCGCTTGCCGGGTATTTACATCGCCGGAAATGCCCAAGGTTGAGCGACGCTCAATTTCGAGTGCGTTCAGTTGATCAACCAACTCAATTTTTGCCGCGCTGATTTCCTGTAGCGTCGACGAATCAGCACGCTTCAGACATTCCTGTTCTTCATTCAGGTGCGCAATAAAGCAGGAAATCAGCGCAATTTCCCGCTCAGTAATCGCTGCAACATCCGACATCAGGCTTGGCGTTTGCTGTTGCTACTAACCAGGTCGCGAGCTGATTCGATCAACCGATCGGCAATTGCTTCCGGGTTGATCTTAAAGCGCCCTTCTGAGATTGCTTGTTTGATCTCGAGAATGCGAGCCGAGTTAACGGGTGGGCGATCACCCGCTTGCATGCTGGCTGCCAGGGGGCTGAAACTCACAGCTTCCTGGGTCGCCGTAGGCGTTGCTTGCGGCGTAACCGCTCTGGGTGTAACGCTTGGCGTTGTTGGCTTGTACGAACTATCGATTTTCATGATGGTGACCTCTAAAAGCTTTATGTCTCAAACCGGTTAACGACGCCAAGTCAAAAAACTTTAGTTTTAATACGAAATTTCTACCGTGCCGTCAGCCCGCGCAACGCCACTGAGCGTTTGGCCGGTGCTCAAACGAATTTGGGCGATCTGCCCCTCGGCAGCATTATTAATTGCTTTGCCCTCAGCGCTGACAGCAAAACCTGTGCCTGTTGAGGTGACCCTAACCGATTGACCTTGACGAATAACCAGTTGAGCGAGCAGTTGGTCGCTGCGTAGTGGTTGACCGGCGCCGAGTGAATTACGTAGTGTCTTGCCAATTGCGTTGGCGGGGTCGGTCACGATGCCTGTTGGCAAGCTGGAAATGTCACCAGAAAGACTGGCCAGATCGCCCGCTTGAATTGTTTGACCAGCCATGAGTGGGCGGCTAGTGGTGACGTAATTGCCGGTTACGGCAATTTGTGCCGGCACCAGTATGTTCCAGATGTTGGGCCCGAGGCAGCGGACACCAATGTAAGTTTTTCCGCTCAGACGGGAACCGGGTGGAGCGTAGGCTTCGAGCGCGGTACAGGCAGGTAGTCTGCTGGCGTCAAGTTTGCCCATGGTGATCGTCACTTTGCCCGGTAGCCCCTGTGTTTGCAGTCGAACGTAGCGCTCAGCGGTATCCAGAACCATCTCCGCTTCCGCCGCGAATGAAGGGGCGAAGAGCGTCAGCGTTATGACGAAAAGAAATAGGCGAGCCAGCATTTGCCTATTTTGCCTGATCAGCGCCGCCAAGGCAGATATTTCGCCGGGTTTGGTGTGTCGAATTTCTTCCTTGGTGAATTCGCTAAATGTCATTGATTTCGGTATGGCATGGACTGTGCTTTTGATCATTGGAATATTTGGAGCAAATGATGGCAAGCCTTGAACAACATATTTCGGTTTTGAGTCAGGCGATGAATCTGCGGACGCAGCGACATCAGGTGCTGGCATCGAATATCGCAAACGCGGATACGCCAAACTACAAAGCCCGTGACTTCGGGTTTGAGGTGGCCATGCAAAACGCTATCGCCGGCCGAAATGACGCTGGCGGCGTCGGTATGGCAAGAACGTCAGCCGGACATATTGAAGGCTCCGGAGCGGGTAGTTCAGCCGCGTTGAAATACCGGTCAGAAACCCAGTCAGCGGTGGATGGCAATACAGTTGATATGGATGTCGAGCGGGCACAGATTACCGAAAACGCCTTGCAATATCAGATTCTTACGCAATTGATCAGCGAAAAATTCAAAGGCATGCGCAGCGCGCTGGCGCCAACTTCGGGCTAAGGAGAGATAAATGAGCTTGTTTAATGTTTTTCAGGTGTCCTCAAGCGCCATGACGGCACAGTCGATGCGCCTCAATGCCGTGGCCTCCAATCTGGCGAATGCAGACAGTATCGTTTCGTCGGACGGTAAGCCTTATCGCGCCAAACAGGTCGTGTTCGAAGCGACCCCGATGGGAAGTAACGGTGAATTGAGTAAGGGCGTTCGTGTGCGGCAGGTGGTTGAAGATGCCTCCCCGGCGCGCTTGGTTTATGACCCGAAAAATCCGGCCGCCGATGAAAAAGGCTACGTCGCCTTTCCCAACGTCAATGTGGTCGATGAAATGACCAACATGATTTCCGCCTCACGTTCCTATCAAACGAATGTTGAGGTTATGAATACCGCCAAGACCATGATGCTGCGCACCTTGCAGATCGGTCAGGGCTGAACCTAACCGGAGACAATGATGGCTACCGTAAATAACACAACAACTACCAGTGCAGCAGATACCTTTGCAGCGATCAATGGCACTGCTAAAAAGACCGCAACAACAACCGCAGCGGATGCGGAAAGCAAATTCCTGACGCTGTTGATGGCGCAGATGAAAAACCAGGATCCGCTGAATCCGCTCGACAACGCGCAAGTGACATCGCAGTTGGCGCAGTTGAACACAGTGAGTGGCATTGAAAAACTGAATGCAACGATGGCTCAGCTTCTTTCCGGTTACAACGAGTCCCAAGCCATGCAGGCGACAGGCGTCATCGGCAAGAATGTGATGGTTGCCGGCAATGCTTTGCCGCTGGCAAGTGGTCAGGCCGTTGGTGGTGCCTTGCTCGAAGGCGCTGCTGAAACGGTGACTTTGACCATCAAGGATGCCGCCGGCAAACTGGTACAAACGGAAAGCCTGGGCGCTAAGGAAGCAGGTAGCTTCTACTTCGCCTGGGATGGCAAGGATTCCACTGGAACCGTCCTGAAAGACGGGAGCTACACTTTTGCGGTCGACGCCACATCTGCCGGAAATAAGGTGCCGGCTTCCGCCATGCAGATTGGCACGGTTTCTGCTGTTGTTAGAAGCAAAGACGGATTCCTTCTTGATTTGGGCGCTCTCGGTGAAGTCGCCTTCAAGGATGTGCAGCAAATTCTCTAAGCGAGGTTAAAAATGGCATTTCAACAAGGACTCAGTGGACTGAACGCAGCATCAAAAGCACTTGATGCGACTAGCCATAATATCGCCAACTCCAGCACAGTCGGTTTTAAGGCCTCGTCGGCGCACTTCGGTGACGTCTATGCTGCATCGCTGGCCGGTGGTGGGGCGAGTCAGGTCGGTATCGGCGTCAATCTGACGGCGATTCAGCAGCAATTTACCCAAGGCAATATCACGTCGACCAACAACCCGCTGGATATCTCAATCAATGGCGCCGGGTTTTTCAAGATGGATCAAAATGGGGCGACGACTTATACACGGAACGGTCAATTTCATCTTGATAAAAATGGCTACATCGTTAATGACCAGTCGATGAAATTAACCGGCTACGCGGCACCGTCAGGCATAGTCGTGCCCTCCACGCCGCAGCCGATTCAGATATCGGCTTCCGATTTGCCGCCGATTGAAACCGGCACCAGCACGTCGAGTGGTTTTACCGGCGTTAAGGCCAATTTGCAATTGGATTCACGGGCAAAAGAACCCATCGTTAGCCCTTGGGTGCCAGCTGTGGTTGCAAGCGCTGGGCCGCCTCCAGTGACTGCCGCTACACTTTATACGCCCGATCCACAAAGCTATAATTTCTCAACAGCCATATCGATTTATGACAGCTTAGGCAATTCTCATGCACTGACCATGTATATGGTCAAGACACCCACGCCGGGGCAGTGGGAAGCTCGTTTTAATGTTGATGGAACGAGCGACGCGTATGTTAGCCCGCAGGCCAGCCCGGTAAATTTCGATAGTACGGGCAAGCTTATCTCGGCACCGGTTGCGCTTACGATTAACCTCGCTTCGGTTAATAGCGCCCTTAACCTTCCGTCAAACGCGACATCGCCGATGACGTTTGACGTTAACTTTACTGGCTCCACGCAGTTCGGCAGTGCCTTCGGCACTAACCGCCTAGAGCAGGATGGCTATGCAGCGGGCCGGTTGGTGGGTTTGTCGGTAGGTGCAGACGGGATCATTAAGGGACGCTACAGCAACGGGCAGAATTTTGCCCAAGGCCAGATCGTGATGGCCAATTTCACCAACCCGAATGGTCTACAGTCGCTGGGTAATAATCAGTGGGTCGAAACATCGGTTTCCGGGGCTGCCATGCTAGGCGCGCCAAATACTTCAAGTTTGGGCGCTTTATCCTCGTCGACCGTAGAAGAGTCAAACGTCGATCTTACGGCTGAATTGGTCAATCTGATTACCCAGCAGCGTAATTACCAAGCCAATGCCCAGTCGATCAAGACTCAGGATCAGATCATGCAAACCCTGGTCAACCTGCGTTAATTGACGAACTGAGTTACTGAGATGGATCGTCTGATCTACACCGCCATGACCGG
>Ga0136636_10000133_pt1 | contig 30809 bp, 33 predicted proteins | sample AntDrymUQ8522106_2_FD_104653 | JGI IMG/M metagenome (GOLD analysis project Ga0136636, IMG submission 104653) | Polar desert sand microbial communities from Dry Valleys, Antarctica - metaG UQ852 (21.06) | ecosystem: Environmental > Terrestrial > Soil > Desert | place: Antarctica: Dry Valley... | reverse complement strand
TCGATGTATTTAAAAAAAATTTCCCTCTTTAATTACAAGAATTTTTCTGAAGCCAACTTCGATTTTGATCCGAAGATCAATTGCTTCGTCGGAAAAAATGGAATCGGCAAAACCAATGTGCTCGATGCCATTTATCAGTTGTCATATGGAAAGAGTTATTTCAATCCGCTGGCGGTTCAAAACATTAAGCACGGCGAGGAGTTTTTTGTGATTGACGGCGAATTTGAAAAGAATCACCGCTCGGAACAAATTGTCTGCAGCCTCAAAAAAGGGCAGAAAAAAATCCTCAAACGCAACGGGAAACAGTATGACAAATTTTCCGATCACATTGGGTTTATTCCCTTGGTCATCATATCGCCTGCTGACCGCGACCTCATCGTCGAAGGCAGCGAAACCCGGCGCCGGTTCATTGACAGCGTTATTTCGCAACTTGATAGCCAATACTTGCAGCAATTAATCCAATACCAGAAAATACTGAGCCAACGCAATGCACTGCTCAAATATTTCGCCCTCAACCATACGTTTGAAAACGAGACACTTTCTATCTATAATGAACAGCTTGATAATTTGGGCCGGGCGATTTTTGAAAAGAGGAAAATATTTCTTGCGGATTTTATTCCAATATTTAACGAGCACCATCACGCCATAACCGGATCCGCAGAAAACGTGCAGCTTGTTTACGAAAGCCAACTCGCCACTCAGAGTCTGCTGCGCTTATTAGAGGAAAACCTCGCAAAAGACCGGGCGGCACATTTTACGACTGTCGGAATCCACAAAGATGACCTCTTATTTGAAATTGATCAGCACCCAATAAAGAAATTCGGATCGCAAGGTCAGCAGAAATCATTTCTGATCGCACTTAAACTAGCCCAATTTGAATTTGTAAAGAAACAATGCGGCGAGAAGCCCATACTGCTTTTTGACGACATCTTTGACAAGCTCGATGAGACACGTGTAGGTAAAATTGTGGAAATGGTCAACAACGACACTTTCGGACAATTGTTCATTTCCGATACGCATGCCGACCGTACCGAAAACATCATCAAATCAACACATCAGACTTATAAAATTTTTAATTTATCAACCTGACCCAGATTTTTTTTTTCAAACTCCTCAAATATTGAGATATTGATTGAACGGATTTATTTCTTTTGTACATTCGCAGAAATTAAAGCCCAATTAATTGAGAACGAAAATATTAATCATACTATTTCTAAGCATCTTGTGCGTGAGTTGTAACGGACAAAATGCAGGCGAGTTTGCAACAGTTCCGCCCGCCGATTTTGCCAAAATGATCAAAGGTGTCGCCGATGCGCAAATCCTCGATGTCAGAACTCCCGAAGAATATAGCGGTCAACATATCGACCACGCGAAAAACATCGACTGGAACGGTGATGACTTTGACACCAAAGTCCAACAGCTCGACAAAACCCGTCCCGTTTTCGTTTATTGCCTCGCAGGCGGAAGAAGCAAAAAAGCAGCTTCCAAATTACACGAACTTGGGTTTACCGAAATCTACGATCTCGACGGTGGGATGATGAAATGGAATGCCGCAGGACTTGCACCTAAAAACAATAAGGTAATCGGCATGAGTCGTGAGGAATTTGATAAACTCCTTAATTCAAACGAAAAAATCCTGGTAAACTTTTATGCCGATTGGTGCGGACCATGTAAAAAAATGGCGCCATACTTAAAAAAAATGCAGGCTGAGAAGGGCGCGATTGTAAAAATCATTCGTCTAAATGCAGATGTGAACAAAACCTTGGTTTCCGAAATGAAAATAGACGAACTCCCAACCTTGCTGCTGTATCAAAACAAGAAAGTAAAATGGAAACATCAGGGTTTCATAAGTGAAGAAGATTTGAAAATACAACTGCAATAGTTTAAAGATGCTGTCAAAAGATACGCTCCATTTTCTAGAAGATTTAAAGGCCAACAACAACCGCGAGTGGTTTTTGTCCAATAAAAATCGTTACGAAGAATACAAAAAAACTTACCATGAGTTGATTGGCGCATTTCTTGACGCCATGAAGCCCAAAGATCCTTCGCTCAAAATGCTCGAGGTGAAAAATTGTACGTTCCGTATCAACCGTGATATTCGTTTTTCCAAAGATAAATCACCTTATAAAACCTACATGGGCATTTGGCTCAACACCAATCCGGGCGGTTCAAATGCGCCAGGGTACTATATCCATATCGAGAAAGACAGTAGTTTTATCGCCGGCGGCATTTGGATGCCCGAAGCTGCCGACCTCAAAAAAGTCCGCAAGGAAATTGCTTTTTTTTATGAAGACCTCGAGGAAATTTTAAACAATAAAAATTTCAGAAAACACTTTTCGGGTTTTGATATCACCGAAACCAACGCGCTAAAAACAGCACCAAAGGATTTTGACAAAACGCATCCGGCGATTCAATTCCTCAAACTTAAAAGCTTTACTGTTTCCAAAAAGATATCCGACAAAGAATTATTTGATAAGGATTTTGTCAAGAATGCTGCCGAAACACTCGCTGCCATCAAGCCGCTGATCGCATTCTTAAACCGCGGACTGACTTCAGAAGACTAGTAAATTCCGATGAAAAAAAGAAAAATACTGTTTTTAGGAGAAACTTATCGTGCCGATGCAATTACCTGGATCAACGGACTTAAACAATTCGGCGATTTTGAAATCATCAGTTGGGAACTCAAAACGCGCAGCCATGGCGGAATCAACCGTTTTTTTAGGTTGCTCGAATATTGCTTCGCAGTCTTTAGGATCCGAAGTATGGTTAAAGCAGAAAATCCAGATATGGTGATTGCCGAACGAACCACTAGCTATGGTTTCCTTGCCGCCCTATCAGGAGTCAAACCAATCGCGATTGCACAACAGGGCGTTACTGATTTATGGCCCGAAACCTCGGTGTTGTTGCCTATAAAAAAGTTGATTCAAAATTACGCTTTTAAAAAATCCGACTTAATTCATGCTTGGGGCGACGTAATGACTGACTCAATGGTGAAATCAAAAGTCGATATGCGAAAAGTATTGGTGCTGCCCAAAGGAGTTGATCTGAGCGTTTTTGATAATAAAAATAATACGCAAATTTCGGAGATCCGCGCTATCGTTACACGGTCTCTCGCCTCAGAATACCGACATGATATTATTTTAAAAGCATTCGCTGTTTTGCACCAAAAAGGCTATGATTTCTCGTTGACAATTGTTGGCGATGGCGTCCAGCGCAGTGCCCTCGAATCGCTTGCCAAAACACTCGGCATCTCACAAAAAGTTAATTTTACAGGTCGAATCCAAAGTAATGATTTAACCGTATTTCTAAAGGGATCTAATTACTACATTAGCATGCCAATTACCGAAGGGGTTTCAGCCTCTTTATTTGAAGCCATGGCAACGCAATGTTACCCTTTAGTTACCGATGTTCCCGGAAATCAAAGTTGGATCAGACATCGCAAAAACGGTCAATTAATCGCTATAGATGATTTTGAAATGCTCGCTTCAGAAATGGTCTGGGCAATAGAAAATCCCGAATACCGATCAGCAGTGACTGCCAACAATAGAAAATTTGTAGAAGAAAAAGCGAATTACAGTATTAACATGAAAATAATTGCAGAACAATACCACTCGTTGATCAGCACAGTAAAATACAATTAGACATGTGCGGGATTAATGGAATTTTGCATTTACAATCGCAAAGGAAAGTAGACGAACGTACCCTCACGGGTATGCGCGACGCTTTGGAACATCGTGGTCCCGATGACAAAGGACTTTTTATCCAAAACAATATCGGATTTGGCCATAGAAGGCTTGCTATCATCGATGTTTCGGCAGCGGGACACCAGCCGTTCCTATCCGATGACGGAAGGTATGTAATGGTTTTTAACGGTGAAATCTACAATTACAAAAGCTTTTACGCGGAGTTGAAAGGGCACGGACTTGATATCCGAACGGGTAGCGATACCGAGGTATTACTCAAATTGTTTCAACTCTACGGACTCAAAATGCTCAACCGGCTCAATGGTATGTTTGCATTTGCCGTTTGGGATAAGGTCGAGAAGAAACTGACACTCGTTAGGGACCGAATGGGCGTTAAACCTTTATATTACTCCTTTTTCAATGAAACTTTGTATTTTGCATCAGAGCAGAAAGCGCTTTTTACAGCTGGCGTTCCTCTTAAAATGGCACAGGACGGACTTGAGGAATACATTTTTAATCGGTTTGTAGCAGGCGAAAACACGCTTTACGAAAATGTTCATAAAGTATTGCCCGGACATTCGATGGTGATTGCAAGCGATGGGAAAATCACTACCGATAAATGGTGGCATCTCAAAAAGGAAATACAAAACCATACAAAAATAAAGAATCCGGTAGAATGGTTCCAATCGACTTTTGACGATTCCCTAAATCTGCGGATGGTTAGCGATGTTCCCGTGGGTGTGCTGCTGAGCGGCGGACTCGATTCATCGTCGATACTTGCTTCGCTTAAACACCTGCAATACAAAGGCATACAGACTTTCAATATCGGGTTTAAACAACAAGAGCACAATGAATCGCACCTTGCGAAAATGCTCACCGAAAAACTCAAATACGGTTTTCACACAATGGAACTCGAGCATCAGGAACTGCACGATAAACTCATTGCTTCGACCTATTTACAGGATGAACCGCTGATGCACCTCAGCGAACCACATCTACTAGCCATTTCACAGCTGGCAAAACCTTCGGTTAAAGTACTGCTTTCGGGCGAAGGCGCCGACGAATTGATGGGCGGCTATGTCAGATACAAGGCGCTGCAATTCCCTTCGTTGCTCAATTCCATTTCGGCAATTGCAAGTATGGAAGTTTTCTCCAACAAGCCGCGTTACGAAAAACTGGCGCGTTATTCCCAGATCAAGAGCAATCAAGATCTTGTACTCTATAATGGTTCGAATATTTTTCCCGCCGATATTAGCCAAACATTCGGAATCACAAAGCAGCCCGCAAACGAATATAGAAAAAAAATATACCACGAAGCCAAATCGCTTTATCCTGATAACCTGCGTCGCCAGGCGTTATATTTTGACCAACATACATACCTATGCTCGCTGCTCGACCGCAACGACCGCTGTACTATGGGCGCGTCAGTCGAATGCCGGGAACCGTTTCTCGACCAACGACTTATTGCAGGTGTTGGATCATTGGATGACAAATGGCTTTTTACCGGAAAGAAAGGAAAATACCTTCTCAAAACTGCCATGCAGCAACGGTTGCCCGAAGACATTCTAAAATTTCGGAAAGTCGGACTCAGTACGCCATGGGGCGATTACATTACTAAAAGTCCGGCGTTCAAAGATGAACTAGAATCGTTTTCCAAAAGCGAATTGTTCCGAATGCCCTATTTCGAAAACATCAATTCCAATAAACTGATTGCGAATCTGCAACGCGGCGACCAAGCTGCGGTGGCTTACATCATGCCGCTGTTCATGATGCATATCTGGCTCAAGAACTATGTCGAGCAATTCTCACCAATCCCAAATTTGACGTAAATGGTTTTGGCGTTTCCGAAAATATTGCTGTAAATTTGGGCAATTAAAATCACCATTTATCCCGCTTTTCATGGAGATCTACAATCAGTTTTCTTTAAAAAACTACAATACTTTTGGCATCGAAGCCAAGGCCCGACAATTCGTAGCCGTATATTCTGTTGACGAGTTGAAGTGGGTTTTAGAGCAACATCAAACAACTAAAAAATTCATTCTCGGCGGCGGAAGCAATATGTTGCTCACTCAAAATATCGATGCGCTGGTGATTCACATCGATCTAAAGGGCAAAAGGATTCTGAAACAAGACGACGACCATGTTTGGGTCGAAGCGCAAGCTGGTGAAAATTGGCATGAGTTTGTATTGTGGACGATCGGGCAGGATTTCGGCGGACTCGAAAATATGTCGCTGATCCCGGGAAATGTCGGTACGACACCGGTTCAAAACATTGGCGCGTATGGAACCGAGATCAAGGATACTTTCGTTTCTTGCAACGCAATGCATATCGCAACGCGGGAAATGCGGACATTCATTAAAGAAGAGTGCCACTTCGGTTATCGTGAAAGCGTTTTCAAAAACGAGATCAAAGACCAATACATTATTACTTCCGTCACTTTCAAGCTGACCAAGCACAACCATCAGATTAATATTTCTTACGGCGATATTATAAGTGAACTCACGAAAGGCAACATTGAAAATCCTACTTTAAAAGACGTAAGCAACGCTGTTATCGCTATCCGCCAAAGCAAACTGCCCGATCCGAAAGAACTCGGAAACAGTGGCAGTTTTTTTAAAAATCCGATTATTCCAAAAAGCGAATTCGAGAAAATCCACCGCGAATTTCCTGAAATGAAATATTTTGAAGTTTCAGATAGCGAAGTCAAAGTTCCTGCGGGCTGGCTTATTGAAAAGGCAGGATTTAAAGGCAAGCGTTTCGGCGATGCCGGAATCCATAAAAACCAAGCTTTGGTGCTCGTGAATTATGGAAACGCAACCGGGGCGGAAATTCTCGCGGTTTCAAAAGATATTCAAAAGACCATTTATGACACTTTCGGCATTCATATAGAAGCGGAAGTTAACGTGATTTAATAAATCCATAAAGCGAAAAATCTCACACATGTATATTCCAGAACAATATAAAAACGAAAATCTGCCTGAAATCAAAGATTTTCTACGGCACAACAGTTTCGGGATTCTTGTCAACCAAACCGATGGGAAATTATGGGCGACGCATATTCCGCTGGAACTCGAGGTCAATGAAGATGGAAAAGATGTTTTATACGGACACGTTTCTAAGGAAAATCCACAATGGAAAAGCTTCACATCTGACCATAAAATTTTAGCAATCTTCCATGGCCCGCACGCGTATATTTCGTCATCTTGGTATGATCATGAAAATGTTCCGACATGGAATTATATTGCCGTTCACATCTACGGTAAGGTCAAAATCCTCGAAGGTGAAGCGGTTGTCACGCTACTCAAAAAATTGGTCGATAAATATGAAGCGAATTCTGAAAATCCTGTCCGCGTCGAAGAACTTTCCAAAAAAACGATGTTGCAAACGCGCGGTATCGTCGCTTTCGAAATTGCCATAGAAGAGATTCATTCAGTCAAAAAAATGTCGCAGAACCGCGATGATAAAAATTACGAGAATATCATTTCTGAATTAGAGAAAACCGGAAAACCTGCTGACGCCGAAGTCGCAGCCATCATGAAATGTCCGTTAAGTCACTAACCGATGCGCAGGCCATTTTCAACGCGTTGATCTGACGTCAGCAGTACGATGTCGTTTTCCGCGCCAACCGCGCCCAATACCAGACATTCGCTCATGAAACTCCCGATTTGTTTTTTGGGAAAATTGATCACGGCAATAACCTGTTTACCTATCAAATCGGCCTTCGCGTAACGATTTGTGATTTGCGCCGACGATTTCCGGATGCCAATCGTGCTTCCAAAATCGATGATCAACTGGTAAGCCGGTTTTCGCGCCTGGGGGAAATCATTTGCTTCGAGAATCGTTCCGGTCCGCATCTCTACTTTTTCGAATGCTGTCCATGTTAAATCGTCCATTCTTTTCTATTTTCAGTTACAAAAGTTTCACCATTGTTATTGCCTCGCTATCCTGCAAAGTTCAAAATTTTTGTTTAAATTTAGATTTTTAAATTGAATTTGAATCCCCATCTAATGGCTAAAACTGCTTCCACTATGCTACCGATCGGAACTGCGGCTCCGAATTTTACGCTCAAGGACACCAATTCCAATTACCATTATTCGTATGATACACTAAAAGGCGCGAAAGGCACGCTTGTTATATTCATGTGCAACCATTGTCCGTTCGTGCTCCATGTGCTTGAAGAAATTATCCGAATCGCTAACGATTACCGCGTTCAAGGCATTGGTTTCATGGCGATCTCAAGCAATGATGCGATCCAGTATCCGCAGGATGGGCCTGAGCAGATGACCGAATTTGCGTTCAAAAATAAAATGGATTTTCCCTATTTATATGATCAAAGCCAAGATGTAGCCAAAGCGTTCGAAGCGGCTTGCACACCCGATTTCTTTCTTTTCGATGCGCAGGACAAATTATTCTATCGCGGACAACTTGACGATTCGCGTCCCAATAACGGAATTCCAATAAGCGGTAGCGATCTGCGAAGTGCCATTGACGCCATCATTTACAACCGAACGCTCGCCTCGCCGCAGAAACCAAGTATAGGCTGCAACATCAAATGGAAATAACCTGCAAAAAGTAATTAGATGGAAATTATCCACATAAGCGCCGAATGCTATCCCGTTGCCAAAGTTGGTGGCTTAGCCGACGTCGTTGGTGCGCTCCCAAAATATCTCAATATGCTTGGGCATCGCGCCAAAGTTGTCGTTCCTGGTTATGACAATAAATTCGCCAAAGAAAATGAATTTGATCTGATACATCGCGGTCAATTCAAGTTGGGATTCTTTACATTTTCGTATGCAGTACTCAAAGAAAAAACAAACAAGCTTGGATTTGAATTGTACCAAATCGCAATTCCCGAACTTTTCGATCGCCCAAATGTATATTCTTATGAAGACGATACGGAACGTTTTCTCGCATTTCAGATCGCGTTTCTCAATTGGCTTACTGAAACACGGCAGCAGCCTGATATCTTGCATTGTCACGATCATCATTCAGGATTGATTCCGTTTATGGTGCAACATTGCCACAATTACAACCATCTCAAACTGACACCAACATTGCTGACCATTCATAACGGACAGTATCAGGGTTGGTTCGGTTACGACAAATTGCATTATTTACCCGATTTCGATTTATCCAAAATTGGTTATCTAGAATGGAACGGCACTTTAAATCCGTTGGCATCGGCAATAAAATGCGCGTGGAAAGTCACGACGGTTTCTCCGAGTTATCTCGATGAAATCAGCACCCGCGCTAACGGACTCGAGAATTTGCTGCGCTGGGAAAGACCCAAATCAGTTGGCATTTTGAATGGTATCGATACAGAAGTCTGGGATACCAAAACCGATCCGATGCTCGATACACGTTATTCGCTCAAGGATTATAAAAAAGGCAAGCGCGCAAACAAGGAATTTCTATGTAACCAATTCAATCTCGATGCAGAAAAACCGCTTTTTACTTTTATCGGAAGACTTGTAGGGGAAAAAGGCGCCGATTTACTGCCGCAAAGTTTCAGCATGGCGTTGCACGAATTTGCCGGAGAAATCAACATTTTGATCCTCGGATCAGGCGACCGTGTAGTCGAAAAAGAATTGCAGGGACTACAACATTTTTACCAAGGCAGCTACAACGCCTACATCGGTTATAATGAAAAATTAGCGCACATCATTTATGCGGGTGCCGATTTCCTGCTGATGCCATCGCGTGTAGAACCTTGCGGACTCAACCAAATGTACGCTATGCGATATGGTACAATTCCGATTGTACGCCGCACCGGCGGACTTCGTGATACGGTGTTTGATATTGGTGATGGCGGCTTTGGGATTTGCCACAATGAGGCGACGGTTTTCGACATTATCCATTCTATTGGTCGCGCGGTTAATCTTTATAACGATGCCAAAAAATTCGATTCCGTGCGCATAACAGCTATGCAAATCGACCATTCCTGGGATAAGGTTGCCGCAGAATATATCAATGTTTATCAATCCTTAACTAAACAATCATGAACAATCATATTTTAGCCATCATTTTAGGCGGCGGACAAGGGTCGCGTTTAGCGCCATTAACCGAAAGCCGTTCCAAACCGGCGGTTCCTATTGCTGGAAAATACCGTCTTGTGGATATTCCGATTTCCAATTGTATCAATTCAGATATTAAGCGCATGTTCGTTTTGACGCAATTTAATTCCGCTTCATTGAATCAGCATATTAAGAATACGTACCATTTCAGTACTTTCAGCAATGCGTTTGTGGATATCCTTGCTGCCGAGCAAACTCCTGACAATCCGACGTGGTTTCAAGGAACCGCCGACGCAGTGCGACAATGTATGCAGCATTTCCTCAACCATGAATTCGAGTTTGCGCTGATCCTTTCTGGTGATCAACTTTATCAAATGGATTTTAATGCAATGATCAAGGCGCATGAAGACAGCGGAGCCTCCATTACGATAGCGACATTGCCGGTAACTGCCAAAGACGCCTCCGATTTTGGGATACTGAAAACCGATTCCGATAGTTTAATCACTTCTTTTATTGAAAAACCAAATTCGTCGCTATTGCCAGAATGGACGTCGGAAGTGAGTGATGAAATGAAAGCAGAAGGCAGGCATTATCTCGCCTCTATGGGTATTTACATTTTTAACCGCGAACTGTTGGTCGACTTGATGAAAAACCCGAATACCAAAGATTTTGGCAAAGAGATTATCCCACAGGCAATTGGCAATCAGAAGATATTGAGTTATCAATACGAAGGCTATTGGACCGACATTGGGAATATCGATTCATTCTTTGAGGCAAACCTCGGACTGACCGATGAAATTCCGAAATTCAACCTTTTTGACAATGCCCGTCGGATTTATACGCGTGCGCGGATTTTACCGCCGTCAAAAATTACTGGTGCAACAACCATCGATAGATCGGTAATCGCTGAAGGCTGTATTTTAAACGCGGTAACTATTGAGCATTCCGTGGTCGGCATTCGAAATCGCATTGGCCGCGGAACTACAGTCATCAACTCCTATTTGATGGGAAATGATTATTACCAAAACCTTGAGGAAATTCATCGCGAGAGTAGCAGTCAAACCACAAATATAGGGATTGGCGAACGTTGCTTCATCAGCAATACGATTGTTGACAAGAACTGCAGAATCGGAAATGATGTAAAACTTATCGGCGGAAAACACCTTAGTGATACCAACACACCTCTATATACGGTTAGGGACGGAATTGTCGTGGTAAAAAAAGGCGTTGTGCTGCCCGATGGTTTTGAACTATAAAAAAAAACATTCCAAACGGAATGCTTTTTTTTTTGCTTTTGCGTGATTACAGATGCGAATAGATATAGCTACTTACTTCAGCCATGACGTTGTCGTCGACGTTGGCCTTTTTTTGCATACGTACTAAAATAGGCGCCCAATCTTGTTTCGAAAAATCGTTGGGAGCAAATAATTTATGGCATTTACTACAATTGTTTTCGTATAATGTTTTGCCTGATGCCAGGTTGTCAGGCTTAGACATGGTTACGACCATCGACGGCAATTGGGGAGGAACTTGCACCGGATCGGGCTTTTGAGCACTTACGACCACTTTCGGAGCGCAGGAGTACAACAAGACGCCGAAGATAGCGGCTGTTAAAATTTTTGTTCGCATAGTTTGGTTGTTTTGGTAAAAATAAATAAATCCCGATAACTTTATAGCTACCGGGATTTAATTTTACATTCTTTACCTATTATTTTACATCCATCAGTTCGACGTCGAAAATTAGCGTAGCATTTGGTGGAATGGCACCACCGGCCCCGCGAGAACCATATCCTAAATGTGACGGAATAACGAATCTTGCCTTATCTCCAACCTGCAATAGCGCGATGCCTTCGTCCCAGCCTTCGATCACATTGCCTTCGCCCAACGGAAATTCGATTGGCTTTTTACGCGTGTAAGAAGAATCGAAAACCTTCCCATTCTCGAGCGAACCCGAATAATGTACGGAAACCGTTTTACCTTTCTCGGCTTTTTTGCCCGAGCCTTTGTTGATCATTTTATAGCGAAGTCCGCTTTCCGTTTTCTCGAAACCAGCAGCAAGTTTTTCCATTCCGGCTTCGGCAGCTTCGCGCGCTTCCGCTTCACGTTTGGCGCGTGATCCTTCGAACGTGCGAAAAGCTTCGATGGCATTCCACTTTTCGGCGTCGTCGCCTACGCGTATGATTTCTACGGAATCCATCAAATCACCTTGTGCAACTGCATCAACAACATCTTGTCCTTCGACTACATTTCCAAAAATGGTATGTTTGTTATCGAGCCATGGCGTGGCAACATGTGTAATAAAGAACTGCGAGCCGTTGCTTCCCGGGCCTGAGTTTGCCATTGACAAAACTCCTGGTGTGTCGTGGCGCAGATCGGCGTGAAATTCATCTTCGAAGTTGTAACCTGGTCCGCCTGAACCAGTGCCGTTTGGATCGCCGCCCTGGATCATAAAATCGGGAATGACACGGTGGAATTTTAGTCCGTCATAATATGGCGTTCCCTGTGGTTTGGCTTTATTTTCTAACTTTCCTTCAGCCAAAGCGACGAAGTTACCGACAGTTCCCGGTGTTAAATCGTGGGTAAGTTTAACCAAAATCGACCCTTTGGCGGTGTTGAATTTGGCGTATATTCCGTTTTCCATGTTTTGATTTTTTTGAATTGAGAGCAAATTTACGAAGTACAATCAACAATTAATAATTAATAGTTGATAATTTGGAAAATGCCCTAGCCCGGATAGCAATGGAAATCCTTTTTATTTTTTTGAAAGAAGCCTCTGCCTCCGCTTATGTTGAGAAAAATAAAAAGATTGCAATGGAAAGCCGGAATAGCTTCTAATTAATTGATAAATGATAATTAATAATTGTGGATGCTTTGTAACTTTGCCGCATCATTCGAGGCTGCTTGTCTTTTGACTTACGACTTCCGACTTTCGACTTACACTATGAGAATCGACATTATTACCGTTTTACCAGAATTACTACGCAGTCCGTTTGAGGCTTCGATCATGAAACGCGCCATTGACAAAGGTTTGGTAGAAGTTCATTTTCACAACCTACGCAATTATACTACAAACAAGCAGAAAAGTGTAGACGATTATCAGTTTGGCGGCGGCGCGGGCATGGTGATGATGGTGCAGCCGATTGATGCGTGCATTACGCATTTAAAAAGTGAACGCGATTATGACGAGATCATTTATATGACTCCTGATGGCGAGACTTTGAACCAAGGTATGGCCAATAAAATGTCGATGCTTGGGAATATCATTATTCTTTGCGGACATTATAAAGGTGTTGACCAACGGGCGCGCGACCATTTTATTACGAAGGAAATTTCGATTGGCGATTACGTTTTGAGCGGCGGTGAGCTTGGTGCTTTGGTGTTGAGCGATGCCTTGATCAGATTGATTCCGGGTGTTTTAAGCGATGAGACTTCGGCGCTGACTGACAGTTTTCAAGATAATTTATTGGCGCCACCGGTTTACACGCGTCCGGCGGATTACAAAGGTTGGAAAGTTCCGGAAATATTGACGAGCGGCCATTTTGCGAAGATTGACAAATGGCGCGAAGATATGGCGTATGAGCACACGAAGAATCGCAGACCGGACCTTTTAGAAGAATAGCGGGAAGCAAGAGATAATAGTCTAAAATATACTTAATGTATTGATTTGATGGCTCTTGACTCTTGCTTCTTTTTTCAAAAATACATTTGCACCTTTAAACTTTTTACTTATCTTTGCGCCCACATTAGACCAACCTCTGGCGAAATCCGTGAATGTTGCTCCGATTTAAAACCATTATTAAAAAAATTATCATGGCAGATTTAATGCAGTTCGTTAAAGACGAATTAGTGACAAGAAAAGATTTCCCAGAATTCGGAGCCGGAGATACGATCACCGTGTATTACGAAATCAAAGAGGGTGAAAAAACAAGAACCCAGTTTTTCAAAGGAGTTGTAATCCAAAGAAGAGGTTCAGGTGCTACTGAAACTTTTACCATCCGTAAAATGTCAGGTGCAGTTGGTGTAGAGCGTATTTTCCCTGTGAATTTGCCTGCTTTGCAAAAAGTTGAAATCAACAAAAAAGGTCATGTTCGTAGAGCTAGAATTTTCTACTTTAGAGAACTTACCGGTAAAAAAGCAAAAATCAGAGACAAAAGAAGATAATCTTTTTTCTTCAGTTATAGAATCCCGACCAAGTGTCGGGATTTTTTTTGCGGTAAAATCGCGTAAAATTGCCATTTTCTCAATTTCAAAACTTCCTATTGACAAATTCATAATTCAATCGTTATAGTTCTTTAGGTGCCTTTGATTCATTATATTTGCTATCGCATTTTACAAACTAATAACTCAATATAGCATGGCAAAAATCAAAGTGGCGAATCCGGTAGTTGAACTGGACGGCGATGAAATGACACGAATTATCTGGACGTTTATTAAAGAGAAGCTTATCCTGCCTTATTTGGATCTCGATATCAAATATTACGATTTGGGCATCGAAAGCCGGGAAGCGACCAAAGACCAGATTACAATTGATTCGGCTGAAGCCATCAAAAAATATAATGTCGGAATTAAATGCGCCACCATTACGCCCGATGAAGAGCGCGTCAAAGAATTCAACCTTTCCAAAATGTGGAAATCTCCAAACGGAACAATCCGTAACATCGTGGGCGGAACCGTTTTCAGAGAGCCGATTATCATGAGTAATGTACCGCGTTATGTTCAGGGCTGGACCAAACCGATCGTCATTGGCCGTCACGCATTTGGCGATCAATACAAAGCAACCGATACGGTCATCAAAGGAAAAGGAAAGCTTACGATGATCTTTACTAGTGAATCCGGCGAAACGAAATCGTGGGATGTCTATGATTTCGACGGTGACGGCGTTGCGATGGCCATGTATAACACCGATGAGAGCATTTATGGATTTGCCCATTCGTCTTTTCAAATGGCGCTGACCAAAAAATGGCCTTTGTATCTATCTACAAAAAACACGATCTTAAAAGCATACGACGGGAGATTCAAAGACATTTTCGAAGAAGTTTACCAAGAGCACTATAAAGCGAAATTTGACGCTGACGGCATTACATACGAACACCGTTTGATTGACGACATGGTGGCATCGGCTATGAAATGGAGCGGCGGATTTGTGTGGGCTTGTAAAAATTATGACGGTGACGTGCAATCGGACACGGTTGCACAGGGATTCGGTTCGCTCGGACTAATGACTTCCGTACTGGTTACACCCGACGGAAAAACCGTAGAAGCCGAAGCCGCACACGGAACCGTTACGCGCCACTATCGCGAACACCAAAAAGGCCGCGCCACGTCAACCAACCCAATCGCTTCAATTTTTGCGTGGACAAGAGGTTTGGAGCACAGAGGCAAACTGGATGGCAATCAGGCATTGATCGATTTCTGTAACACTTTGGAACAAGTTTGTATCGATACTGTTGAAAGCGGAAAAATGACAAAGGACTTGGCAATGCTCGTAAAACCTGAAGGATTAACTAGCGCCGACTATTTAACTACGCAGGATTTCCTTGCAGCCATACAGGAAAATCTGGATAAGAAGTTGTCCTAAAATCTTTATTTCAAAAAATTCTAGAGCTGTCTTCGATTGAAGGCAGCTTTTTTGTTTAATAACATTTCTTTAACAACTGTCCGCGTAACAAATTATAATTTTACCAGTCTTAAGCCGTAATCATCAATCAAACGCAAACATGATCAAATCGAATCACTTTTTTCTACTGCTTTTTCTATTACTCTTCAACCACGCTTTTTCTCAAGACAAATTTACACTCAGCGGCACTATTACCGATTCGCGCAACAATGAAACCTTGATTGGCGTCAATGTTTTTGTTCCCGAACTCAATACCGGAGCCACCACTAATGAATACGGATTTTATTCGATTACTCTTCCCAAAGGTATTTATCAAATTCAGGTGAGCTACCTCGGGTACCTTACCATTTCAGAAACCGTGAGTCTCGATAAAAACATCAAAAACAGTTTCAGCCTCAACGGAAGTGAAGAACAGCTTGAGGAAATCGTTGTGAATGATAATGGCAAGAAAACTAATATCAGAAAAGCCGAAATGAGCGTCAACAAACTGTCAATCGGTTCGATCAAAAAAATGCCGGTCGTGCTGGGTGAAGTCGACGTACTCAAATCAATCCTATTGCTTCCCGGCGTGACCAACGCGGGCGAAGGCGCTTCAGGTTTCAACGTTCGCGGTGGCGGCGCCGACCAAAATCTGATCCTGCTCGATGAGGCGAATATTTTTAATTCTTCACACGTCTTCGGATTCTTTTCGGTATTCAATCCCGATGCGATCAAAGACCTCAAATTGTACAAAGGTGGAATCCCGGCGCGTTATGGTGGCCGTGCGTCGTCAGTACTCGATATCTATCAGAAAGACGGCAGCAGTAAAGATTTTCATCTTAATGGTGGAATCGGATTGATTTCGAGCCGACTTTTGGCTGAAGGTCCGATTGTGAAAGACAAAGGTTCATTTCTCGTTGGCGGCCGCGCGTCCTATGCGCACCTTTTTCTAAAACTTTCCGACAATAAGAATGTCGCTTACTTTTACGACCTCAATGCCAAGCTCAGCTATAAACTCAACCCGAACAATAGCATTTACCTGTCGGGTTATTTCGGGCGCGACCTGTTCAGCCTCGATAAGCAGTTTGAAAATCTCTATGGTAATGCGACGCTCAACCTGCGTTGGAACCATCTTTTTTCTGACAAATTGTTCTCCAACCTTTCACTCATTTACAGCGACTATTACTACGGACTGGATTTAGATTTTATCGGATTCAAATGGGATTCAGGCATACGGAATTACAACATCAAATATGATTTCAAAAATTATATATCTGACAATTTCAAACTCAGCTACGGACTCAATGCAATTTATTACGATTTCAACCCCGGAACTTTAAAACCATCAGAACCCGAATCGGGAATCAATTACGACCAACTTGAGAAAAAACACGCACTCGAACCCGCAATTTACATTGATGCCGAGCAGAACATCTCTAGAAAAATCTCTCTCTATTACGGCTTGCGCTATAGTTTTTTCTACAGACTTGGTGAAACCAATATGAATACCTATGCCAATAACCAACCGGTAGTTTTCAACAGCGAACAGCAGATTTACGAAAAAGCAGTGCCAACCGGCAGCATTTTTTACGGAAAAAATAAAACAGTCGCCGATTTCAATTATCTCGAACCCCGAGCCGCAATCGCCTATCAGTTCACCGACGAGCAATCGGTAAAATTAAGCTACAACCGCATGGTGCAATACCTGCAATTGATTTCGAACACTTCCTCGCCTACGCCACTTGACGTTTGGACACCCAGTGACCAGTACATCAAGCCACAAATCGCCAACCAGGTTGCTTTGGGATATTTCAAGAATTTCAAGGATGATGAATATTCACTCGAAGTGGAAACATTCTACAAAAAAGTCCAAAACCGACTTGATTATATTGATGGCGCCGATCTCATTGCAAACAAAGCAATCGAGCAGATTTTGTTGAACGGCAGTCTGCGCTCATACGGACTTGAATTCATGCTGCGTAAAAACGAAGGCCGACTCAACGGTTGGGTTTCCTATACGATTTCAAAATCAGAACAGCAGACTCCGGGAAGAAATGCCAGCGAACCCGGAATCAATAGCGGACAATGGTATAGTTCGGTTTATGACAAATTGCACAATCTTGCGGCTACCGCTTCTTATAAATATTCCGAAAAATGGTCGGTCGGGGCGAATTTCGCCTTACAATCAGGACAGCCAGTTACTTATCCTAACGGGCAATACCAATATCAGGGACTTACAATTCCGAGTTACGGACTTCGAAACGAAAACCGTCTTCCTGCCTATCATCATCTTGACTTGTCGGCAACGCTCACGCCGCGCAAAAAAGCAGGGAGAAAATGGCAGGCTGAATGGGTTTTCAGTATTTACAACGTTTACAATCGAGCCAATGCTGCTTCGATCAGTTTCAGGCAAAATTCAAGCAATGGCGGTAACGAAGCACTCAGGCTTTCGGTATTTGGCATCGTTCCCGGAATCAGTTATAATTTTAAATTCTAAGTCATGAAAAACTTCCACTATATCACTTTATTGCTTTCCATAATGCTTTTCACGAGTTGCGAAACCGCTATTGGCGTTGACCTCGAAACCGCATCGCCGCGACTCGTCGTCGATGCATCCATCAATTGGGTTAAAGGCACCGATGGCAGCGAACAAAAAATAAAATTGAGTACGACCACGGGTTACTTTTCATCAGCGATCCCAACGGTTTCAGGCGCGACAGTCTCGGTTAAGAACAGCGATGGAACCGAATTTATATTTACTGAAAGTGCCACCGCAGGGGAATATGTCTGCAACAACTTCATCCCGACAATTGGCGAAACCTATACGCTCACCATTTTGCACAATAACCAGTTGTTGACGGCGACCGAAACTTTGAAAGCGGTTCCCATAATCGACAAGATAGAACAGAAAATCCAAAGCGGCATTGGCTCCGAAGAAGATCGCATCGACATCAAAACGTTCTTTACCGATCCCGGAAGTTCCGCCGATTTTTACATGACGCGCGTGCAAACCAACATCAACGCAATCCCCGAATTTACTGTAACCGATGATCAGTTTTTCCAGGGCAATCAAATCTTTGATCTCTACATCAATGAAGACATCAGGCCGGGCAACGTGCTCGACATCAAACTATATGGCATCTCGCAGCGCTACTACAATTATATGTTGATTCTCACCAGCATCGCCGGAAACGCAGGCGGCGGTCCGTTTGCCACACCGCCGGCAACTTTACGCGGCAATGTAATCAACCTCACCAACCAGGCAAATTACGTACTCGGTTATTTCAGTCTGTCGGAAGTTGACCGCAAAGTATATGTTGTTTATTAAGAGCTATTCCGGCTGTACGCTGCAATTTTTCGCTTTTAAAAGAAAAGCAAAAAGATTTCCGCTGCCATCCGGGCTAGGGCCGTCGTCGCGCCACATCCATTTTTAATTATATTTGTGTCCAAATCTTATTCAACATCAAATGTCTTCCCATCACATTGTTCGCGACGACCAGGAACCCGCACTTATCATTGCTAACGGTGCACCTTGCGACAAAGAACTGTTGGGCCAACTTCTCGAATGGTCGCCGTTGGTAATCGTATTGGATTCGGCTATTAAAAAGGTAACCGATCTCAACATAAAAGTAGATGTGCTTTTGGGTGATTTCGACAATGCATTGAATCCGCACGAATTTATCCAATCACAGCATCCGATAGAAGTCGTTTACACACCAGACCAAAACAAAACCGATCTTGAAAAGGCATTCGACTACCTCATAGAACGAAAAATTCCGGCGGTCAACGTCATTTGGGCTACGGGAAAACGCGCCGATCATACTTTAGCCAATCTCACCAACATCGTTCGTTACCGCGATTCACTTAAAATCGTGGTACTCGACGACCACTCTAGGGTTTTTGTACTCCCGCGGCAATTTACCAAATGGTATCCTAAAAAAACCAATATTTCGCTGATTCCTGTAGGAACGGTCAACGGAATCACTTCGTGTAATTTGCTTTATGAACTTGAAAACGACACGCTGACCATGGGTTATCGCAGCGGTAACAGCAATCAGGTTGCTCAGGACGGAATTGTATCGATAAGCCACGACGCTGGTGATCTGCTAATGATGGAGTGCTTTGATTAAAGTCTGAGGTGCGCAAGTGTGTCACGGATCAATTTGAAATGCTCCCACAGAATAAAATGGTTCGCATTCTCAACCGCAATGATGTTAACCGATTTAGCTTTGACAAACTCCCGTTCCATAAAATCGACATTGCCATAAGGTACGAGTCTGTCCTTGGTACCATGGATGATAACGATGTGTGATGTGACCTTTTTAAGTTCCGGTTTCATTTGCTCCAAATCATCTTTGAGCCACCACAATTCGTCGTTTGCCGGACGGAAAGCGCCCGGAACCAAATAACGCAACGGTTTCGCCATGAAAATTGGGCGCCACACTTCGGCAGTTTCCATACGTGGATCGACCGAACCTGCAAGAATAATAAGATGTTGGAATAATTCGGGTCGGTCGGTAGCCATTTTGACAATTAAAGGTCCGCCCAACGAATGACCGATCAACACAAAGGGTTTACCGTTAGCGGTTTGGGCAACGACAGTTTCCATAATCGCAGATTGGTCTTCAAGATTTTCAGCCGCGCCGAAATCGGAGTAACCAAAACCCGGACGATCAATGGCAATCATGCGGTATTTTTTAAGCAGTATAGTGTCGGTCAGGTATCTTTTATAGGCGTCCCAGCTTCCGGGCGAACCGTGGACGAAAAACAGCGTGGGAGAATCTGGATTTCCAGTTTGGATATAGTGCGCGTGATGCTCGCCTATGGTAAGCGTCTTGCTGATAAAAGTCACTTTGGAAGTGTCGAAATACGCTTTTGTTTCGTTGACGCTCATTCGCATCGTCATGCACGACTGGCACATGAGAATATAGGAAAGTAATAATGCGAATATCAAGTATTTTAACTTTAAATAGGATGGCAGCGAATTCATCAATCTTTGACGATGATCACTGTTGCTTTAAAGCCGGTTGCAAGATTCCACTGATTGGCGGAAACCAGAGCACCTTTGTCGTCATAGACTCGGAACTCCGCGGTATTCGGACCTGAACTTCCTTGATTGAGCGCTTCAAAATCGATTCTATTAAAACCTTTCTCCAGACCCAATTGAATCCCGCGGAATTCACCATCGAGAAAAATGCGCTCCACAATTACCTTGTCATTGACCAATATCTTGATTTGATCGCCATCGATCTCACCAAAATCACGACAACTGATACGGACGTGTTCGGCAGTCGTTTTAAAATCACCGAGGTATTGGTTTTTGCGGAACATTTTATAGTTCTCCCCGGATTCTTTCTGATTGAGTTTGGCTTTGTAAGGATCGCCAGGATTCGCAAAATCGTTGCTTTTGGAAAATTCGAGATTCTTTTTTTCGATAATTGATTTCGACGGACTCGGAGTCATATTCGGAGAAAATATCGACGGCGCATTGCTTTTCGGAAGAGAAATTCCGCTTCCACTGGGCGCAATGGAATTCGACTTATTGAGAAATTCACCCTGCGCATAAACACCAGAGAACGAAATTGTTCCAATAAACAAGAATAGCCATTTCATAGTGCAGAATTTGTAGGTATTTAACGCGCATAAAATTACTGCATAAAATTACAAGCGAAAGTGTTTTAACAGTTTTTTGCTGTTTAGCTACAAAGTTTTAGCACTAAACCTTAATTCTCGATTCCAGCATTGCCTTTTCGTGGTTCAGCAGCTCGCGCTTCAATTCATAATTAATAAGGATCGATGCACTCTCGCTAGCAAGCACAACTATCGCTTTGCTGTTGATATTTTTATGCATTGTATTACCCCTTTTTCCGCTAAGCGCCGGGCGTGCATTGCTGAAATTGGCCAATCGCGACAATCGCAGTTGCACTGCTTGCTTCTTCTCGGCGGCAGCAATTTTCCTGGCAAGCAACAGTTGCTTGAATTCGTTCTAGCGGCATCTTGCTGTGTGATACCGTCCTCGCGCTAGGCGACCGTTGCCAATGAAAGCGAACTGAGAACTTTCGGAAAGATAAAACATTCTTCGTGAAAACAAATGTTCCGGCTAGACAAAATTTGGCAATGGCGCTTAGCGTGTGTTAGCTGAAGCCAAAAACGTATCAGTCAAGTTGACTTTCGCTATCCATCATTTGATGCAAAACTCTCACGACTTCAATTATGTTCTTCTTTTTATTGATTTTGTAAAAGACATAATGCGATTTGATTTTCAATCTAAAATATCCTTTACGCAAATGACTATAGTCAGTTCCAGAATTAGGCTTGAGACACAAATATTCTATTTCGTCAAGAATCAAATCTATATAGTGATTTGCCTGGTCATTTGACCAATTTTCAAATGTGTAAAGCCAAATACTTTGTAAGTCATTCTCCGCCTCGAGACTTAATTTATAAATCATTGTTAGCGTATTTCGCATTCAAATTTGCCAGAAATACTTTTCTATCAAAGTTCTCGACGAATCCACACTTTTCACCTTTTTTTAGTTCTGCAATAAGTCTTATTTTCTTTGATTCCTCTTGTTCGAACATCCTAAGCGCTGCTCTAATTACCTCGCTGGTAGAAGAAAACCTCCCAGTTTTGACTTGTTCATTGATGAAACTATCAAAATAATCACCGAGCAATATTGATGTATTTTTTGCCATTTTGTTTTTTTCATTGCAAGATACCGATTATTGGTATTGCTTCCAAAATTTTTAACGCGGCGGAAATTTGGTTTCAGCTAACTAACAAACTTGTAATGGTATTCTCGTTTTTCATCATTGATATGTTTTGTGTCAATTTTAAAGGTACAAATTAATTGACACAGATTTTGTGTCAAATTAAACGTAAGAAAAAAATTTGACACAACGCTACAGGAAATCTGAACCGCGTGCTTCAATCTTGCACAGTTTGTAAGGACGCCACTGAAAATTGTTTCGCAGGAAATAGCAATTGTATATATTTACAAAAGTTCCAAGACGAGGCTATTATCATTAACCTCCAATTTTCCATCGGTAAAACCTATTATCCAAAAAATCAATTCCATGAACAATCCGAAGATCAAAATCCTAAAAAATGACATTCTCTCCAATAGTTGGTATACACTTCGGAAGATCACTTATGAATATCAAAAAAAAGACGGCAACTGGGAAACACAATCGCGTGAAGCTTACGACCGCGGCAATGGCGCCACGATCCTACTCTATAATACAACGCAAAAAACAATAATCCTTACGCGGCAGTTTCGTATGCCAACATATCTCAATGGCAACGAATCGGGAATGATGATCGAGGCCTGCGCCGGATTGCTCGACACCGAAAATGCCGAAGAATGTATCAGGCGCGAAACCGAAGAGGAAACCGGTTATAACATCCGCGAGGTGCGCAAAATCTTTGAGGTTTATATGTCGCCGGGCTCGGTTACCGAAACCATTTCCTTTTTTACGGGAGAATACACCAAAGACATGAAGATCAACGAAGGCGGCGGACTCGACGAAGAACAGGAGAATATTGAAGTGCTCGAATTAAGTTTTGAAGAAGCGATGAAAATGATCGGCACAGAAATCAAAGATGCCAAAACCATCATGTTACTTCAACACGCTAAAATCAACAACTTGCTCACCTAACACAATTGCCTATCTTTGCGGCGATGAAACCACAACCCACTCCCGAAAAAAACACGCTGCATCCCAAAAACTTACACCGCTCGGGGTATGATTTTCCCGAATTAGTTGCGGTGTTGCCCGAATTGAAAAGCTTTACTTTCATCAATGATTACGGAACCGAGACAATCGATTTTAGTAATCCCGATGCGGTCAAGGCGCTCAACAACGCTTTGCTGATCCAATTTTACGGTATCCGAAATTGGGACATTCCAAAATCTTATTTATGTCCGCCCATTCCCGGCCGAGCCGATTATATCCATTATCTCGCCGATTTACTAGCAACAAGCAACAACGGACTCATTCCTGAAAGTGAAACCGTGCAAGGTCTCGACATCGGGATCGGTGCAAATTGTATTTATCCCATCATTGGCAACGCCGTTTACGGTTGGTCGTTTGTGGGAACCGACATCGATGAGAACGCACTGCAAAATTGTAAAAAGATCATCGCTGAAAATCCGCAACTCATTGATGCCGTAAGTTTGCAATTGCAGACCGAATCGCGGTTTATCTTCAAGAATATCATCACATCTGAAGACCGATTTTCGTTTACGATCTGCAATCCGCCATTTCACGCTTCGCAGCAGGAAGCGGATAAAAGTTCGATTCGGAAGATCAACAATCTACAAACAACAAGAGTCACAAAACCATCGCTGAATTTTGGCGGGCAAAACGCCGAGTTGTGGTGTGATGGCGGGGAAATTGGCTTTCTTACCCAAATGATTTACGAAAGCGTCAAGTATCCCAAACAGGTATTGTGGTTTACTTCGTTGGTTTCTAAAAAAGATAATCTCGCTTCAATTTATAAGACACTGGCGAAAGTCAATGCCGCTGAAATCCGTACTATCGAAATGGCACAAGGACAGAAAAATAGCCGAATTGTAGCATGGACTTTCCTGACCGCAGCACAACAAAAGGATTGGAAGTTTTAAGTTTTTCCCAACTTTTTTTCACGTTTTACTTTGTAACTTTACGACTTAACTCTGTTTCAGCAACATGAAATTCCAGGTCGTATCCGATTACCAGCCGAAGGGCGATCAGCCGCAAGCCATCCAAAAATTAGCACAAGGCATTGATGAAAACGAAAAATATCAGACCTTACTTGGCGTAACAGGCTCAGGGAAAACATTTACGGTGGCCAATGTCATTCAGGAAGTGCAGCGCCCAACGCTTGTCCTCGCTCATAATAAAACACTCGCCGCACAATTGTATGCCGAGTTCAAACAATTCTTTCCGCACAATGCCGTAGAATATTTCGTCTCATATTACGATTATTACCAACCCGAGGCGTTTATGCCTGTAACCGGCGTTTTTATTGAAAAAGATCTTTCGATCAACGAAGAACTTGAAAAAATGCGAATGAGTACGACTGCCGCCTTGCTTTCGGGACGACGCGATGTGATTGTTGTGGCGTCGGTTTCGTGTTTATACGGAATCGGGAATCCAGTAGAGTTTCAAAAGAATGTGATTCCGATGCACAAAGGTCAGGTTATTTCTCGTACCAAATTATTGCACCAGCTCGTCCAGAGCCTTTATTCCCGAACCGAAGCAGATTTTACACCAGGAAGTTTCCGCATCAAAGGCGATACGGTCGAAGTGTATCCGAGTTATGCCGATCAGGGTTTCCGCGTTCATTTCTTTGGCGACGAAATCGAGGACATTGAGAGTTTCGAGATCAAGAATTCTAAAGTCATTGAGAAATACAACAAGCTTACCATTTATCCCGCGAATATGTTCGTGACGTCGCCCGAAGTTTTGCAGAATGCGATTTGGGAAATTCAGCAGGATCTTGTCAAACAAGTGACGTACTTCAACGAAATCGGAAAAAATCTCGAAGCCAAGCGTTTGGAAGAACGAACCAATTTCGACTTGGAAATGATTCGGGAGTTAGGTTATTGCTCGGGTATCGAGAATTATTCGCGTTACCTCGACGGCCGATTGCCCGGTACTCGCCCATTCTGCCTGCTTGATTATTTTCCCAAAGATTATCTGATGGTTGTTGACGAAAGCCATGTCACCGTTTCACAAGTGCATGCGATGTATGGCGGCGATAGAAGCCGAAAGGAAAATCTTGTCGAATACGGATTTCGATTGCCGGCAGCGATGGATAACCGTCCGTTGAAATTTGAGGAATGGGAAGCAATGCAGAACCAAGTAATTTACGTATCGGCTACTCCAGCCGACTACGAAATGCAAAAAACCGACGGCGTTTATGTCGAACAAGTGATACGTCCGACAGGTTTACTTGATCCAACAATTGAGATCCGCCCGAGCCTCAACCAGATTGACGACCTTATAGATGAAATACAGGAACGAGCTGAAAAAGACGAACGTGTGCTCGTCACGACACTCACCAAAAGAATGGCGGAAGAACTGGCCAAATACCTGACGAAAGTCAACATTCGCTGCCGTTATATCCATTCGGAAGTCGATACACTCGAACGTATTGAAATCATGCAGGATTTGCGCCGTGGTGTTTTCGACGTACTCATTGGCGTTAACTTACTGCGCGAAGGATTGGATTTGCCTGAAGTTTCACTAGTCGCTATTCTCGATGCGGATAAAGAAGGTTTTTTGCGAAACCACCGTTCGCTGACGCAAACCATTGGACGTGCGGCGAGAAATCTAAATGGAAAGGCGATATTGTATGCCGACAAAATTACCTCGAGTATGCAGAAAACGATCGATGAAACCAATTATCGTCGCACCAAACAAATCGACTTCAATACGGCAAACCATATTGTTCCTACGGCGCTCAATAAAAAAATAGACAATGTTTTTACGAAAGTAGCTTTGGTTGATTTTGAATTGGGACTTTCAGTTGGAAATGCTGCAGAACCTGAGCCGGAATATCTTTCGAAAGCGGAACTCGAAAAACGCATCCGCGACAGGCGCAAAAAAATGGAGAAAGCCGCGAAGGAATTAGACTTTATGCAGGCCGCAAAACTCCGCGATGAAATCAAAGCCTTGCAAGGGCAATTGGTTTAATTTTGCTGCTCCTGGAAAACTTCGACAATAAATTCGGGCGCGATTATTCCCGTAGATGATTGTTCCATTGCTTTGAGCACACGCCGCATCGCATACGGATTAAGTCCCATATTAATACCGATCTCATGTATCGCGTTTTTTTCCCTTTCATGTAAAACGCCGTCGCAATGCATGAGCAAGGCAAGCCGATAAAATTGCTGGATTCGCTGAAGCTCGCTTTTGATGATAGGCTTGTCAAATTCCTGATGGAAAAGCTGATTGAGGTCGTGCCTTGGAATTCTAAGCTCTACAGCCACAATAGTAAGAAATTGCATTTCGCGGTTGTGCAACTTTCCGTCGACAACCGAAAAAGCAACCATTTCCGCCAATAATTTTATTTTTTCTTCGTAGCTATTCATCAAATGTCTATTTTTAGCTAATTATTATTTTTGGTAAAGTTAAAAAAGAATCTGCTTGAAATCTCTCCTGAACTTAATTGCATATTTGTTTTTTTGTACGTCCCATTCGCAGCAATCTACCGCATCGGAGCAAGTGTCTACTTTTATGATCGAAGCACCGCAACTCCAAGGGAGCAAAAAAATATGGCTGTACCTTCCCAAGGATTACGAGACGTCGACCAAAAGATATCCCGTGATCTATATGCACGATGCGCAAAATCTGTTCGACGCCAAGACGTCTTACGTTGGCGAATGGAATCTTGATGAAAAACTCGACAGCCTCAATGCCCAGGTAATTGTTGTCGGAATCGAACACGGTGGCGAGAAACGGATTACCGAGTTGACACCTTACAAACACGAAAAACACGGTGGCGGAAATGCTGACAATTATCTTAAATTTATCGTCAAGACTTTAAAGCCTCAAATTGATAAACAATTTCGGACGAGGTCGAATGCGGGTAATACGACAATTATCGGAAGTTCGTTAGGCGGACTCGTTTCCTATTACGCTATTTTAAAATATCCAAAAGTATTTGGGAAAGCGGGCGTTTTCTCCCCATCATTCTGGTTCAACCGCAAAGAAATATTTGCAGTGACGGAAAGCCGGAAGAAAATCCGAACCAAAATCTATTTCCTCTGCGGTGACAGTGAAGGCGATGACGATATGTTGACCGACCTCAATAAAATGGAGAAGTTGCTTTCCACCAAGCGTGGCGATTGTAAAACCCGAACTGAAAAAATAATTGTAAAAGGTGGCAAACACAATGAGAAATTGTGGCGCGATGGGTTTGTAAAATCGTATCTTTGGCTTAAATAATTAATAATTATTAATTCGATGGAAATGACCAATAACGATATATTCAAAAAACTGCGCGTGGCCCTGATGTTACGCGATGACCAGATCGTAGAAATTCTGGAACTTGTAGATTTCAGGATGTCAAAAGGCGAAATCGGAAATATTTTTCGCAATCAGGACCATCCAAATTATATGGAATGTGGCGATCAGGTACTTCGGAATTTCCTAAACGCGCTTGTGATCCATTTGCGCGGTACCAAAGAAAATCCCAAAAACCCAAACGACGTTTTGGCGAAGCACAAAGCAGAAATCCCTGCCAAGACCACAAATTTTCCTAAAGATCTTGGCACAAAAAATGGCGCAACCGGGACTGCAAAGCCCAATTTAAAAAAAAACCGAGCCGGAGGCGAACGGAGCGGCGCTAAACCCAAAGATAAAAAACCGGCGCCTAAAATTCAAGTCGTCGAAAAAGTACAATTCAAGAATGGCAAAAACAAAAAATCCTGATCGCATCAGGATTTTTTTTATCTTTAAGGTTTACCTAATCGTATGACCAAAACACACCAACAAGTTATTGAAATGCTCGAAGCGCGACTTCTCAAGGCGATGACCGACTGCAATAAGACGGAATTGCAAAACCTTATCCATCCCGATTTTGTAATGACCAATGAAAATGGCGAAGTATTTATCGGAATCGAAAAATTGCAAATCAACGAACCTAAGATCTTGCGCATCAAAACCACCGAAATCCAAGAACGCAGCATTTCCTTTTTCAATAATGTAGCGATTGTGAATTCATTTGAAAAACGTACCGGAACTTTCCGCGGACTTTATTTTGAAAGGCCATACCGCATTACACGTATCTGGAAATTCCATGGAACCAGTTGGCAAATTATTGCCGCCACCGTCGTTTTGATTTAATATCGAAGTTGTTGCAAACAATAAAAGTCCCAGGCTCGCACCCGGGACTTTCAGTATATTCTAAGAATAATAAACCTTCGATTTGTTTCTAATTCAACGCCGCTTTAACTTGGTCGGCAGCTTCCTGGAATTCTACCGCAGATAAAATCGGCATTCCTGAATTGTCGATAAGTTCCTTTGCTATTTCGGCATTGGTTCCCTGCAAACGCACGATGATCGGCACTTTGATCGCGTCACCCATATTCTTGTAAGCATCAACGACACCTTGTGCCACACGGTCGCAACGTACGATTCCACCAAAAATATTGATTAAGATCGCTTTTACGTTCGGATCTTTTAAGATGATACGGAAAGCCAACTCAACACGTTTAGCATCGGCGGTTCCACCAACATCTAGGAAATTTGCAGGCTCGTAACCCGCATACTTGATCAAGTCCATCGTCGCCATCGCCAATCCTGCACCATTTACCATACAGCCTACAGTTCCGTCAAGGTCAACATAATTGAGTCCGGCAGCTTTTGCTTCCACCTCAATTGGATTTTCCTCACGCACATCGCGCATATCGGCATATTTCGGGTGTCTGTATAATGCGTTGTCATCCAAATTCACTTTGGCATCAACAGCAATGATTTTGTTGTCTGAAGTTTTCAAAACCGGATTGATCTCAAACATCGTCGCGTCGCATCCGATATAAGCATTATACAATGCCGGCACGAACTGTGTCATTTCCTTGAATGCCATTCCCGACAAACCCAGGTTAAAGGCAATCCTTCTCGCTTGAAAAGCTTGCAAACCAACAGCCGGATCAATTTCTTCAGTAAAAATCAAATGCGGTGTGTGCTCTGCCACTTCCTCGATATCCATTCCGCCTTCGGTAGAATACATGATCATGTTACGGCCTTTACCACGGTTGAGCAGCACTGACATATAGAACTCAGAAGTTTCACTTTCTCCAGGATAATACACATCTTCGGCAACCAGTACTTTATGCACTTTCTTACCTTCTGCGGAAGTCTGTGGCGTGATCAACTGCATCCCGATAATCTGCTCGGCAATCTCTTCGACTTGTTGCAGGTTTTTGGCAAGCTTAACGCCACCGCCTTTTCCCCTGCCGCCCGCGTGAACTTGCGCTTTGATTACATGCCATCCGGTACCGGTTTCAGCCGTTAATTGTTTGGCAACTGTTACAGCCTCCTGCGCGTTGTTGGCCACATAACCGCGTTGCACCTTAACGCCATAACTGGCTAAAATCTCTTTTCCCTGGTATTCGTGTATATCCATGTTGTTGTTATTTGACTTTTAAATCCCGAGGTTTCCGGGTGCACAAAAATAACAATTTTCATCAAATGAACGAAAGGATTTTTTATATTTATTTGTTTGAATCGTTCGCTTTTTTTAAAGTTTGGGCGAAGCTGTATCCCGCTGTCCGCTTTATCTTTTGCCACCCTTAAAAAGCAGGCTGGCAAAAGGATGCCGCTTCCATCGGGGCTAGGGATTTGACGGAAACAAGCAACCCTTTTCTTATTACGGTAACTTATGTACAACAACCAAAAAATCTGTAATCATGAAATCGCTACAATTAATCCCGTTGCTCTTTTTTTTCCTATTCACTTCAGCCTGTCACAACGATGACTATTCAAACAGTTGCTGGTCCAAATCCTACGCCGGCTGCAGCCAATCTCAAAGGCGAATGGAAACTCGTGGGCGTCAGTGGCGGCATCGCCGGAATAAACGACAACTTTCCCGACGGACAACTTACCTCGAAAATCAACCATGCAAAGCAGCATCGTGATCGTCAACAATAACACGAATGATCAAATGCAGGATATATTGTCGTCGGGAACGTATCCTTATGGATTTGTTGCCAACGAAGCGACACCCGAATTGTGCGCCATGACAATTCTGGTCAACAATGTAAATCTCGGCTGTTACAATATCACGGCAAATGAATTTACAATGAGCCAAATAGAGGCAGACGGATTTATGATCCGGTTGGTACGATAAAATGTAAAAGAATTGAAACGCAGTTGCTTAGTTACGCAGCCACTTTTTGCGGTAAACTTTAGATCCTGAAGTAACTTCGACGATGTATAAGTCTTTCCTAAATCCGGAAACGTCAACAAGATAAGTGTTCTCGCTGCATTTGCCACTGTGGAAAACTTGTCTCCCGTTGCAGTCAGAGATGGAGATTGTTTTTCCGTCATACGTTTTTCCAGCGACAGAAATAAGGATGTGGTCGTTCGACGCATTTGGATAAACCGTGATGCCACTTTTCTTGCCTCCCATAAGATCAAGTCCTAGCGGCGGTTTTGCATCGACCATTGCAATATCATTGTTCGAACCGCGCGACATTTTCTGTGCGTGGATGCTGCCAAAGGCGAACAAAAAAAGAATGGTTAATTTTCTCATATAATTATTTATACAGCGCAAATAAACGACTTTTATTGCATTTCATCGATAAAATATTCATTTTAACACATTAGTACATGACTTCTGACGTTTATAATTTGGAAATGAATAAAGTTGTTGTTGGATGATATACAATATCCGAACACGTTTTAGCAAAATTCTTTACTAATATTTTGGTAGTTTGTAGCGGTAACAATAGTTTTGTTAAAAAGTTCCAACTCATGATTCCAAAAGATTTAGTCTCCCTCGCTGAGCAATTCGGAAGTCC
>Ga0136636_10000132_pt1 | contig 30814 bp, 25 predicted proteins | sample AntDrymUQ8522106_2_FD_104653 | JGI IMG/M metagenome (GOLD analysis project Ga0136636, IMG submission 104653) | Polar desert sand microbial communities from Dry Valleys, Antarctica - metaG UQ852 (21.06) | ecosystem: Environmental > Terrestrial > Soil > Desert | place: Antarctica: Dry Valley... | reverse complement strand
TTCAGCGCCCATTTTGGCAACGAATTTATTCGGATCGAAATCGTCAAGGTATTGGTTTTCCTGCGGAAGGGTATCTAAGATGTTTAGGTATTCTTCTTCAGTTAAAAAGTCAAGTCTTTGGATTGGTTCTCCTTCGGGATTTTTAGCAATACCCGCCTGAATTACTACATATCTTTCGTAGTAGATAATCATATCTAATTTCTTAGACGGTAGCCCTAAAATATATCCAATTTTGTTTGGAAGCGAACGGAAATACCAGATGTGTGCGATTGGCACCACAAGATTGATGTGCCCCACTCTGTCACGACGCACTTTTTTCTCGGTCACCTCTACACCGCAACGGTCGCAGATGATTCCTTTGTAACGAATTCTTTTGTATTTCCCACAGGCACATTCGAAATCCTTTACAGGTCCGAAGATTCTTTCGCAAAAAAGACCATCACGTTCCGGTTTGTGGGTCCGGTAATTGATTGTTTCCGGTTTCAGCACCTCTCCTCTTGACTCTGCAAGAATTGATTCAGGTGATGCCAATCCGATAGAGATTTTGTTAAACCTTTTTACCGGGTTTTTATCTCTATTGTTGTTATTATTTCTATTATTCATCATAGTCATACTATCTATAGAATTATTTTGAAATTGAAAACTTTTTTTAGCCCTGATGGCAGCGGCATCCTTTTGCTGGCTTCTTTAGCCAGTAAAAGATAGAGCATACAGCAGGATTAGCTTCTAATCAGAATAACCAGCATCCGGAATGAATGCTGATTACCCACTTATTATTATTCTTCTAATCTGATGTCGAGTCCAAGACCTTTCAATTCATGCATCAATACATTGAATGATTCAGGTAGTCCTGGCTCTGGCATAGATTCTCCTTTAACGATTGCTTCGTAAGTTTTCGCTCTTCCTATTACGTCATCCGATTTCACGGTAAGGATTTCACGAAGCGTGCTTGAGGCACCGTATGCTTCGAGTGCCCAAACCTCCATCTCTCCGAAACGCTGTCCGCCGAATTGCGCTTTACCTCCAAGAGGCTGCTGCGTAATGAGTGAGTACGGTCCGATGGAACGGGCGTGCATTTTATCGTCTACCATGTGTCCAAGTTTCAACATGTAGATTACTCCGACGGTTGCTGCCTGGTGGAAACGTTCTCCAGTTCCACCGTCATACAAATAGGTATGTCCGAAACGTGGAATTCCAGCCTCGTCAGTCAATTCGTTGATCTGGTCTAATGTTGCTCCGTCGAAGATAGGTGTCGCGAATTTGCGTCCTAAATTTTGACCAGCCCAACCCAATACCGTTTCGTAGATTTGTCCGATGTTCATACGCGAAGGTACACCCAGTGGGTTCAACACGATATCAACCGGAGTTCCGTCTTCAAGGAAAGGCATGTCTTCATGACGAACGATACGCGCAACAATACCTTTGTTACCGTGGCGTCCTGCCATTTTATCACCCACTTTCAATTTACGTTTTTTGGCAATGTAAACTTTGGCAAGTTTCAGGATTCCCGCTGGCAATTCATCTCCCACAGTGATTGTGAATTTCTCTCTACGCAGCGCCCCTTGTAAATCATTGAGTTTAATTTTATAGTTGTGGATCAAGTCGTTTACCATTTTATTGGTAGCGTCGTCAGCAACCCACTGCCCTTTGCTCAAGTGTGCAAAATCTTCAACTGCGTAAAGCATTTTCTGGGTGTATTTTTTTCCTTTCGGCAATACTTCCTCACCCAAATCGTTCATTACCCCTTGCGAAGTTTTTCCGTTTACGATTACGAAAAGTTTCTCTACCAGTTTGTCTTTCAATTCTACAAATTTGGTTTCGAATTCCAATTCCAAAGCGCCTAAAGCATCTTTGTCTTGGGTACGTTTTCTTTTATCTTTTACCGCTCTTGCGAATAATTTTTTATCTAAGACCACACCGTGTAATGATGGAGACGCTTTCAATGAAGCATCTTTTACGTCGCCGGCTTTGTCTCCGAAGATGGCTCTTAAAAGCTTCTCTTCCGGAGTCGGGTCTGATTCGCCTTTTGGTGTGATTTTTCCGATTAGGATGTCGCCAGGTTTTACTTCGGCTCCAATTCTGATCATCCCATTTTCATCTAGATCTTTAGTCGCTTCTTCAGAAACGTTCGGAATGTCGTTTGTCAGCTCTTCGTTACCCAATTTGGTATCACGCACTTCGAGTGAATAATCGTCAACGTGGATAGAGGTGAAAATATCGTCACGAACTACTTTTTCAGAAATCACGATCGCATCCTCGAAGTTGTATCCTTTCCATGGCATAAACGCCACTTTAAGGTTTCTTCCCAAGGCAAGCTCTCCGTTTTGGGTCGCGTAACCTTCAGAAAGTACTTGTCCAAGAATCACTCTGTCTCCTTTTCTTACGATAGGTTTTAGATTGATTGACGTACTTTGATTCGTTTTTCTGAATTTGATTAGATTGTATGTTTTCTCATCCGATTCAAAACTTACCATTCTTTCTTCTTCAGAACGGTCGTATTTGATGGTAATGATATTGGCATCAACATATTCAACAACTCCCGGTCCTTCAGCATTGATCAATACACGTGAATCGGATGCTACTTGTCTTTCAAGACCTGTTCCAACGATTGGTGCTTCAGGGCGTAACAATGGTACAGCCTGACGCATCATGTTCGATCCCATCAATGCACGGTTCGCATCATCATGTTCCAAGAATGGAATCAAAGACGCAGAAATCGATGCAATCTGATTTGGTGCCACATCTGTATAATGAACCTGACCGGGATCAACCACCGGGAAATCGCCTTCTTCACGGGCAATAACCTTGTCGGCAAGAATTTTTCCAGACTCGTCCATTTCGATATTCGCCTGAGCGATCATTTTGCCTTCTTCCTCTTCAGCGCTCAAATAAATGGGCTCTGAATTGAGGTCGACTTTACCGGCAGTTACTTTGCGGTAAGGTGTTTCGATGAAACCCATTCCGTTTACTTTCGCATAAACACCGAGCGAAGAAATCAAACCGATGTTTGGTCCCTCAGGTGTTTCAATCGGGCATAAACGGCCGTAGTGTGTATAGTGAACGTCACGTACCTCAAACCCGGCTCTTTCACGAGAAAGTCCGCCTGGCCCAAGTGCTGATAATCTTCTTTTGTGCGTAATCTCGGCCAATGGATTTGTTTGATCCATGAATTGAGACAGCTGGTTGGTTCCGAAGAAAGAGTTGATTACCGATGACAATGTTTTGGCATTGATCAAATCGATAGGCGTGAACACTTCGTTGTCACGAACGTTCATTCTTTCACGGATGGTTCTTGCCATACGCGCCAAACCAATTCCGAACTGCTGCGACAACTGCTCGCCAACGGTACGTACACGACGGTTTGATAAGTGATCGATATCATCAATCTCTGCTTTAGAGTTGATCAATTCGATTAAATATTTCACGATGGTGATGATATCTTCTTTGGTCAAGACCTGCTTTTCCATTGGGATATCCAATCCTAATTTCTTGTTCATTCTGTAACGGCCAACCTCACCTAAGTTGTATCGTTGGTCGGAGAAGAACAATTTATCTATAATGCCACGCGCCGTTTCTTCATCGGGCGGTTCGGCATTTCTAAGTTGTCTGTAAATATGCTCGACCGCTTCTTTCTCGGAGTTGGTCGGGTCTTTTTGAAGTGTATTGTGGATGATGGAGAAGTCGGCTTGTGTCGTGCTTTCCTTGTGCAACAATATAGACTTCACGTTAGAATCGATGATTTCTTCTACATTATCTTTGTCGATAACGGTATCTCTGTCAAGGATAATTTCGTTACGTTCGATAGAAACTACCTCGCCGGTGTCTTCATCAACGAAATCCTCATGCCATGTATTCAATACACGCGCGGCAAGTTTTCTACCGATATATTTTTTAAGTCCTGTTTTAGACACTTTAATTTCCTCGGCAAGGTCGAAAATCTCTAGGATATCCTTGTCTCTTTCGAATCCGATGGCGCGGAATAAAGTAGTTACAGGTAATTTTTTCTTACGATCGATATAAGCATACATGACGCTGTTGATATCGGTCGCGAATTCGATCCATGATCCTTTGAATGGGATAACACGTGCCGAATATAATTTAGTTCCATTGGCATGGAATGATTGTCCGAAGAAAACACCAGGAGATCTGTGCAATTGGGAAACAACTACACGTTCAGCACCGTTGATTACGAAGGTACCGCTTGGCGTCATATAAGGAATTGTACCCAGGTAAACGTCCTGTACAATAGTTTCAAAATCTTCATGCTCCGGATCTGTACAATACAGCTTTAGCCTGGCTTTTAAAGGCACGCTGTATGTCAATCCTCTTTCTATACATTCTTGAATTGTATAACGTGGCGGATCTACAAAATAATCGAGGAACTCCAATACAAAGTTGTTTCTGGTATCTGTAATTGGAAAGTTTTCCATGAAGGTGTTGTATAACCCTTCGTTGCCTCTTTCGTCAGATTTGGTTTCCAATTGGAAGAAATCTTTAAAAGATTTAACCTGAACATCCAAGAAATCTGGGTAGTCAGGAATATTTTTGGTTGAGGCAAAATTCAATCTTTCAGTCTGATTTGTTATCATCAATGGACAAAATTTTGATTAAAAAAAAAGTAAAAAACGTATAAAAAGTTATTATACGAAAAATGGTTTAGGCCTTTGGACGTCTCTGTCCAAGGCCTAAACCTAGTTCTTGTAACCTAGTTTAACTTATTTAAGCTCAACTACAGCTCCAGCTTCTTCCAAAGATTTTTTAAGACCTTCAGCCTCATCTTTAGTTACGCCTTCTTTGACGTTTGCAGGAGCACCGTCAACTAAATCTTTAGCTTCTTTAAGACCTAAACCTGTAAGTTCTTTTACAGCTTTTACTACGGCCAATTTAGAAGCACCAGCCTCTTTCAATACAACTGTGAATTCAGTTTGCTCTTCGGCAACAGCAGCGTCTCCACCACCACCTGCAGCAGGACCAGCAACTACAGCAGCAGCTGCAGGCTCGATACCATACTCATCTTTCAATATTGTAGCTAGTTCGTTAACTTCTTTTACTGTAAGGTTAACTAGTGTTTCTGCGAATTGTTTCAAATCTGCCATTTTTTCTATCGTTTTTAAATAGTTTGTAAAATATAATTTATTAAGTGCGCGCGTGGGCTAGTGTTATCTTTCAGATAACGTTTTAATAATTCCAGCAAGTTTTCCGCCGCTTGATTTAAGGGCCGAAATAACGTTTTTAGCTGGAGATTGTAACAATCCGATGATTTCTCCGATCACTTCTTCTTTCGATTTCAGTGCAATCAGTGCATCAAGTTGGTTGTCTCCAATAAAAACAGCATGGTGAATGAAAGCACCTTTTAAAACGGGCTTATCAGACTTTTTGCGGAATTCTTTGATTATTTTCGCTGGAGCGTTTCCGTTCTCAGAAATAAGGATTGAGGTGTTTCCTTTTAGGACGGATGGCAAATCGCCATAGTCGTTATCGGAAGCGTTCATTGCTTTTTCAAGCAGGGTGTTTTTCACTACAGCCAACTCAATACCTGCTTTAAAGCAAGTTCTTCTAAGGTTAGAAGTAGCTTCTGCATCCAAACCAGAAATATCTGCAAGGTATACCACATTGGTACCCGCTAACTGTGCAGTTAAGTCCTCAATTACTTTTGATTTTTCTTCTCTAGTCATGATTTCTAATTATACTGCTTTGGTATCTAAAGGAATCGCAGGACTCATTGTGCTAGACAAGTGAATGCTTTTGATGTAAGTACCTTTAGCCGCAGTTGGTTTCAGTTTTAATAATGTTTGAATGATTTCGTGTGCATTGTCAACGATTTGCTCAGCGCCGAAAGAGATTCTTCCGATTCCTGCATGGACAATACCTGTCTTATCTACTTTAAAGTCGATTTTACCGGCTTTTACTTCAGCTACAGCTTTCGCCACGTCCATAGTAACCGTTCCAGTCTTAGGGTTTGGCATCAAGCCTCTTGGCCCAAGGATACGTCCTAAAGGTCCCAATTTACCCATTACGGCAGGCATGGTGATGATTACATCGATATCTGTCCAACCGTCTTTAATTTTTTGAAGATAGTCATCTAGACCAACGTGGTCTGCACCAGCAGCTTTAGCTTCCGCTTCTTTATCCGGAGTTACCAGTGCAAGAACGCGAACGTCTTTTCCTGTTCCGTGTGGCAAAGTTACTACGCCACGTACCATTTGATTCGCTTTTCTTGGATCTACTCCGAGACGTACAGCGATATCAACTGACTCATCAAATTTTGCAGAAGCAACTGTTTTGATCAATGCAGAAGCATCTTTCAAAGTATACAGTTTGTTCTTTTCAATTTTAGAGGCAGCCTCTTTCTGTTTTTTTGTCAATTTTGCCATGTCTTAAGCTTGTTTTAGAGGAGATTCTCCTGATACAGTTATACCCATAGATCTTGCTGTACCAGCAATCATGCTCATTGCAGACTCAATAGTGAATGCATTTAAATCGACCATTTTGTCATCGGCGATTGCTCTGATCTGTTCCCAGGTTACGCTGGCAACTTTTTTACGATTTGGTTCACCTGAACCTGATTTCAGCTTTGCAGCATCCATCAATTGAACGGCAGCTGGTGGAGTTTTTACGACGAAATCAAAAGATTTGTCTTTGTATACCGTGATTTGCACAGGGCATACTTTGCCGGCTTTATCTTGGGTTCTTGCATTGAATTGTTTGCAAAACTCCATAATGTTAACTCCGGCAGCTCCAAGAGCAGGTCCAACCGGCGGCGATGGATTCGCGGCGCCTCCCTTTACTTGTAGTTTAACTACTTTACTAATCTCTTTAGCCATTGTTTTTAAAAAATTTGCATCTATCTGTGGAAGCAGACGATTGCGGTTTATAATAGTGTAACGAATTATACTTTTTCAACTTGCATAAAGCTCAGTTCCAACGGTGTCTTTCTTCCGAAAATTTTCACCATCACTTCGAGCTTACGCTTTTCTTCATTGATTTTTTCAACAGTTCCATTGAACCCGTTAAAAGGACCATCAATAACCTTGATTGTTTCTCCGATATTGAAAGGGATAGCATGCGTATCAGTCTTGACAGCAAGCTCATCTACTTTACCTAACATGCGGTTGACTTCAGACATTCTCAAAGGAACAGGATCGCCTCCTTTTACTTCGCCCAGAAAACCGATGACACCGGTGATAGACTTTATAATATGAGGGATTTCTCCGGCAAGATTGGCTTCGATCATAACATAGCCCGGAAAATAGACTTTGTCTTTTGTCATCTTTTTACCGTCACGAACCTGAACTACTTTTTCAGTAGGGACAAGAACCTGAGAGATATAATCTGCCATTCCGAGTCGGTTGATCTCAGTTTCGATATAAGCTTTGACTTTATTTTCCTGTCCGCTTACCGCTCTGACCACATACCATTTTTTCACATTAACGTCTGTCATCACAATTACGCTTTAATCCAATTAAAGAATCCTGCTAAGGCCTTTGCGAAAATTTCGTCTACTCCCCATGTTGCCAAGGCGAACAAAACCGAAAAAACGGCAACCACAATTGTAAAGCGTTGCACTTCTTCCCAAGCTGGCCAGGTTACGTTTGTTTTTAATTCTTCAAACGCCTCTGATATATAATTAATAACTTTCATTATAATATTGTTTTTTGCACGGGCGGAGGGATTCGAACCCCCATCAACGGTTTTGGAGACCGCTATTCTACCCTTGAACTACGCCCGTTTATTAAAAACCAGCAGCACAACTAAGTGCCGCTGGTTTTCTATTAGTTACGTATGTATTTACTCTACGATTTCAGTCACCTGACCAGCACCTACAGTTCTACCACCTTCACGGATAGCGAAACGAAGACCTACAGTCATTGCGATTGGGCTTAACAAAGCTACGTCAATTGTTAAGTTATCTCCAGGCATTACCATCTCTACACCTGCTGGCAAAGAAATTACACCTGTTACGTCAGTTGTACGAACGTAAAACTGTGGACGGTAATTATTGTGGAATGGTGTGTGACGACCACCTTCTTCTTTTTTCAAGATATAAACCTCAGCTTTAAATTTAGCGTGTGGTTTTACAGATCCTGGCTTGATGATAACCATACCTCTTTTGATATCGGCTTTGTCGATACCTCTTAAAAGAAGACCTACGTTATCTCCAGCTTCTCCACGGTCAAGGATTTTACGGAACATCTCAACTCCAGTAATTGTAGAAGTCAATTTCTCAGCTCCCATACCGATGATTTCAACTGAGTCTCCAGTGTTTGCAATACCAGTTTCGATACGACCTGTAGCAACAGTTCCACGACCAGTGATTGTAAATACGTCCTCAACAGGCATCAAGAATGGTTTTGCAGTATCTCGGATTGGCTCCTCGATCCAGCTATCAACAGCTTCCATCAATTCAAGGATTTTTGGAACCCATGTAGCATCTCCATTCAATCCACCTAAAGCAGATCCTTGGATAACTGGTCCGTTATCTCCATCATATTCGTAGAATGACAATAAGTCTCTGATTTCCATTTCAACAAGCTCTAAAAGCTCTGCATCGTCAACCATATCCACTTTGTTCATGAAAACAACCATTCTTGGGATACCAACCTGGCGACCCAAAAGGATGTGCTCACGTGTTTGCGGCATTGGTCCGTCTGTAGCAGCAACTACTAAGATAGCACCGTCCATTTGAGCAGCACCTGTAACCATGTTTTTCACGTAATCCGCGTGACCTGGACAGTCAACGTGTGCATAGTGACGGTTTTGAGTTTCATACTCAACGTGTGAAGTGTTGATTGTAATACCTCTTTCCTTTTCTTCTGGAGCGTTATCAATCTGGTCGAATGATTTAGCTGCATTTTTAGAAAAACCTGCGTCAGTCAATACTTTAGAGATTGCAGCAGTCAATGTAGTTTTACCGTGATCCACGTGCCCGATAGTACCGATGTTCAAGTGGGGTTTATTCCGGTTAAAATTTTCTTTTGCCATTTTACTTAATTTTTAATCTTAGTTATATAATCTATTTAGTGTTCACGTTATTATATTGAGCCAATGACGGGAATTGAACCCGTGACCTCTTCCTTACCAAGGAAGCACTCTACCCCTGAGCTACACCGGCAAGGTTTATTTGAAATTTTAAATTGAAATTTCAAATGGTGCTTTGACGAAAGCTTCACTAACTTTGATTTTCAGCATACTTCCCTAATGAGTAGCAACCGTCATTTCAAATGCTCGAATCATCGGATGCAATCTCATATAACTAAACATGATTATTGCGTTGCAACGATCCGTAAAGGTGAACCTTTAAATACGATGTTTTTGATCTTCACATTTTATGAAAAGCGAACTTCCCTAAACTGCTCTTTTCAAAAACTTTGTGGGGAGAGCAGGATTCGAACCTGCGAAGTTCTCACAGCAGATTTACAGTCTGCCCTCGTTGGCCGCTTGAGTATCTCCCCGTTTTGTTAATTCAATGAACTTAATTTTGAATTTTAAATGTCGAATTTTAAATGAAACACTCCCATTTAAAATTTATAATTCGCCATTTAAAATAATATTCCTGAGCCGCGAGTCGACCCGATTTTCCAACCTGAATGCTCAACAACATACAAATCACTAATTCTCTCGCGTCTTTTTGAGCCGATAGAGGGACTCGAACCCACGACCTGCTGATTACAAATCAGCTGCTCTAGCCAACTGAGCTACACCGGCGTATACAATAAAAAAAGCCCGCTATTTCTAACGGACTGCAAATGTATATCTTTTTGTGTTTCAATCAAACATTTTTTTTAAAAAATTTTTTATCAAATATGTGTTCTGACTTTTTCCTTTCGTTTCATTAATAATCGCTCTGCCGCCTCTACACATTGATCGACCGCTTCCTCAAAACTCTTACAGTGTTTTTTGACGAGAAAGTCATCTCCTGGAACATGTATCTTGATCTCTGCAATCTTATTTTCCTTCTCGCTTATATTATCAACTTTCAAAAAAACGTCTGATGAAACTACCTTGTCGTAGTATTTTTCCAACTTGTCCATTCTTTCCTGTATAAAATCTACTAGCTTCTTGTCAACATTAAAGTTAACCGCATGAACGTTTACCTTCATAATCCAAAATTTTAAATGGTTAGACATTATTGAATTATTGCTGACTCCGCGGATGTGCATTTCCATATACTTTTTTAAGCTCAGCCAGACTGCTGTGCGTATAAACTTGGGTTGATGCCAGGCTGGAGTGTCCCAATAATTCTTTAACTGAATTGATATCGGCCCCGTTGTTCAGAAGGTGAGTCGCAAAAGTATGACGTAAGATATGCGGACTCCTTTTTACCTTCTCGGAGACATGACTAAAGTAGTTATTTATTAAACGATAAACAAACGAATCATTCAATTTAACGCCCTTTTGGGTGAGGAAAAAAATACCGCCATCATTAATCGCTTTTAAATTAGCGCGTTCAGCCAAGTAGCCTGCGATCTGTTCTGACAATATAGGTAAAACCGGAATAATCCGTTCCTTATTGCGCTTACCCAAAACCTTAATTGCCGTATCCGAAACGTTCGATACTGTCAAGTTAATGAGTTCCGCACGCCTGATTCCCGTCGTATAAAAAAGATCGATAATCAGTTTGTCGCGAATCCCTTCAAACCCCTCGGCGTAACTGATATGATTGAGCACCTCGTCGAGTTCCTTTTCCGAAAACGGTATTTGTATTTTTTTGGGTGTTTTGAGCGCTTTGTGTTTCAATAACGGACTCACCGCGATTTGGCGCGTCCTGAGCAGAAATTTGTAAAACGATTTAAGTGACGAAATTTTACGGTTCACCGAAGTATTCGAAATTCCCGCGTCAACGAGCGAAACAATCCAACTCCTGATCTGGCTGTAATTAACCTCCAGAAGATTGTCCTGATCAAATGCATCGTGCAAATACGACTCGAAGAAACCAAGATCGTTAAGGTAAGCCGTAACCGTATGTAATGAATAATGCTTTTCCAACTGCAGGTAATCCCGAAATGCCGCGACATTGTCTTTCATAAAAAAACCGTTAGCATCAAAGGTATTAAACTTTGTTTACTAACGGTTCTATAGCTTGGGAAAATTAATTGCTTAGTTTTCCAAATTGTCTCGCATGTTCTGGATGTAAGCCGCTTTTTGAATTTTCATCCTGTTGGTTACAGAAGGTTTGATAAACGCCTGACGTGCACGCAACTGACGAACAGTTCCGGTTTTGTCGAACTTTCTTTTATAGCGCTTCAATGCTCTATCGATATTTTCTCCGTCTTTAATTGGTATAATTAACATAATATAGACACCTCCTCTCGTTAAGGCTGCAAAAGTAATTAATAATTTATAATTGACAATTAATAATTGAGGAATTTTTCACCAACCACTTTATTATTAATTATTCCTTGTTAATTGATTAGGGCGTGCCGGCGGAAAAAATTTATAACTTCTATTCAACATTCCGGCCGCCGTCAGGCTGTGCGCTTCAATCTTTTGCTTCTTCGGCCAACGCGCCATTCGGCTCCTCGCTAGCACTCGGCCCCGCAAAAGGATTTCCGCTGCCATCCTTCACGCGCGAGAAAAACGCGTAATTCCTTCGCCTTATTCCCTTAATACCCGCTTCACGCTCTTCAAACCAACCGCAGCGATCTGTAGTATATACGTTCCTTTTGCAGCGGGTAACGGCACAATAATATCCGAACACTTTTCAAAATGGTAATCACCAACTTGCTGGCCCGCAACGTTAATTATAACTACGTTTATCTCCTGCTGGTATTGCCGGAAGGAAACAGCAACATTTTCTTTGCGGGATTTGGGTAAACCGTATAGCTTTTAGTCGTCAGGGAACCCACCGCCAACGGTTCAGGATCGAGCTTGACAAGTTAGAAGTCTAAAGTGCCGTAATTCAAGCGATGACGCCTGCAGCGGTAAGTTTTATGATCCAGAAATCATTGCGCCCGTAATTGGGCACGGTCTTATTGCCGCGTTCGGGCGAGTAGGAACAGCCGCCTAGGTAAAAGCTACCGTCAGGCCCCTGTCATCGTGTTGAGAAACCCGCATTGAATAAATGATTCCTAAGAAAGTCGAACCCCGAATGTTGAATAACAAAAACACGTCATCGATTTGAAACCCAAAGAGCTTCTCATTTTGCCAGACTATTTTTATGGTATTAAGCATATCCAGAACAACTGACGCTTTTTTTAAGTTGCAGCAATTTGAAATACAATAAAAAAGCCATCAAGTTTAAGTTCATCAAGTAGTAACTTAATTCACAAATTCCTTAATGGCGCAATGCTTTTTCGGCGAGAATCGCCTCAGCACTTTCCTCTAATATTTTTATCCGTGTACTTGAACTTATTCTTTGAGTAAATTCCGCGAAATCACCAATTTTTGTATTTCAGTCGTTCCTTCACCGATTGTACACAATTTAGAATCCCTATAAAATTTCTCCACCGGATAATCCTTTGTATAACCATAACCGCCATGAATCTGCACCGCTTCGTTTGAAACACGAACACAGACTTCCGACGAATACATTTTCGCCATGGCACCCAATGTCGTAACAGGTTTGTGGTTTTGCTTTAGATAGGCCGCTTTGTGCAGCAACAATTCTGACGCTTCAATTTCGGTAGCCATATCGGCGAGTTTGAATGCAATACCCTGGAAACTGCTGATCGGTTGCCCGAACTGGTGTCTTTCTTTAGAATATTTTAATGCAGCTTCATAAGCGCCTTTTGCAATTCCCAATGACAGTGCGCCAATTGAAATTCGACCACCATCTAATATTTTCATTGCTTGAACAAATCCTTGTCCGACTTCTCCAAGCCTGTTTGCGTCCGGAATTCGGCAATTGTCAAAAACCAACTCAGCGGTTTCGCTTGCACGCATTCCCAATTTATTTTCTTTCTTTCCTGAACTGAACCCAGGCATCCCTTTCTCAAATACAAAAGTGGTCATTCCTTTAGAATCGCCTTTCTCACCAGTACGCACAATCACTACGGCAATATCTCCCGAGATTGCATGCGTGATGAAATTTTTCGCACCATTAACAATCCAATGGTCGCCGTCTCTAGTCGCGGTTGTGTTCATTCCTCCTGCATCCGAACCTGTATTATGCTCTGTCAATCCCCACGCTCCGATATGTTCGGCAGTGGCGAGTTTTGGTATCCATCGCTTCTTTTGTTCGTCGTTACCGAAAGTCAGAATATGGTTGGTACAAAGTGAATTGTGCGCGGCAACCGACAAACCTATTGATGGATCAACTTTTGAAATCTCTTCAACGATCGTGATATATTCGTGATATCCCAGGCCTGAACCGCCAAGTTCTTCAGGAACCAACACGCCCATAAAACCCATTTCTCCCAGCTTCTTGAATAACGGTACAGGGAAAGTTTGTGCCTCGTCCCATTCCATGATAAAAGGCCTGATATTTTGCTCTGCGAAATCTCTTATTGATTGTGCAATCATCGATTGCGTGTCGGTAGTACTAAAGTCCATTGTTCTGCTTATTTTTTAGAATTCCAAATATACCGCTATTATATCTATTTTATCACTAGGAAAGCTTGAAATTTTTAGTAAATCCTCAGTTCCTTTAATCCCATTGTTCATACTTCTGTAGGTAACGATGGCTTTGGCTAAATGGTATCGAAAATAGGGAAAAGCCGCCAGTTCTTTTATAGTAGCATCGTTGACGTTTACCTTTTTTATCTCGGGCAATGCACCCACTTTAAATCCTTTATTGAGATTTTCTACGACCTCGGGCGACAATCCCCAGATGTCGTTCATTTGAGCCATACTGACGAAGCCGCCAAATTTTTCTTTCTCCTTCAGTATCCGATCTGAAAGACCGTCGCCTATCCCATAGATCTTTTTAAGCTCTTCGCGGGTCGCAAGATTAATGTCGATCTGGAGTTTTGTTTGCGGCTTTTCAAAATGATGGTTCGCGCGCAACGGATATTTTTTCCTGTTTTTTACCCAATCTGGAAATTTAAAATAGGGCGCTATTACTGCCAGTAAAGAATCGGAAACTTGCGTCACTGTCTGGAATTCTTCAGCCGAATTGACGTAACGATTCGTTTTTCGGAACGCAAGCAGTCGGTCAATTTCAGCAACCGACATCCCGAGCGTATAACCTTTGAAATCGGTTATGAAATTGGGATTAAAAGGGTAAATCTTCACCTCTTTCTTTGGGGGCACCGAATCGGCGGGTAAGGCTACCGACAACCATTGCGTTTTATCGGCATCAAGTTTATCCGATTTGAAATCGAAATCAAAAAAGAAGTAAACAGTCTGAAAAACGATAATAAGAAAGAACAAGGCAAAAAGCCCGGTTCGTTGCGATCTGGAAAATTTCAGATACGCTTTTGCGGAAGATAGTTTCATGGTATGGCGTGTATAATTGAATTGGCATATAGCGTATTATAAATCGAAAACAGAGCTGCGTTTTGCCCTAATCAGGTCTTTGAGTTTGATCCAGAAAGCGAGCGTCAGATAAACACCAAACCAAAGTCCGGCAGTAGCAAAAGAAATATATATAAAAAACAGCCGCACGTTATTGGCGCGCATCCCGAGTTTATCGGCGAGTCGTGAAGAAACATGGAAACCATACTTTTCTAGAAAATATTTGAGTCTTATTACGGGCTGCATCTTTTTAATTTGAACAACAAAATTAAACTTTTATCGTCTTGTTTTTCAACAATTCGACTCCGATCTCACATTCGAGACATCGGCTCTGATTACAGTACTCATTCTTAAGCTGCAATAGCGATTGTGCTTCAAAGGCATTTCGCGCACTTATACCAAAAGAACTGAATTTGTCTATAATGGCGTTGCTCTCGGGCGCGAGTTGTTCGGCAAGTTGAACAACATTTTCACCAATTTCCTTTCCTTGAGATTTCGCATAAGTATACTGCAGCGGAACGACTGTATTAATAATGATCAGATCGATAAAGGCTTTCGAGAGTGCCTTGCTTTTCTTGGTGCTTTCACGGTCAAAGAGGTAATGAGTTTTCCAGTATTCCGACACGGAAACACCTAATATCTCATATAGCATTATGATCGATACGGCGCCAATGATCTCTGAAAATAAATGTCTGCGGCCGCCGTATAAATTGGCAAGCTGCGAAAGCCGGATCGTCGGAAAATTGTCGGGACGATGTTTGAAAAACTGTACGGGCTCTATGTTGAGTCTGCTTATCTTATACTTATGCGAGAGGTAATCGAAACGCAATTTTAATATATTGTGATAATGATCTTGTTTTTCGGTATCGAGCAAACCAGCCATTCCATAAAGCAGCGCTTCAATATTTTCGACGTTGGCATTTTCCTTCTGAATTGTCTGAAACGGAATTGCAGCGGCAATTTTCATGAAAATTTCTCCATTGGTATTGAGTCCGAAATTGCGCGCCAACAGGCGGAACAAAACAGCTTCCCAATCAGAGTTAGTCTGTTCCAGTAACTCGGTTATCGATTGTGACTTCTTTTCGAGCCGTTCAAAAAAAAGTCGTTCCTGCCATTTCTTAAAAATAAAAGGATCGGCGTGGGAAAGTTGTTTTTCACAAAAGATCCAAGATTTGGGTTTTAGAAGTGACTCATAACTTTCAATCAGACTGCGATCGACATAATTTTTGAGCGCGAGAACGGGAATTTCTGAATTGTCTTTTCGGAAGATTTCGGTATTGTGTTCCCAGACGACGTGGAGAATGACGTTGTCGTATGCCGCATCGGTTTCATGGTTGTGAATGTACCAATCTGAGGATTTTACGTGGATTTCTACATTTCCCGCCCACTTCTGTTTGCCGATGACAATTTGCGCATTGAAAAAGTCAGGTCCGGCGAGTTGCAGGTAATTCCCTGAATGCAGGATATTGATGGTTTCGTGATTGGACGTTTGGAGATTGGTGACATCAAACTTCTTAAACTTCCACAAGTAGTGGAGGAAAGCTTCTTTCATGGCGACAAATTTTAGATGGCGTGTAGTTGAACGACTAAAGTACGGAAAAAAATCCAAACTTCGGCCAACCTTCTACAAATCAGCACATCTTTATCGCAGCAAATACAATTGGGCGCACGCCCTTGCATCGGATAAGGCCTCGTGGTGGTTCAGACTAATATTGTTGCGTTCGCTGCAGTATTTGAGATTTGCAGGTTTATAGCCTTTGGCGCGATAGATTTTGCACGTACATTCCCAGCGTTCGGATATCTCGAGCTCATCGTAGTAAAGTCCGTAGTGGTTCATGGTCTTCGCCAGCACATTGCGGTCGAACTGCTCGTTGTGTGCGACAATCTTTCTTCCGAATAATCGCTTTTGGATTTCCGGAAAAATACTGTCGAAAGTTTTCTCGTCTAAAGTTTGTACAGGCTTGATGCCATGCACCATAATATTCTGGTACCAATACTCATTTTCAGGCGGCTTAATAAGCGTATAAAACTCTTCGGTGATGATGCCATCTTCAACTGTCACAATACCGACTGCGCAGGCACTATGATGGTAGCCAGTTGCGGTTTCAAAATCTATAGCTGTGAAAGTCATCCTTTGAGAAAAATTGATAATAGATAATGGATAATAATAGGCAAACGAATCCCATATTATCCATTATCACTATCCATTTATTTGATAGAGCCTATGATATCGTATTTTGTAATAATGTGGTGTTTGCCATTTCCGAGCTCGACAAGCACTGCCTGATTGTCTTTGGTAAACAGTTTGGAAACCTCTTCAATGCTGGTGCCGACTTTAACAATCGGATAGGGTTTTCCCATCACTTCGCGAATCGGTTTATCGGCGACGTCTTTATCGGTCACATAGCTTTGAAACAAATCGGATTCGTCAACCGAGCCCACAAAACCGTTGATATCGATTACGGGAATCTGCGAGATTTTGTATTTGCGCATGCGTTCTATAGCGTGCGATACGAGTTCTTCGGTGCGGACAATAACCAGCGGTTTGTCGATATGGTCTTTGATGACGTCTTCCGCTTTGGTGATTTCTTCGTCGAGAAACCCGCGCTCGCGCATCCAGTCGTCATTAAACATTTTTCCTACATAGCGACTTCCCGAATCGTGAAATAAAACCACTACTACGTCTTCTGGCTTGAAATGCTCTTTTAATTGTAACAAGCCTTTGATAGCGGAGCCTGCTGAATTCCCGACGAAGATTCCTTCTTCGAGCGCAATTTTCCGCGTGTAAACGGCTGCATCCTTATCGGTTACTTTGGTGAATCCGTCGATTAGCGAGAAGTCGACATTCTTTGGCAAAATGTCTTCGCCGATGCCTTCGGTGATATAGGAATAAATTTCATTTTCATCGAAGATTCCGGTTTCATGATATTTTTTGAATACCGAACCGTAAGTATCGATGCCCCAAATCTTGATCGCCGGGTTGCGTTCTTTTAAATATTTGGCAACGCCTGAAATGGTTCCGCCGGTTCCGACACCTACGACAAAATGTGTAATCTTTCCATCGGTCTGCTCCCAGATTTCCGGTCCGGTCTGCTCGTAATGTGCCTGAGTGTTCGATAAGTTATCGTACTGGTTGACATACCAGGAATTGGGCGTGTCTTCGCCGAGTCTTTTGGAAACCGAATAATACGAGCGCGGATCGGTAGGTTCGACATCGGTTGGGCAAACGATAACTTTGGCGCCAACGGCCCGTAAAATGTCCATTTTTTCCTTTGACTGCTTGTCAGTGATTACACAAATAAGTTTATAACCTTTTACAATAGCAGCCAATGCGAGTCCCATTCCGGTGTTTCCCGATGTTCCTTCGATGATGGTTCCGCCGGGTTGGAGACGGCCGTCGGCTTCCGCGTCTTCAACCATTTTCACGGCCATACGGTCTTTTACAGAATTTCCGGGATTGAAGGTTTCGACTTTTGCCAGGACGAGCGCATCGACTTCGGCAGTTACTTTGTTGAGGCGCACTAGTGGCGTGTTACCGATGGTGCCTAATATATTTTCTGAATATTTCATTGTATTGAGTTTGCGTTTCCGCGGATTTTAATTCTGCGACAAATATAGGAATTTGAAATAAAATCCATGCGTAATTTAACGATAGAGTGCGAGCGTGATGGCAGCGGCATCCTTTTTTGCGACGAAAGCATTCCGGCGGCCCTTTTGGGTCAATGCAAAAAAGATAGAGCGGACAGCGCGGATTTCTCGCCCAAACAATTTTGTTATTTGAAGAAATTCCACACCAGCCCGAAGCGCACTATGAAGTCGCGGTACGGATAATTGGGCGCTGAGTAATAGGTGTTGCGGTTGGACCATGCCGAATTGAAGTGTTCTGCCTTGACAAAAATGCGGGTTTGGCGGATGCGCATATTGATGAAGAAGTCGAAATAGGAAAAATCGCCAATTTCTTTCTTTTGTTGGACAAAAAATTCTCCGATAACCGGATTATAGTCGTTGGCGTAATACTTTGTAAAATAATTGAAAGTAACGCCGGTTTGGAGATACAGAGCTTTTTTAAAAAAGTAGCCCGAATAGTATAAGGTGTTGCGCGTCACAATTTCGGGGACGTTGAGCACGAGGCTGTCCTGATTGACTTTTTGGTAAAGTATTGTATTGTCTAGTGCCAGGCGCCAAAAGCGGAATTCGCGGTTGACTTTAACTGACAGGTATTGAATGCTTTTTTCGAATTGTTTTGGCGAGACGAGCAGTATTGAATCGTTAGTGCTGTCGTCGCTATAATATAGAAAATCGTTAAAATTACTGAGTTGTATAGAAGCGTTTGCCCATTGGGTTTCGGCATTGGCTTCGATGGAATTGATTTTCTGATTCTTGAAATTGTTTTGCCAGTTGTAGGCGAGGAAGCTGCTTTGGTGCAAATTGTATAAATGGTCGGGCAGCTTATTCATCTTTTGGTACCGGAACGACACTTTATTGCGATCGTTGAAACTGTAGGATGCTTTACCGTCGATGTTGGTGAGCGACTGGTTAGAAAGCGAATTGGAATATAACAGTTTGGCGTTCCATTTATTCTTTTGGTATTCGTATTGTCCGCCGATTGAATTGATTTCATCAGAGAGCACGTTTGATACCGGCTGTCCTGAGACGATGTATGCTGTATTGTAGTAATAATTGTATCGGAAGTCTTCGATAAAAAACTGGAATTTGCCAAGTGTGGCATTTTCATAAACGGCGCCGATTTTATTGTACATACGATTGTAATGCAGCTGGTCGACGATTCCGGCGGGCACGTAGGATTCTCCAAATCGCTTAATGGTATTTCCACCTACTATAGAATTCAATGTGCGTTGGTTGTACTCGAAAAACTTACTCTCGTAGTCGAACTGGTGGGCGATAGAAAGGTTGTCGCTGCCTGCTTTAGGATTGATTCGGAAGCTCTGGTCGATGAAGACGCGTTTGCCTTTGAAGAACGACTTGGCGTCGGTTAGATATACCTCGAGCCTTTGGCGCTGTTTGAAATCTTCATCCTTGCTTTCAAAATCTTCCGGCATGGTGATTCCGCCGTTCTCGTTATTGAGAAAATCTTGGCTCGTAAAATGGGCGTTGACGATATATCTTTTACCATTGGTAAAGTAGCTGCTGGTGAGCCGAAAATGTCCATTACTAGTCAACTGGTTGATATACTTTCCTAATGATCGAAGTCCTTTATATGCGGCAGAGAAATTAAACCTTTTGGACGTGTTCATGGTAATAAAGGCATCGAGGCTTTGGCCCTGTTCCATGACGGTTTTAAAGTACAGTTCGGTGAGTGGTGTCGCGACAGAATAGTATTTGATCTCGTCGGCTTCGATGTAGTTGATGTGTTTGGCTTTGAAGCCCATTTCGGGATAAGCGGAGAATTGCGTCAGTCCGTAATCGAGCGTATTATAGGTCTGTCCCTCATTAAGAAATGGCAACAGTCCAAAATTGTCTTTTCGTAAATAATTGTACTCGTATTCTTTTTTGATGGTCAACGAAGTATCGACTGAAGTAGTGTCGCGCTCGATGGTGTATATTTTGTAGGAGGAAATTGGTGCTTTTCTGGCAAGTTCTTTGGCTTTTTGCTCGGCGGTCTTGACGAAAGTTTTCGGTTTCTCTTTAGCAGGCTCTTGGGAGAAAAGCAGAAAGGTAAAAAATAAAAAAAAGGCCGAGAGTGCTATTTTCATAGATTGGTAATAAAGCACAAAAATAGCCAATTGTTTGTAATCGCCATGCAATTGGAGGAAAACTTATAATTTCCATCAGTATGGCTTATAAACAAAAAACCATCCCGAATTGGGATGGTTTACTGTAAAGAATTGAATTCTAAATTATTGTTTTACAACTTTGATTGTAGAAGAACTTCCTTGTGCATTCACTACTTTAACCATGTATACGCCATTGTTGAATGAAGACATATCGAGTGATACAGTATTCAATGCGCTATAGTTGCTGTTTAGAACTTGTTTTCCTAACACATCATAAACTGTAACCGTGCTGATGTTTTTTCCAGAAAGTTGAACCATACCTGAAGTTGGGTTTGGAGAAGCTGTAAAAGCTTTGTCATTAGAGAAAACTGTAGTTTTCAACAATGGTTCACCATTCCATTTGTATATTCCACCAACCGCTGCAGAAGTACTAAAACCACTTGCAAATCCAGTGTTTTCGTTTAGGAAAGCTACGACACCACCTTGAACATGTTCTGCATCCGGGTTGTCGTTGATGTTAACCCAGTTGAGCCCACCGTCAGTTGTATAAGAAGAACCTCTTTCAGCATTATCCAAATCCTCACCAACAGAAACGTAAGTATTCGGCAAGCCTGGAACTTCAGCAATACCAAAGTTTCTCATCATACCTGCCCATATAATTTCAGTCCAAGTTGCACCACCGTCAGCAGTCCCGTAAAGGAAATAGTCGCTAGTTTGCAATAAACCGTTGTTAGCATCTGTAAAAGACATGTCTCCAGATTCAGAACCGTTGATACCACCACCAAAATCAAGAATTGGGGATTGTACAACTGTCCATGTAGCGCCTTTATTAGTTGACTTGTAAATTCTTCCGAATGTTGTACCAAACCAAACTGTATCTCCAGAAAATGTGTATTGGTTGGTCAAACCGTATTCTTCAGGATCTAGGGCAGCAGGAATGTTACCAGCAGAAACGCGTGTCCAGTTGGCTCCACCGTTGCTCGTAGTATAGATTTCAAAAGATCCACCTGATGGATCACCCATGGCAAATCCTTCGTTAGCATTAAAGAAATGTACTACGTTACAGAATGAAGCACCATCTGCTCCGTTGAAAACAGCAGTGTTTTGTCTTGTCCACAAAGACCCACCGTTTGTTGTTACATAAACGCCACCGATTGCTCCGGCCGCTTTAGGGAAAACAGAAGCATAAGCCACTTGGTCAGAAATGCCAAAAATATTGGCTATTTCAAGATTCGCTGAATTCGCTCCTAAATCAACAACACCGGTAGTCCAAACTGTTCCGCCATTTGTAGTTTTAGAGTACCTTCTGATTGCTGTACAACTAGCAGTACCACATGAATTACTTAACCAAGTAACATTGTCGTTTACAATAGAAATACTTCTCATACCAGTACTTGCAGCTGGCTGCGAGGTTGCATATTCTGTCCAGTAGTCTTGGGCCTGAGAAGCGAATGCCACCATTAAGGAAGCAAAGAGTAATAATTTTTTCATAATTTTAAATTTTAGTTAATTGAAAAGCAAATATAAAAATTAATTAGACTAGAATAGGATAATTCTAATCTAATTAATCTTCACAAGTTGTTAAAGTTGCGTTATAGCATATTGTGCGACGCCGTTGCCGTCAGTTGACTTAACAATCTGTAACACCGGAATCGAGCTCGCAGCATTTCCTAAAGTTAAACCTGGAAGTGTTCCTGCGAATACCCTAGTCTTTCCAGCGGGAAAACGAATCACAAAACGGTAATCAACATCAGAAGGACTCGCAATAAGCTTTTGAGCAAAAGCATAAATCGTATAGGTTCCGTCTTCAGCAATAGCGTTATTGAAGTTAACATTTTCGTATCTGGCGGTAGCGGTCAAGGAACCAAAATATGCAGCAGTAGCTTGTTGATTGTTATTTGCAATAGGGGTAATCACTCCATTTTTCCTGAAAGAAAGGTTCAGATTATTAGAAGCAGGATTGCCATTATTGTAGTTTTCAAAATCAAATCTGATAAGTAGACGGTTTACATTTTGCGCAGGAATGGTGGTGTCGCTAAAATCAAGTGTAATCTTATCAGATGTTAATGAATATTGTTTTCCTGGAAAACCAAAAGTATCGACATCGTCGCCTGTTGTTATAGCGGCCAGATAGATTTCAAGATTCATGTGGAACGGAAGGTCTGACTGCTCCGCTCCTGGAACGGTCATTTCTGAATCCACGGTAGTTTCACCCGCGGGGAAAATTACAGACTTTGTACTTCTTTTATTGGTATTTGGTAAAAAGGCAATTACCTGAACCTTGGTTTCTACGGGGAAAGATTGCGGTATTGTTACCGTAATTGGAATTACCTGTCCCGAAACCACATTGGATTCGGTAGTAGCAACAGTTCCTTTTAAAGTGATAAACTGCAAGTCAGTTCCTGCGGGAGTGCCCACGAACACATCCCCTTCTTCACACGAAATGAAGAATACGGGAATCAACAATAATAATACTATTTTATATAATGTTTTCATTTTTTTTAAATAATTTAATGGTTATTCCTACTGCGGCGTATAATTATCAAAAACATCCAGTTCGGATTGCGCCATCCCATCGGCATTGGTCATATCTGTACCAAATCTGAAAGCTTGTTTGTAGAATGCCTGATTGGATTGAATGGTTTGAGATAAATTATAGAAATCAACTCGATTTCCAGCAAGATCAAATGCCTCTCCATAGAATCGGTAAACGTCGGCAAACTGCAAGTCGGAAAGTGGAATCTCCAAAGCGGTTGCGATATCTGCCGGTGAAATACTAAGTTCGACAGGGAAAGAGGTTATGGTTTTTACTAACTTAAATTCGGTAAAAGCCGATCCAAAACCATCGGTTCTTCTGACGTACAAATTGTATTTAGAAACTTTTGCGTCTGGCGTTGTCAACAAGCCCCCGAAAGAGGTGTTGTTAATGTCGTCAAAGTTTAGTCTCTTTTTTGTAATATCGAGCCTAACGAACGGTCCGCTTTCACGAACAGGACGCGGGTCGAGGCTTTCATCTTTTTCGCATGATAAAAATGACAGAAAAAGAATCGAGAAAAGCGGTAATAAAAATATTTTTTTCATAATTAAAGTACTAATTAGTGTAATGTAATGTTTGCCTTATCCCAGAACACTCTTCTCGTCCTGTCGTTTGCGGGAGTATTTGGGTTATTGTTTACCGTACTTGCAGAATACAAAGCTCGGTAGTAAAATGCTCCTGAAGCTTGTTGTAAAGTAGGTTGAAAGTTAGAAGGAAAACCTGTTCGTCTATAATTGTTGTATGTTTCGATTCCGTTCCCCCACGCTGCCAAATAATACTCTTTCATTACTATCTCCAGTCTATCATCGCCAGTTGCCGCGTCGAACTTTGTAAGCATGAATGCTGGATATGCAATTTTATTGGCTGCAATGTTGCTTTGCTGATTTTGAGTTAAAGTAGGATAGGACTCCTGATCTTTACCAAAGTTTGTTACCTTCTCTATCGAAGTATTAATTCCAGAGAGAAATTCTGCTCTTGCGTCACCGGCAACACTTAATTCTAAGATGGCTTCCGCTTTTAAAAAGTGGACCCATGAAGTCAAAAGCATCGGCATGATACCAGCACCCAAAAGACCTCTAGTTCCCCCAGTTTGTACTGTACCAGGATTGATAAATCCTTGACCTCCTATAGGATAAATACCACCAACTGTTCTTTTGTCATTATCCTGAGGGATACCTGCATTATCACCATGATCCCTACCCCAGAAACCATCAGCTGGAACGGCGGCCGACGTATTTGTCCAGTTTGAAACTACATACGGAGTCAAAACGCCTGCAACGTATTCCGATGCATATTGTGGATCATTATAATGAGACGGCCTGGCTCTTCCAGGCAAAATGAAAGTGTTAGTATTGAAATCTGACGGATCTGGATTTTGCTTATAGAAGTAGTAATGTAATCTCGGATCATTAGTACCTGATGGCAAAGAATTTCCATAAACTGGTGAAAAACCTTTCTCAGATGACATTGCCCACATATAATAATTTGCGATATAAGCACCACCACCTGCTTCGTATTGGTCATTATACAATGGATGTCTCGTATTTGGCGTAAATCTTGAATTACCATAACGGAAACCAAAATCTTCGGCTTCAGTATCAATGTAATCCCCGCCATCTAATATACTTGTAACTGCGCCTGCAACATCATTTACTCCAAACTCTGAGCCGGCAAGTCGTCCAGTAATGTACATTTTAAGTTTTAAGGTTTTGGCAAGCGTTACCCATTTGTTCGCATCTTCATCGTAATACAAATCTTGTCTGACGTCACCTAATCTATCTTCTGGATTTTTAATTACTATCATCGCTTGATCCAATTCAGCCAAAATCGCTGCGTAAACCGAAGCGCCACTGTCAAATTTTGGCGTAATATTATCATTACCCAATAATGCTTCTGTGTAAGGAATATCTCCATACATATCAACAAGTGTCATCAACACATAACAACGGATAATTTTACTCGCTCCAAGTTCAAAATAGCGTTGGTCTTGAATTGCTCTTGGCTCCATCAATTTAATCGCATTGAGCATATTGTACGCTTGGCTCCAGTTCCGGTCAAAGTTTACCGGTTCAAAAGAGTTATCGTAGGTATTACCTCCGGTCATCGCCATCTGTCTGGTTACCCTTTGCGTAAAAGCATTCGCAGAATTAACGAAGACAGGAAGTTGCAGTTGCACATAGTTGAACGTGTAGATCGGATCCAAAAAGCTCTGGTTAAGCGTACTTGGATTTTCCGTCTGGTCTAAATCAAGCGTCTCACAACTACTAAAGCTAATGATAGTAGTCAGTAAAATCAACTTAAATATATTTCTTTTCATTTTCATAGTCTTAGAAAGTTAAATTAAAATTAAATCCGTAACGCTTGGCAGTAGGACCTGTTAAGTAGTCAAATCCTTGCCCGTTACCTACACCCAAACTCATCACCTCAGGGTCAAAATTCAAATGCGTCGGGAAATTGAATGCTTTGAACCATAAATTTTGACCTACAATTGACATTGAGATATTTCCGAATGGCGTTTTCTCAAGGAACTTTTTAGGAAGGCTGTAAGAAAGCGAAATCTCACGTAACCTTAGATTTGTTGCATCATAAATCGCCTGTTCGTTGATAAAGAATCCTGAGTTGTTAAAGCCATACTGGGTATATCCGATCTGCGTTGTATTGATCGTACCATTCTGGTTCACGCCCGGAAGCACAACTGTTCCCGAACGATCGTAAGCCGTGTCTTCTGTCAAACCACGCGACAAGAGCGCGGCGGCAGTCGTTGAATAAATGTCTCCTCCTTTTTGATATTCAAACTGAAAGCCGAAAGTTATATTCTTATACGAAATTTCATTGATAAGGGTTGATCTCCAATCTGCATTTGGATCTCCTATTTCAGTTAAATCAGTATTGACGAGGTAATTTCCATCAGCACCTACGACGTAATTTCCATTAGCATCTCGCTTGATTGAGCTACCCATAATAATACCGTAAGGTCTTCCTTCTGCAGCAAAGTTACCCAAGTTAGTAAAGCCAGCGATTCCTAAAGTCTTTACAGATCCCAAACCTAATTTATCAACGATGTTTTTGTTTTTAGTGAAGTTAGCCGTGATATCCCAAGTAAGACCATCGGTTTTAGTTCGAATCACTGACATGTTCAAACCAAGTTCAATACCTTTATTAGAAACCTGCGCTACGTTATCAGTAGTGAAATCATATCCGGTTGACGGATCCAATTCTCTCTCAACGATAAGGTCCGTCGAGATTTTACTATATATAGATAAATCTAAGCCGATTCTATTGTTAAAGAATTTTCCTTCAACACCAAATTCAACTTCTTTTACAAGCTCTGGCTTCAAGTTAGCATTACCCAATTCGTTGCTAGGCGCAATGGTATTAACTACGTCACCTTCTTGAGTCAAGAACACTTTCGTGTTCGAATCCAAACCGATGATTGTTTTATAAGCATCCGGAAAACCTGCAGAGCTACCGTAACCCAAACGCAATTTCAAATAATTAATTGCATTTCCTTTGATTGACTCAAACGCATCGGTCGGGACAAATGACAACGAAGCGGAAGGATAAAACAATCCTCTGTAATCTTTCTGCAAAGAAGAATACCAGTCGTTTCTTCCCTGAAGATTCAGGAAGATGTATTTCTTGAATCCAATTGTTGTACTTCCATACAAACCCACAGTATTGGTATTCTCACGAGCAGAAAACCCATCGTGGAATTCAAAGTTTTGGTGCTCCAAAAAGCCGTATACGAATTGTACATTACTAAATAAATACGTCAAATTTTGTGACTCTTGTCTTGGGTTGAAGCCAATAGTACCATCAATATTCCAATTAGAATTTTTGTCGATTTTTGTATCAAAATTATAACTTAACGTATGATCGTAGATATTGTTTTCCCTAACCGTCGTTCTCAAATAACCTTCTTCATCAAATGGCTGACGATTACCTTTATTAATATAGTACTTTTTAGTCTGCGTGTAGTTATCTAAAGCAAGGCGATAAGAAACGTTAGACCACGAATTTAATTCATACGATGCAGTGAAATTTCCGAAAAATCTCCTAACACCTTCGTCATCACCTGCATTTTTCAATGTCCATCTTGGGTTCGGAATATCAAGTCTGTAGTTAACCGATTGGTGATCTGCATTTTCGTAAGGTACTCCGAACAAGTCAAAACTTCTTGGCGTATATAAGATATTTGAAAACACTGATGGAGCAATTGCATTAGAACCAAAACCAGCAGCAGTTGGTGGCGCAGTTTTGTCAGTTCTCACATATTGCATGGAAGCGCTTAAGGTAAGTCCGTTTGACAGTTTAGTAGAACCTCCAGTACTCAAGTTTAAACGTTGATAAGTATTGTGCTCAATAAAACCGGCGTCTCTCGTGTGTCCAACACCTACGTTATAAGAAGTATTCTCTGAACGACCACCAATATTTACAGAAGTTGTCGAAACAGTTCCCGTTGAAAAGAATGGCTTTACATTGTCGTGTGACTGATACGGAACCGTTTTACCAGCAAATTGAGGAAAATCATTCGCCAAATACGCATACCAGTGAGGCACAGTCCCATCAGCACCGATACCTTGCGTTCCTCGAGTACCAAATTCTGGTCCCCAGTTTGAAAATGCCGTGGTATAGTTGTTATCAAAACCATTACCATATCTATTCTGATAATCAGGCAAATCAGAAATCTCAGTCATGTATAAGGACTGTGAATAATTGACCTGCATCTTTTTATTAATATCTTTAGTATTACCGGACTTGGTGGTAATCAAAATCACCCCGCTTCTCCCCGCAGATCCATACAAAGTAGTTGCGCTCAGTCCTTTAAGTATACTGATGCTTTCAATACTATTCGGATCCAAATCAAGGAAACGGCTTGAAGCATTAGTTGACCCTTCAAGGAAGTTACCATCTTGGTTTGTATCAGCATTGAAAGGAATTCCGTCTACGACAAACAATGGTTGGTTACTACCTGTGATCGAAGCATATCCACGAATGATAATATTTGTTCCAGATCCAGAAAGACCACTGGTTTGTTGGATATTAACCCCCGGCGCTTTTCCTGTCAATGCGCGACCGACATCGGTAGATGGCTTAGACGCAAAATCTTCAGATTTTATTGTTGCGACAGCGTATCCAAGCGCTTTCTTTTCTTTTTTGATACCTTGGCTGGTTACGACAACCTCATTCAAGTCAATACCGCCGCCCGCTTTCATTAACATATTCACTGTATTGGAAGATCCAACATTTTGTGAGGCGTCTGCTAATCCGATAAACGAAAAAAGCAACACTTCTCCGGCTTTTGCCTGAATGGTATATTTTCCGTCAACATCAGTCTGGGTTCCTCTTTTTGTTCCTTTTACTACTACATTTGCACCTGGAAGTGGTCCTGTTTCATCGGAAACAACACCGGAAACAGTTTTCTCCTGTGCAAACGAAAACTGCATTGATAACGCTAATAAAAGCGTGAAAATCCATTTGAACTTCGATCTCATATAAATTTTGTTTGAGTTAGTTATTTCGCAAACTTCATAATTATTTCTTAAATAACCAAATATATATTCTTAATATCTAATATTCCAAACATAAAAAAATATTAACAAATGTGACGCATATCGTTAATATGTCTTCAAATGATGCAATAAAACGACTACGGTTGCGCGCTTTTTTATATTTTTGTCAAAAAAAATAATGCTCAAATTAAGGTTTTCCGAATTTGCCATGGAAACCGGAACCGATGAGGCCGGCAGAGGCTGTCTTGCCGGACCGGTAACAGCCGCGGCAGTCATTTTGCCTGACCATTTTGAGCACATCCTTTTAAATGATTCAAAACAATTATCAGAAAAAAATCGCGACTTATTGCGACCCATAATAGAGCAACACGCCATTTCTTATTATGTAACGCATTTAGAACCTTTGGTAATCGATGAAATCAATATACTCAATGCTTCCATAAAAGCCATGCAGGAATGCATAGCCAAATTAAATCCGCAGCCTTCCTATATAATAGTCGATGGAAACCGCTTCAAGCCCGTGGCCAACATACCGCACAGTTGTATTATAAAGGGCGATGCCGAATATAGAAGTATTGCCGCCGCATCAATTCTCGCCAAAACTTATCGCGACGAATACATGGCAAAAATTCATGACGAATTTCCGATGTACAACTGGAAACAGAATAAAGGGTACCCGACGCCCGAGCATCGCGAAGCCATTCGCAAATTTGGCCCGACCAAATACCATCGGATGTCATTCAGGTTATTGCCCGAAGAACAACTCGAACTCGAATTCGATAATGAAGAAGAAAGTTCAGATTACCGGATCAGAATTTTCGAACCTTCATAGGAAAGTGCAGCCGAATAAGTCCGAAAAGTGTTTAAGAATTTTAGCTTTTACCTCGGTTTCATCTACGCTCGTTACGCCAAGTTCGACATGTAATGAAGTCACCGCTTTGCCGCGTATCCCACACGGAATAATATTGTCAAAATATCCCAAATCGGTGTTGACGTTGAGCGCGAAACCGTGCATTGTCACCCAACGTGAAGCTCTCACACCCATTGCACAGATTTTCCTTGCAAACGGCGTTCCGACATCCAACCAAACTCCGGTCTCGCCCTGGCTTCTACCCGACGGTAATCCGTAATCAGCCAAGGTGAGTATGATTGCGTCTTCAAGGAAACGCAAGTATTTGTGGATATCGGTAAAGAAATTTTCAAGGTCAAGAATCGGGTAGCCCACAATCTGTCCCGGACCGTGATAGGTAATATCGCCGCCGCGATTGATTTTGTAAAATGTCGCGCCTTTGGCTTCAAGCTGTTTTTGGGATAAGAGCAAATTACCCATATCGCCACTTTTACCCAAAGTATAAACATGCGGATGTTCAACAAACAAAAAGTGATTCGGAGTTACAACCTGAGTTTCTTCTCTTCGGTTTTTAATCTTGAGATCGACAATGGCGTTGAAGAGTTGCTCCTGATAATCCCAAGCTTCCTTGTAATCCTTATGTGAGAGATCCTGAAGCGCGATTGTTTTGTTCATAATAAAAGCCACAAAGTTACGAGCCGCAAAGTTACAAAGTTTGAGCGTTACTTACACAATTGCGAACCGCGATGCCCTAGCCCGGGTTGCAGTGAAAATCCTTTTTAGGATTAGGCGATGCTTATGCGTAGAGATTATTTCGGAAAGTAACGCACGGAAACGATCCTAAAAAGATTGCAACGAAAGACCGGATACAGCTACTCAAAACTTTGCAACCGCCAACTTTGCAACTCTGCAACTTATAACTTATATTTGCGGCTTCAAAAAACACAATAAAATGGCATTATCCGAACAGGAAATACTCCGCAGGGAAGCGCTTACAGAATTGCGCCAACTGGGCATCGAGCCTTATCCCGCCAATGAATTCGTAACTACAGCTTTTTCATCTGACATACTGGAAAATTTCGAAAAGTATGGCGGGAAAGAAGTTGTTCTTGCCGGCCGTTTGATGGGTAAGCGAATCATGGGAAAAGCGTCGTTCGCTGAACTCAAGGATTCCAAAGGCCGTATTCAGATTTATGTCTCACGCGATGATATTTCAAATGATGAGGAAAAAACAATGTATAATGTGGTTTTTAAAAAACTGCTCGACATTGGCGATTTCATTGGCGTTCGCGGTACCGTTTTCAAAACGCAGGTAGGTGAAATTTCGGTGCACATTTATGGACTGACGGTTTTGGCTAAAGCGCTTAAACCGCTTCCTGTTGTAAAAATCGATGCTGACGGAAAAGCACACGATGCGTTCTCTGACCCGGAGCAGCGGTATCGCCGCCGGTATGTTGACCTTACGGTTAATGATCATGTCAAATCGACTTTTATCAAACGCACAAAACTCTTCAATGCCATGCGCGATTTTTTCAATGCACAAGGGTATCTCGAAGTGGAAACGCCGGTTTTACAGCCGATTGCTGGCGGTGCTGCTGCTCGTCCGTTTGTAACGCATCACAATTCTTTGGATATTCCTTTATTTATGCGGATTGCCAATGAACTTTATTTGAAAAGGCTGATCGTAGGCGGATTTGAAGGCGTTTACGAATTTTCCAAAAACTTCCGAAATGAAGGAATGGATCGCACGCACAATCCCGAATTCACTGCGATGGAAATTTATGTG
>Ga0136636_10000131_pt1 | contig 30830 bp, 24 predicted proteins | sample AntDrymUQ8522106_2_FD_104653 | JGI IMG/M metagenome (GOLD analysis project Ga0136636, IMG submission 104653) | Polar desert sand microbial communities from Dry Valleys, Antarctica - metaG UQ852 (21.06) | ecosystem: Environmental > Terrestrial > Soil > Desert | place: Antarctica: Dry Valley... | reverse complement strand
GATGCGGTGGGCGATGCAGCCGGCGACCCAGCCCCCGCCAGCGCCGACGCGCCGCCCGACGACCCGCTGGCGCTGCAGGCCGACGTGCTGCTGCAAGATGCCACCGTCGCCATGCGCGAGGCCAAGAGCGCCGGCGGCGCCCGCTTTGCGGTGTTCGACCCGTTGATGATGGTGCGCGCCATCCGCCGCGGCACCATCGAGGCCGAACTGCGCCGCGCGCTGACCGACAGCGAGCTGTTCGTGGTCTACCAGCCCATCGTGCCGCTGGCCGGGCCCCATGCCGGCACCGGGGATGGCAACAGCGTCGAGGCGCTGGTGCGCTGGCAGCATCCGCAGCGCGGCACGGTGCCGCCGCTGCACTTCATCGAGGTGGCCGAGCAGACCGGGCTGATCGTGGCGCTGGGCGCCTTCGTGCTGGAGGCGGCGTGCCGGCAGTTCATGCGCTGGCGCAAGACGCTGGGTGCCGCCGCGCCGCAATCGCTGTCGGTCAACCTGTCACGCGCGCAACTGGTCGACGCCAGCCTGGTGCAGCAGGTGCAGCAGACGCTGGCCGCCTGCGGCATGCCTGCAGCCTGTCTGCAGCTGGAGGTCACTGAAAGCCTGGCGGCGCAGGACGACGCGGTGCGCGGCCACCTGCATGCATTGAAGGCGCTGGGCCTGACCCTGGCGCTGGACGACTTCGGCACCGGCTACTCGTCACTGTCCAGCCTGCAACAGCTGCCGGTGGATGTGGTCAAGATCGACCGGTCCTTCGTCAGCCAGATCGAGACCAGCGCCCACCACCGCGTGCTGGTCGAGGCCACGGTGCGGGTGGCCAGCAGCCTGGGCATGCGCACCGTGGCCGAAGGCATCGAGACTGCCGGCCAGGCCGCCCTGCTGGCCGAGCTGCACTGCGACAAGGGCCAGGGCTACTGGTTCGGCCGGCCGATGTCGGCCGACGCGCTGTCGGTCTGGCTGCTGCAGCGGCTGGCCACTGCCTCGCTCAAGCGGGCTTGAGCCCCGGCCGCCGCACAGCAGTTTCCCTCAGGATCAGCGGCTTCACCTTGTCCTTGCAGCCTGCCTCGTCGAAGTGTTTCATCCAGCGCTCGGGCGGGATCAGCGGGAAGTTGCTGCCGAACAGCATGCGGTCTTTCAGTCGATCGCCAGGTCTTCCAGCAGCATCGGGTTGCTGTTCTGCAGGCGCAGGCCACCGCCGCAGCGCCTGCCGCTGCCGCTGCCCGAATGCCCGCTGTGGAAGGTGGCAGGCAGATTGCAAGCTGGTACTCGGCGGCCACCTCGTACAGCGGCCAGGCCATGCGGTCGCAGGGCAGGAAGCCCTGCACCGTGGGGTGGAACTTGAAGCCCATGGCGTCGTGGTGCTCTCAGCCGGCGCGCCTCGATGGTTCACTTACCGAACAAAGAATGACAGCAGTCTTCTGAGTGAACTGAATTCTCTTCCGCTTGATGGCTTGGCTCTTCCGGGTTCGCCCCAGTCATTCATTTCGTAGATTGAACTATCTTTGCGGCGTTCCATACCCTGGCGCCACGATGAGTTCCGAATTCGCCCCCGTCACCGGCCTGCTGGCCTCGCTGGACCTGCTGGCTTGTCGTCAGGCCGGGCCGGTGCTGCACATCCAGCTCGACCGCCCCGCCAAGCGCAATGCCATCAGCGACGTGCTGGTGCAGCAGCTGCACACCGCCTTCGTCAACCTGCCCGAGACGGTGAAGGCGGTGGTGCTCACCGGTGCCGGCGCGCACTTCTGTGCCGGGCTGGACCTGGCCGAGGTGGTGCAGCGCGACATGCAGGGCGCCATCCTGCATTCCCGCAGGTGGCATGCCGCCTTCGACGCCATCCAGTTCGGCACGGTGCCGGTGGTGGCGGTGCTGCACGGCGCCGTGGTCGGGGGCGGGCTGGAACTGGCCGCCGCCTGCCAGATCCGCGTGGCGGAAGACTCGGCCTATTTCGGCCTGCCCGAGGGCCAGCGCGGCATCTTCGTCGGCGGTGGCGGGTCGGTGCGCATCCCGCGGCTGATGGGCACCGCCCGCATGACCGACATGATGCTCACCGGCCGCGTCTATGACGCCGACGAGGGCGAGCGTGCCGGCCTGGTGCAGTACCGCGTAGGTGATGGCAAAGGCCTGGCCAAAGGCATCGCGCTGGCGCAGAAAATCGCCGCCAATGCGCCGATGACGGCCTTCGCGGTGATGCACGCGCTGCCGCGCATCGTCGAGCAGAGCCCCGGCGAGGGGCTGTTCACCGAGTCGCTGATGGCCGCCGCCGCCAGCAACACGCCCGAGGCGCAGGCGCGGTTGCGCGCCTTCCTCGACGGCAAGGCCGCGAAGGTGACCAAGGCATGAGCCCGGCCCGATACCGTGACGCCAGTGTCGGCGGCTGCGTCAGCGCCAGCGCCGAACACCGCCCCGACGGCAGCCTGGTGCTGCGCTCCACCGAGCCGCTGCGCTGGTTCCCCGGCCGGCTGACCGACTGCCTGGAGCTGTGGGCCGCCGAGGCGCCAGGGCGCACCCTGGTGGCCCGCCGCGGGCCCGACGGCGCCTGGATCCGCATCAGCTATGCGCAGATGCTGCAGCGCGCGCAGGCGGTGGGCCAGGCGCTGCTGGACCTGGGCCTGTCGGTCGAGCGGCCGCTGGCCATCCTGAGCGAGAACGACCTGGAGCACCTGACGCTGGCGCTGGGCGCGCTGTGGGCCGGCATTCCTTTCGCGCCGGTGTCGTCGGCCTATTCGCTGGTGTCGCAAGATTTCGGCAAGCTGCGCCACATCCTGGGCCTGTTGACGCCGGGCCTGGTGTTCGCGTCCGACGCACGTTATGCCGAGGCCATCGGCACGGCATTGCCAGCGGGTGTGTCCGACGACGTGCCGGTGGTGCTGACCGATGGTGCATTGCAGGCGGCCGCTGAAGGCCCGCTGGCCGGCCGCCGGGTGCTGGGCTTCAATGCGTTGCTGGCGGCCGAGCCCGGCCCGGCGCTGGCTGCTGCGCATGCCGCAGTGGGGCCCGACACGATCGCCAAGTTCCTGTTCACATCCGGCAGCACCCAGGCACCCAAGGGCGTGGTCAACACCCACCGCATGCTGTGCGCCAACCAGCAGATGATCCGGCAGTGCATGGGCTTTCTGGCCGAGGAACCGCCGGTGCTGGTCGACTGGCTGCCCTGGAACCACACCTTCGGCGGCAACCACAACGTCGGCATCACGCTCTACAACGGCGGCACGCTCTACATCGACGACGGCAAGCCCACGGCCAAGGGCATCGCCCAGACGCTGGCCAACCTGCGCGAGATCTCGCCCACGGTGTACTTCAACGTGCCCAGGGGCTTCGAGGAGATCGCTGCGGCGATGGACACCGACACGGTGCTGCGCGACAGCCTGTTCAAGCGCTGCAAGGCCTTCATGTTCGCCGGCGCGGGCCTGAGCCAGGCGGTGTGGGACAAGCTCGACACGCATGCCGAGGCAGCGGTGGGCGAGCGCCTGCGCATGGTCACCGGCCTGGGCATGACCGAGACCGCGCCGGCCTGCATGTTCGCCGTGGGCACGGACACCCGCTCTGGCCACATCGGCCTGCCGGCGCCCGGGGTGGAGGTCAAGCTGGTGCAGGACGCCGGCACCGGCGGCAAGCTGGAGATCCGCTTCAAGGGCCCGAACGTGATGCCCGGCTACTGGCGCGCGCCGCAGCAGACGGCCGATGCCTTCGACGACGAGGGCTTCTACCGCACCGGCGACGCCGGCCGGCTGATCGACCCCGACGACATCCGGCAAGGCGTGGTCTTCGACGGCCGCACCGCCGAGGACTTCAAGCTCAGCAGCGGCACCTTCGTCAGCGTGGGCCCGCTGCGCGCCCGGATCATCGCCGCCGGCCACCCGCTGGTGCAGGACGCGGTGATCACCGGCATCAACCGCAGCGATGTGGGCGCGCTGCTGTTCCCGCGGCCTGATGAATGCCGCAAGCTGGCCGGTCTGGCCGGTCTGGCCGGTCTGGCCGGTCTGGGCGACCAGGCGCCGCTGCCCGAGTTGCTGCACCACCCGGCGGTGCGCGCCGCCTTCCAGGCCCTGGCCGACCGGCTGTGGCGCGAGGCCACCGGCAGTGCCAGCCGGGTGGCGCGCCTGCATGTGCTGGCCGAGCCGCCGTCGATCGACCGCAGCGAGGTCACCGACAAGGGCTCGATCAACCAGCGCGCCGTGCTGCAGCACCGTGCTGCGTTGGTGCAGGCCCTGTACGACGGCGGCGTGGCCGACCCGTTCCTGATCCTGCCGAACAAGGCCTGAGCGAGCCGCCGATGAGCAAACTGCATGTGTACCGGGTCGAGGTCTGCTTCGGTGATTGCGACCCCGCCGGCATCGTGTTCTTCCCCAACTTCAGCAAGTGGATGGACAGCGCCAGCCTGGCCTTCTTCATGGCCTGCGGCGTGCCGCCCTGGCGTGAACTGGTGAAGACGCGCGGCATCATCGGCACGCCGCTGCTGGAGATCCACACCCGCTTCGTGCAGCCGGCCACCTATGGCCAGACGCTGGAGGTGCACACCTCCGTCGAGTCGTGGTCTGCCAAGACCTTCCGCCAGCGCCATGTGGTCAAGCGCGGCGACACGCTGATCTGCGAGGGCACCGAGGTGCGCGCCTTCTGCGTGCGCGATGCCGACAACCCCGACCGCATCCGCGCCATCCCGGTTCCCGAGGACATCCTGGCCCTTTGCCAGTGATGCCCCTTCGCCCCTTCGCCCCTTCGCCCCGGCCGCCCTGACCGCCGTGGCGCCCCGGTGGGCAAGTCGCAGCAGCTGCGCACCCGGGTGCTGCGGGCTGTCGCATGACCGGCCGCACTCGGCAGCCATGAACTGAGCGCGCCAGCCGGGAGACCCGCAGCCATGCCCTCACGCCAGATCGGCCAGACCGCAACCCGCAGCGCCGACGGCCATGCAGGCGCGGCCACGCGGCTGTCGCTGGGCGTGTTGTCCGACGTGCTGGGCTACCACGTGGCCCAGGCCGCCGTCACCACGGTCGACCTGTTTGAGCGCCACATCGGCCAGCCCTTCGGCCTGCGCAAGGTGGAGTTCTCGCTGCTGCTGCTGCTGCAGGCCAACGGCCCGCTCACGCCGAAACGACTGGGCCATGCGCTGGCGCTGTCGGGCCCGAATCTCACCCTGCTGCTCGACCGGCTGCAGCAGCGCGCCCTGCTGCGCCGCGAGCGCAGCACCGCCGACGGCCGCAGCCAGAACATCGTGCTGACCGATGCCGGCCGCCAGATCACCCAGGCTGCCGGCGAGGCAGCCGCGCCGATGGAGCGTGAACTGGACGACCGGCTCAGCCGCGCCGAGCGGCTGATGCTGATCGAGTTGCTGCGCAAGGTGGCTGGGCGCTGACCCAACCAAGCCCGAAGCAGGTGGGCTGCGGCGCCCCGCAGCCCGGGGCTGCGGCTACCAGGGCGCGCGGCCGATCCCCATCGCCCGCCGGTACCAGGCGTGGAAATGCTGCATGCCGTCTTCCATCGGGCTCTGGTAGGGCCCGGCCTCGTCGTCGCCGCGCTCCATCAGTGCGCGGCGGCCGGCGTCCATGCGCAGGGCGATCTCGTCGTCCTCGACGCAGGTTTCCATGTAGGCCGCCTGCTCCGCTTCGATGAACTCGCGCTCGAAGGCGGCGATCTCCTCGGGGTAGTAGAACTCCACCATGTTGACGGTCTTCTGCGGCCCCTTGGGGTAGAGCGTGCTCACCACCAGCACATGCGGGTACCACTCGACCATGATGTTCGGGTAGTAGGTCAGCCAGATCGCGCCCTGCTTGGGCGGCTGGCCGTTGCCCAGCGCCAGCACTGCGGCGTGCCAGCGCTTGTAGGCCGGTGAGCCGGCCTGGCGCAGTGAATCGTTGATGCCCACCGTCTGCAATGAATGGTGTGCGCTGAACTCCCACTTCAGGTCGTCGCAGCTGACGAAGCGGCCCAGCCCGGGGTGGAACGGGCCGACGTGGTAGTCCTCCAGATAGACCTCGAGGAAGGTCTTCCAGTTGTAGTTGCACTCATGCACATGCACCTTGTCGAGCACGTAGCCGGTGAAGTCGAGGTCGGCGTTCGGCCCCATCTGGCCCACCTGGCCCAGCTCGGCGGCGATGTCGCGGCCGTTGTCCTCGAAGACCATGCCGTTCCAGCTGCGCGTCTTGTAGCGCTGCAGGTTCAGGCAAGGGTCTTGCTCGAACAGCGGCGCGCCCAGCAGTTCGCCCTGCAGGCTGTAGGTCCAGCGGTGCAGCGGGCAGACGATGTTGCCGCCGCTGTGGCCCGGTGCGGTGTGGCGGGTGTTGCCGCGCCCGCGCAGCATCAGCGCCTGGCGGTGGCGGCACACATTGCTCAACAGTTCCACGCCCTGGGCCGTGCGCACCAGGGCGCGGCCCTCGCCTTCCTGGGGCAGGGCGTGGTAGTCGCCCACCTCGGGCACGGCCAGTTCATGCCCCAGGTAGCGGGGCCCGTGCTGGAAGATCAACTCCAGCTCACGGCGGAAGAGTTCGTCCGAAAAATAGGTGGTGACAGACAGTTGCGAACACTCGGACCGCTCATCGAGACGGTGCTTGCGTGCAAGAGCTTCGAGTCTGGTACTCAGGTCCGACATGATCCCCCGGGATCTCCAGCGTGGATGTCAAGGCCCCCCATCCGGTGGCCCTGCGGATGGGCATGGTCAGTGCCGATGAAAACGGCCACCCCAAGCGGGCAGCCGCGTTCGCGAGTGTAAGCCGGCGGCTGTGGCCGCGCTGCGACAGGCCGTGTCTAGAATCGGCACACTGTCAAGAAGTGCGCCCACTGCCCTGGGCACCTTGTCCATGAGCCTCGCCGCGCCGCCTGCCGACCATCCCGCCATGCCCCCCGACGCGCCCCGCTACGAGGACGCCCTGGCCGAGCTGGAACGTCTGGTCGGCGCGATGGAAGGCGGGCAGCTGCCGCTGGATGCCCTGCTCGACAACTACCGCCGCGGCGCCCAGCTGCTCGACCTGTGCCGCGCCCGTCTGCAGGCGGTGGAACAGCAGGTGAAGGTGCTGGAAGACGGCCAGCTGAAGGATTGGGTGGCGCCATGAGCAGCGCAGCCTCCTTCGACACCTGGGTGCAGGACGAACTGCAGCGCGTCGAATCGGCGCTGTCGCGCTGGGTACCGGCCGACGCCCCCGCCGGGCTGGGCCAGGCCATGCGCTACGGCGTGCTCGACGGTGGCAAGCGGCTGCGGCCGCTGCTGGTGCGTGCCGCCTGCGAGGCGGTGGCCGGTGACCTGCACGCCGCGCTGCGTGCTGCTGTGGCGGTGGAGCTGATCCATGCCTACTCGCTGGTGCACGACGACATGCCCTGCATGGACAACGACGTGCTGCGCCGGGGCAAGCCCACGGTGCATGTGCAATACGGCGAGGCCGTGGCGATGCTGGCCGGTGACGCGATGCAGGCCCTGGCCTTCGAGGTGCTGACGCCCGACGACAACGACGCCGAGCCAATGCCCGCGCTGCTGCAGGCGCAAATGTGCAGCCTGCTGGCGCGCGCGGCAGGCCACACCGGCATGGCCGGCGGCCAGGCCATCGACCTGGCGTCGATCGGCAAGCCGCTGGCCGAAGACGCGCTGTGCGACATGCACCGGCGCAAGACCGGTGCGCTGTTGCAGGCCAGCGTGCTGATGGGCGCGGCCACCGGGCCGTGCAGCCCGGCAACGCGCCAGGCGTTGTCTGATTACGGCGCCGCGCTCGGCCTGGCCTTCCAGGTGGTCGACGACATTCTGGATGTCACCCAGTCGTCGGCCACGCTGGGCAAGAGCGCCGGCAAGGACCTGGACGCCAACAAGCCCACTTATGTCACCGTGCTGGGCCTGGACGAAGCCCGCCGCCAGGCCGCCGCCCTGCATGCGCAGGCGCTGCTGGCGCTGGCCGACGGTGGCCTCGGCCATGCCGTGCATCTGCGCCTGCTGGCTGACATGGTTGTCGAACGCGAGAGTTAAAACAAGGCCACCGCATGCCCCAATCCCTGCTGAACACCCTGAACGAGCCTGCCGACCTGCGCCGCCTGTCGCGCGGCGAACTCGGCCGGCTGGCCGACGAACTGCGTGATTTCGTCATCGACAGCGTCAGCAAGACCGGCGGCCACCTGTCGTCCAACCTGGGCACGGTCGAGCTCACCATCGCGCTGCACTATGTGTTCAACACGCCCTGGGACCGCATCGTCTGGGACGTGGGCCACCAGACCTATCCGCACAAGATCCTGACCGGCCGGCGCGAGCAGATGGGCACGCTCAAGCAGCTGCACGGCATCAGCGGCTTCCCGCGCCGTGCCGAGAGCGCGTACGACACCTTCGGCACCGGCCATTCGTCGACCAGCATCTCGGCCGCGCTGGGCATGGCGCATGCCGCCAAGTTGAAGGGTGAACACCGCCGCGCGGTGGCGGTGATCGGCGACGGTGCGCTCACCGGCGGCATGGCCTTCGAGGCGCTCAACCATGCCGGTGCGCCGCATGGCGTGGGCCCGGCCGACCTGCTGGTGATCCTCAACGACAACGACATGTCGATCAGCCCGCCGGTGGGTGCGCTCAACAAGCACCTGGCCCGGCTGATGAGCGGCAACTTCTACACCGCCGCGCGCGAAGGCGCCAAGAGCGTGCTGAAGAACACGCCGCTGTATGAGTTCGCCCGCCGCTTCGAGGAGCACACCAAGGGCATGGTGGTGCCCGGCACCATTTTCGAGGAGCTGGGCTTCACCTATGTGGGCCCGATCGACGGCCATGACCTGGACGCGCTGATCCCCACGCTGGAGAACCTGCGCGACAAGAAGGGCGCGCAGTTCCTGCACGTGGTCACCAAGAAGGGCTACGGCTACAAGCTGGCCGAGAACGACCCGATCAACTACCACGGCCCGGGCAAGTTCGACCCCAGCGTCGGCCTGACCCAGCCCGCCACCGTGCCCAAGCTCACCTTCACCCAGGTGTTCGGCCAGTGGTTGTGCGACATGGCGGTGGCCGACGAGCGGCTGGTGGCCATCACCCCGGCGATGCGTGAAGGCTCGGGCATGGTCGAGTTCGAGAAGCGCTTTCCCAAGCGGTACCACGACGTCGGCATTGCCGAGCAGCACGCGCTCACCTTTGCCGCCGGCCTGGCCTGCGAAGGGCTGAAGCCGGTGGTGGCGATCTACAGCACCTTCCTGCAGCGCGGCTACGACCAGCTGATCCACGACGTGGCACTGCAGAACCTGCCGGTGGTGTTCGCGCTCGACCGCGCCGGCATCGTCGGTGCCGACGGCGCCACCCACTGCGGCGCCTACGACATCGCCTACGTGCGCTGCATCCCCAACATGGCCATGCTCACGCCGTCGGACGAGGACGAGTGCCGCAAGGCGCTGTCCACCGCCTTCGCACGCAACCACCCGGTGGCCGTGCGCTACCCGCGCGGCGCCGGCATCGGCAAGCGGCCCGAGGCCAATCTCGACACCCTGCCCTGGGGCCGTGGCGAGTTGCGGCGCACCGCCGGTGCGCAGCCGGCGGTGCCCGGCGCGCTCGGCCGCCGTGTGGCCATCCTGGCTTTCGGCACGGTGCTGCATGCGGCGCTGGCTGCGGCCGAGAAGCTCGATGCCAGCGTGGCCAACATGCGCTTTGCCAAGCCGATCGACGAGGCCCTGGTGCTGGAGCTGGCGCGCACCCACGACGCGCTGGTCACGGTGGAAGAGGGCTGCCTGCCCGGCGGTGCCGGCAGCGCGGTGGGCGAATGCCTGGTCGCTGCCGGTGTGGCGCTGCCGCTGCTGCACCTGGGCCTGCCGGATGAATTCATCGAGCATGGCGACCCGGCCAAGCTGATCGCGCTGGTGGGGCTGGACGCAGCCGGTATCGAGGCTGCAGTGCGCAAGCGTTTCGGCAAGGCGCTGTCGCTGGTCAAGCCTGCGGTCAACGATTGAGCGCCGTTCTTGCGCTGCGTGCCATGCAGCGCCTGGCGGCCGCGCCGCGATGAGTCTTGCCGCTGGCCTGATCGACGCCCAGGTGCATGACGCGCTGGCCATGCGCCGCGCGCCGGCCAGCCTGCTGCAGCTGGCGCTGATGGACGCGCGCAACCGCACGCTCGGCTGGCTGTCGGCCTTCGACGGGCTGCAGTTCAGCACCGGCTTCGACGGCTTCGACCCGTCCTGGTGGCTGGCCGGCCAGGCTGGCTGGCACCAGGAATTCTGGGTGGCACGCCATGTGCAGCGCGGCCGCGGCGAGGCGGCCGACCCCGGCGGCCTGCGGCTGGCGTCGGTGCATGCCCGGGCCGATGCCTGGTTCGACCCGGCGGCCAGCCAGCGCGCCGCACGCTGGCAGCCCGGCGGGCCCGGCATCGAAGTGCTGCGCCAGTACCTGGCCGACACCCTCGACACCACGCTCGAACTGCTGGAGAAGGCCGGCGACGACGATGCTGCCCTGCATGTCTACCGCCAGGTGCTGCACCATGAAGACCGGCTGGGTGAGCAGCTGGCGGTGCTGGTGCAGGCGCTGGACCTGGCACCCGAGCGCCAGCAGGCGCTGCAAGCGCGCGGCCTGTGGCCGGCGCTGCCCAGCCGGGCCCGGCGCGACGCGCTGGTGCTGGGCGGCCAGCGGCTGTGCCTGGGTTCACCGCCGGGTGGCTTCGTGCCCGATGGCGAGCGCTGGGCGCACGAGGTCCAGGTGCCGGTCTTCGAGATCGACCTGCAGCCGGTGTGCTGGTCGCAGTTTGCCGAATTCGTCGACGACGGCGGCTACGACGACCGCCGCTGGTGGGCAGCGGCCGGCTGGGACCAGCTGGAAGCCAGCGGCCGCCGTGCGCCGCGCTATGTGGAGCAGGTCTCCGGCGGGGTGCTGGCGCGGCGTGGCGGGCGGCTGCAGCGCCTGCCCGGTGCACAGGCGGCGCTGCATGTCAACGCGCACGAGGCCGAGGCCTGGTGCCGCTGGGCCGGCCGGCGCCTGCCGTCAGAAGCCGAATGGGAACTGGCCGCCACGCTGGCCGGCGCACGCGGTTTTTCATGGGGCGAGCTGGCCGAATGGGTGGCCGGCAGCGCGTGCGCGTATCCGGGCGCGCCGGCCTGGCCGGCCGACGCCGGCGCCAACCGGGTGCAGCGCGGCGCCAGCGCCTGGGCCAGCACGCGGCTGCGGCATCCGCGCGCGCGGCAGGCGGTTGCAGGCGGGCGCGACGAGGGCTTCGTCGGCTTCCGCAGCTGCGCGCTCTAGCCGCACCGGTCCAGCCGCTCTCGTCCAGCCGCACCGGTCTAATTCTCGACCAGGCCTTCGCGCACCGCCAGCCGCACCAGTGAGGTGACGCCAGCCACACCCAGCTTGGCCATCACCCGGCTGCGGTAGGTGTCCACTGTCTTGGGCGACAGATGCAGCTGCGCGCCGATGGCCGCGCTGCTGAGGCCGTTGACCACCATGGTGACGATCTGCCGCTCGCGCGGCGAAAGGATGGCGAACGGGTCGGCCGGGGCGTCGTTGGTCAGCGCCTGCAGCGCCAGGTCGGCCACTTGCGGGCCGAAGAACCGGCGGCCGGCGGCCACGGCGTCGATGGCCTGCAGCAACTCGGCCGCGCCCGCGTCCTTCAGCACATAGCCGGCGGCGCCCAGGCGCACCGCCTCGGCCACATGGCGGGGCTGGGCCGAGATGGTCAGTACCACCGCCTTGACCGGGGAATCGCGCTTCTTCAGGTCTTGCAGCACCTCGAAGCCCGACCGCTCGCCCAGGCCCAGGTCGAGCAGCATCACCTGGGCCTGCTGCTGCTGGGCCTCGACCACCGCCTGGGTGGGGTCGCTGCTTTCGCCGACCACCTGGTGGCCCGCAGCTTCCAGCAACGCGTGCAGACCGTCGCGCAGGAGCAGCTGGTCGTCGACCAGATAGATGCGGGTCATGCCGTGCGGTCCGTCGTGGTGCCCTGTGCCCGCTGCGCTTGGCGCGTCATCTTCCATCCCTGCGGTTGTCGTTTGGCGTCAACGCCCTGCGAAGACCACGATACCAAATGCAGGCGCGGTTGGTCCGATTTGAAGCAATGCACGGGAAAACCTGGGCTTGGTGATGGGTTGGCGCCACGGTCTGATACCTGTTTGGCAAGCTGGGGCAGCCTGCCCCGTCCCGACCCATGGCCCGCATGCTGCGGGCACCTGCTGCGAACCCTGCCGATGAGACCGTTGAAGCCCCTGCGTACCACCCTCGCTGCCGCCTGCTGTCTGGCCTGTGCGGCCCAGCCTGCATTGGCCCAGACCGAAGCCGTGGTGGTCACTGGCTCGTTGCGGGCGCAGCGCGTGCTGGACGCACCCTTCGCCATCACCACGCTGGATGCCACCGCGCTGCGCGATGCCGGGCCGATGGTCAACCTGTCGGAGGCGCTGGGCGCGGTGCCCGGCCTGGTGGTGAACAACCGCAACAACTACGCGCAAGACCTGCAGATCAGCGCGCGCGGCTTCGGCGCGCGGGCCGGATTCGGCGTGCGCGGGCTGCGGCTCTACACCGACGGCATCCCCGCCACCATGCCCGACGGCCAGGGCCAGGTGGCCCACTTCGACCTGGCCGGCGCGCAGCGGGTCGAGGTGCTGCGCGGGCCGTTCTCGGTGCTCTACGGCAACAGTTCGGGCGGGGTGATCGCGCTGTTTGGCGCGCCGGTCACCAGCGCAGTGGCCGAAGCCGGTGCTGACGCCGGCAGCTTCGGCTTGCGCCAGGCGCGCGCCAGCATCGCGGCGCCGCTGGGCAACGGCTTCGACCTGCGCGCCAGCCTGTCCAGGATGGACACCGACGGCTTCCGCCCGCAGAGTGCGGCCGATCGGCGCCTCGCCAATCTGCGCCTGGGCTGGCAGGGCGCCAACGACCGCGTCGTGCTGCTGGTGTCCGACCATGCGCAGAACGCGCAGGACCCGTTGGGGCTGGATGTTGCCGGGCTGGCAGCCGGCCCGTACGGCACCGCGCCTGTGGCCACGCTGTACAACACCCGAAAGACCATCGCCCAGACCCAGGCCGGCGTGAACTGGCGCCACCAGTTCAAGGGCGGCGGCGTGCTGCGTGAAAGCAGCCTCAGCCTGCACAGCGGCCAGCGCAGCGTGGTGCAGTTCCTGGCGATTGCGCCGATCACCCAGCGCAACGCCGCCCAGGCCGTTCCGGCCTGGCAGCGGCATGGCGGCGGCTTGATCGATTTCGACCGCCGCTACGACGGCCTGGAGGCCCGGCTGCAGTTCGGCTGGCCTGGCGTGGACGCGGTGGCCGGTGTGGCGCTGGAGCGCCAGCAGGATCAGCGCCGGGGCTACGAGAACTTCACCGGCCCCGTCACCAGCCCACCGGTGCCGCCCACGGTGCTGGGCGTGCGCGGTGCACTGCGGCGCGACGAGACCAACCGCGCCGAAAGCCGTGATGTCTTCTTGCAGGCCGAATGGGCCTGGAGCCCTGCCATCAGCGCCACCGCCGGCCTGCGCACCGGCCGTGTCGCGATCGATGTGGCAGACCGCTACACCAACGGCCTGAACGGCAACGACAGCGGCAGCCTGCGCTTCGACTACACCAACCCGGTGCTGGGCCTGCGCTGGCGGGCCGCACCCGGCTGGGTGCTGCATGCCAGCGCGGCGCGCGGTTTTGAATCACCCACGCTGGGCGAACTGGCCTACACCGCCGACAGCAGCGGCTTCAACAAGAACCTGCAGGGCCAGACCAGCCGCCAGGCCGAGTTGGGCAGCAAGTGGCGCAGCCCCGACCGTGGCCTGGACGTGGATGCCACGCTGTTCATGGTGCGCACCGACGACGAGATCGGCGTGCGCAGCAACAGCGGTGGCCGTGCCGCCTTCCAGAACGTGGGCCGCACCAAGCGCCAGGGCGCCGAGCTGGCCACCACCTGGCGGCCAGCGGCCGGCATGCGGCTGCAGGCGGCGGTGTCGCTGCTGCAGGCCGACTATGCGGACAGCTTCACCACCTGCGACGGCATACCTTGCCCGGGCGCCAACAACGCCGCCCTCAAGACCGTTCCGGCCGGCAACCGCATCGCCGGCACCCAGCGCGCCAGTGCCTGGGCCCAGGCGGCCTGGCGCACCGGCCCGCTGGGCGGTGAGTGGGCGCTGGAGTGGCGCGCCGCAGCCCGCACCATGGCCAACGACCTGAACACCGCCGCTGCGCCGGGTTACGCGCTGGCGCACCTGCGCTGGTCGGGCAAGCTGGCGCTGGGCGCAGCGGACACGCTGGAACTGCTGGCCCGGGTGGACAACCTGTTCGACCGGACCCACGTGGGCAGCGTGATCGTCAACGACGGCAACCGCCGCTTCTACGAACCGGGCGCGCCACGCAGCCTGCTGCTGTCGCTGCGCTGGCAGCACCGCTACTGAGTCGCAGGCCCTGGCGGAGGTCCCTGTCAAGGTCGGGTGCCTGGCTTGCAGGCAGACCCGCAAGCGGGCCCTCTGAGCGTCGGCTGCATTTGGGATGTCGGCGGCTGCGTTCCCCAGCGCACCGACAGCGGGACGCGCCAGGCCGACATTCCGGGTAGACCTGCCCGCGCCCCTGCGCGCAGGCTGCCCGCCGCAACCGGCCCGCCTTGGAGCAATGCCATGAACCGCCTCTCCCTTCCTGTTCGCCTGTTGGTGCTGGCCGGCCTCGCCGTCGGTCTGTCCGCCTGCCAGCGCAACGAACCCGCGCCCGCACCCGCCGTCATCAGCGTGCCCGGGCCGACTGGCGCGACCGGCGCCACCGGGTCGACCGGATCGACTGGATCGACCGGGTCGGACGGGGTTACCGGATCGACCGGATCGACTGGACCGACCGGATCGACCGGATCTACCGGGTCGACTGGACCGACCGGATCGACCGGATCGACCGGAGCGACGGGTGATACCGGCAAGGCCGGTGACGGCACCACCGTGATCGTGGTTCCGCCTGCGCCAGCCTCGGCGCCCAGATGAACGGGGCAGCCGCTGCTCAGGCAGACCGACGACCGTCAGTTCGTCGCCTGTAGCAGCGCAGGCCAGGCACCGCCGCCCGCACCCGCCACCGTGTTGCGGTGGGCCGGGCGCGCGATCGCCAGGGGCTTGGTCCAGCCTGACCAGCCAGTGCCCACTGGTGCCATGCGCGTGCCCACCACAATGCCGGCATGCCGCCCGCCGCGCCCGCACCCTCGCCCGTACCCGTACCCGTACCCGTACCCGTACCCGCACCCTCGACCGTCCACGCCGCTCCGCCCCTGGACCTGCCCCGCCTGGTGATGCGCCGCGCCAGCGTGCTGGGCGCGCTGGTCTTGTTGCTGGCGCTGCTGCTGGGCCTTGGCCGCATGGACCAGGACATCGGCGACGAGGTGGATGCGGCCATGAGCCTGGCCGGCACTATGGCCAGGCTGGGCCAGCTGGCGCAGACCGACGACCGCAGCGCGCTGGCATCTCTGGCTGCGCTGCAGGCCGAACACCCGCTGCGCCACCTGGCGCTGCAGGTGCATGCGCAGGACGGCAGCCTGCTGCTGGGCCCGCCGCCGCCGGCGCCGGCGCCTGCAGCCCTGCGCTGGCTGCTGCAATGGCACCAGCACTGGCTGTCGGCGGCCGATGCCCGCCGCGTGGCCTGGACCGTGCCGCGCGCCGACGGCCGGCGCTGGACCGTCTCGCTCGCCGCCTCGCACGACAGCGAGCGGCGCGAGGCGATGACCAACCTGCTGGCCACGCTGGGCCTGCTGCTGCTGGGGGTGGCCGGGCTGCTGGCGGTGATGCACTGGAACCTGCGCCGGGCCTTCGCGCCGCTGGGCCGGCTGCTGCAGGCAATCGCCGGCATCGAGGGCCACGACGCCCGCCAGGTGCAGACGCTGCCCACCATGCCCACGCGTGAACTGGAGTCACTGGCCGCCGCACTGCGCCACCTGGGCGCTGCGCTGGACCAGGCCGAGACCCAGCGCCGCCAGCTCAGCCAGCAGATGCTGACGCTGCAGGAGGACGAACGCGCCCGGCTGGCGCGTGATCTGCACGACGAGTTCGGCCAGCGCCTCACCGCACTGCGGGTGGACGCCGCCTGGCTGGCGCGGCGCCTGGCCGGTGACGCAGCCCTGTTGCCGGTGGTCGACGGCATGGCGCAGCAATGCGCGCTGGTGCAGCAGGACATCCGCGCGCTGCTGACCCGCCTGCAGCCCTTCGGCCCGCAGGCATCGGGTGGCAGTGCCGGTGCCGCTGCCGGTGCCGGTGCGGCCGAGACCCTGGCCAGCGGCGTGGCCCTGCTGCAGGCCCTGGTCGACAGCTGGCAGGGCAGCGGCCACGAGCCCGGCCTGGCCTGCGCACTCGACCTGGCCTGGCACGGCGCCGACGGCCGGGTGCAGCCCTGGCCCGATGCGGCGGCGGCCCAGGCGCTGTGGCTGCCGCAGGCGCTGTGGCTCACCGTCTACCGCATCAGCCAGGAGGCCCTGACCAACAGCGCCCGCCATGCCGATGCCCGGGCCGCCGGCCTGCGGCTGCACTGCAGCGGCGGCCAGCGCCCCGGTGACGTGCTGCGCCTGGACTGGCAGGCCTGGGACGACGGCGTCGGCATCGGACTGCCCTGCGCCGACCCGGTGCTGCCACGCGGCAACGGCCTGGCCGGCCTGCAGCAGCGGGTGTGGGCCCAGGGCGGTGCATTGCACTGCGCCCCGGTGCAGCCGGGTGCCGCACGGCCGGGCCTGCGCCTGTCCGCCGGCTTCGATGCCCGGCTGCTGCCGCCGCCTGGAACCAGCGCCTGAGTCCAGCCAGCCAACCAGCCAACCAACCAGCCAGCCAGCCAGCCAACCAGTCAGAACGGCCAGCCCGTCAGAACTTCAACCGCAGCCCCAGCCACAGGCTGCGCGGCGCGCCGGGGGCGACGAACAACGCCTCCTGCGCGTCGCCGGTGAACCGGCCCTGGGCATCGAACACCGTCTCGGCCAGTGCGCCGTAGCTGGCGTGGCGCTTGTCCAGCAGGTTCTGCACCCGCGCCACCACGGTGACGGCCGGCGTGGCCTGCCATTGCGCGCGCAGATGCAGCAGGCCGTGCCCGGGCACGGCCAGGCGGCGGGTCTCGTCGGCGCCGTCTTCCAGCCGGCCGTCTTCATTGCCCTGCACCCCGCGTGAGGAGACGATCTGCAGATCGGCACCCACCGACAGGCCGCCGCCCAGCGCCCAGTCGGCGCCCAGCTTGGCGCTGTGCCGCGGCAGGCCGGCCATGCGCATGCCGGGGGCGATGGCCACGTTGCGCTCACCCATGCGCAGGATGCCGCTGGCCTGGTAAGTGGCTTGCAGGTGGCTGTAGGCCGCAGTGACGGCCAGCGGGCCGACCTGCGCCTGCCAGCTGGCGTCCAGCCCCTGGTGGCGGGTGCGGGCGAAGTTCTGGAAGTAGCCCAGCTGGCTGGTGGCGCTGACGCTGCCGAACAGGATGTCGTCGCGGTTTTCTGTGCGGAACAGCGCCAGCTCCAGCCGCTGGCTCCACACGGCGCCGGCCGGGCGCCAGCGCAGACCGGCCTCGACGCTGCTGGCGCGCACTTGCTTCAGGTAGGGGTCGCTCTGCAGGCCGACAGGCAGGCGGCAGGGCTCTTCGGGGTCGGCGCAGCCCAGCTCGATCACGGTGGGCACCCGGGTGTTGCGCGCCAGGTTGGCGAACACTGCCAGGCCCCCGCCCACCCCACCGATCTGCTGGGTGATGCCGATGGCCGGGTTCAGGCTGGTGTAGGTGAAGCTCTCGTGGGGCTTGGCCTCCAGCATGCCGGTGTCGTCGTCCACCGTGGTCAGCGTGTTGCTCACCCGGCTGCGGTTGGCGCGCAGCGTGCCGGTGAGGTGGGTGCCTGGCGCCAGCTGCCAGGTGTCGGTGGCATACAGGCCCATGTGCTGTGAACTGCCGATGACCGATGCGCTCAGCTCGGCCGGATCGGTGCCGGCCAGCACGCCGCGGCTGGCGTCGAAGCGGCCTTCCTGCTCCAGCTGGCGGTAGCGCACGCGGCTGCGGTCCAGGCTGGCGCCCAGCTGCCACTGGTGGGCACCGCTGCGCTGCGCCAGGCTCATTGCCAGGCCCCAGGCGGTCTGGCGGGTGGCGGTGGTGTTCAGCGCGGCGTTGGTGTCGGGCTCGGTGGGGTCGACCGCCTCGGCAGCGTCGCCGTTGACGGTGTCGCGGCGGCTGCCGCGTACGTAGGCCAGGGCCTGCAGCCGGCTGGCTGTGCCCAGTTGCTGGCTGAACTGGAAGGTGGCCTGGGCCAGCCGGTTGCGTGTGCGGTCGGGGTGGGTGTAGGCGGCACTGCGCGAGGTGGCGTACAGGTCGGGCCGGTCGGGCGCGCCGTCGTGCAGGGTGGTGGCTGGCAGCAGGCCGTTGCCCACCAGGGTGGCGCTGCCCCCCAGCAGTCCCAGGCTCCAGTCGGTGCCGCCCTGGCTGCGGCCCAGCTTGGCCAGCACCAGGGCCTGCTTGCCGGGGGAGTGGTCGCGCCAGCCGTTCTCGTCGAACAGTGTGCCGCCCAGGTAGCTGTGCCAGCCGTCGGCATGGCGCTGGCCCAGGCCCAGTTCGGCGCGTTGGCGGCCATGGCTGCCAGCGCCCAGCTCGGCGCGCAGGCCTTCGGCGCTGCGGCCGTCCACCGTTTCCAGCACGATGGCGCCGCCCAGGGTGTTCAGGCCGAAGCTGGGGTTGGCCCCCGGCAGCACGGTGAGCGACTGCAGCGCGAACTCGGGCACCATGTCCCAATTGATCACGTCGCCGAACGGCTCGTTGATGCGCACCCCGTCCAGGTAGACCGACAGCCCCTGCGCAGCGCCCAGCAAGCCCGAGGCGCGGTAGCCGCGGTAGGTGAGGTCGGCCTGGAACGGGCTGCCCTGGATGTCGTTGACCTGCATGCCGGGCAGGCGGCGGGCCAGGTGGTCGGTCATGGTCTCGGCCTGGGCCTGGTCGAGCGCGCTGCGGCGCACCGTCTGGCTGGCATAGGGCAGCAGGTTGCGGTCGACACCCAGGCCGGCCAGCGGCGAGGTGGCGATCACCTCCACCTGCTGGTTGGCCGGGGCAGCGGTGGCTTGGGCCAGCACGGTGGCTTGGGCCAGCACGGTGACAGGCGCCAGGGCACCGGCAGCGGCCAGGGCCAGGGTGGTGCGGCGCAGGCATGGGAACATGGCGGAACGTCTCCTCGTCGTGGTGTTGGAATGCAGTTGATTCGAGTGCAAAGCATGGGCCAGAGCAGCCGGGAAAACTTCCTGATCAGCGCTGGGGAAAGCCCGTCGTGACATTGCACGTGATGCTGGTGGACGACCACGCGGTGGTGCGGGCTGGCTACCGCCGCCTGCTGGAGCTGGAGCCCGACTGCGTGGTCAGCGCCGAGTGCGCCGACGCCGACAGTGCCGATGCCCTGTTGCAGCAGCGCAACCCGCCGGTGGTGGACCTGATCGTGCTGGACCTGTCCATGCCCGGGCGCAGCGGTTTCGACCTGCTGCGCCGCATCGCGCTGCGCTGGCCGCTGCTGCGGCGCCTGGTGTTCAGCATGCACGACAGCCCGGCGATGGTGGCGCAGGCGCTGGCGGCCGGGGCCGATGGCTTCGTCACCAAGAGCAGCCCGCCCGCCGTGCTGGTGGATGCGCTGCGCCGGGTGGCTGCGGGGGAGCAGCGGGTGCTGTCACCCGACATCGCCGGCGCGCCAGCGCAGGCCGCTGCGGTGGCGCCGCACCTGCTGCTGTCGCCGCGTGAATTCCAGGTGCTGCAGGGCCTGCTGGCCGGGGATGCGCTGGACGCCATCGCCGAGCGCCTGCACATCAGCGCCAAGACGGTGTCCAACCACCAGACGCTGATCCGCCAGAAGCTGGGCGTGGCCAATGCGGTGGAATTGCTGCGCCATGCGCAGGCGCACCGCTTGTTCTAGGAGCCTGTCGGACTTGGGGAGCGTCGGCTGCGAATCGACCGCAGCGGTCCATTTCTCACCGTCTTTTTGCCCCATAGCTCGGCTATGGGGCTGCAAATCCGGCAAGAACTGTCCTCGCTGGGGCCGATTCTCGCTATCGACGCCCCAAGTCCGACAGGCTCCTAGCCTGCTGCGCCGCGCTGGCTCCGCTGGTCATCCGATAGCATCGCTTGCAGTTACACCCGTCCGGGTGCCGATGTTGGGGATCCGATGGAACCGATCATGATCGCGCTGGCGTTTGCCGCCGGCTTTGCAGCGCAGCTGGTCAAGCTGCCTCCGCTGATCGGCTTCCTCGCCGCCGGTTTCGCGCTCAACGCGCTGGGCTTCGAGCGCACGGCAGCGCTCGACACCATCGCCAACCTGGGTGTCACGCTGCTGCTGTTCACCATCGGCCTGAAGCTCGACATCAAGACGCTGCTGCGTGGCGAGGTCTGGGGCTCGGCCACGCTGCACATCGTCGGCTCGACCCTGCTGCTGGCGGCGGTGCTGTTCCTGCTCAAGTCGGCCGGCCTGGCCCTGGCCACCGATCTGGGCTGGACGGCGATGGTGCTGCTGGGCTTCGCGCTCAGCTTTTCCAGCACGGTGTTCGCGGTCAAGGTGCTGGAAGACCGCAGTGAACTCAATTCACTGTATGGCCGCATCGCCATCGGCATCCTGGTGATGCAGGACGTGTTCGCAGTCATCTTTCTCACCGCGTCCACCGGCAGCCTGCCCAGCCCCTGGGCGCTGGGTCTCATCGTGCTGTGGCCCGCTGCCAGGCTGATGCGGTCGATGCTCGACCGTGTCGGCCATGGCGACCTGCAGGTGCTGTACGGCGCCTTCCTGTCGCTGGTGGTGGGTTACGGCCTGTTCGAGGCGGTGGGCGTCAAGGGCGACCTGGGCGCGCTGATCGTCGGCATGCTGCTGGCGTCGCACCCGGCCACTGCGGGGCTGGCGAAGTCGCTGTTCCATCTGAAAGAACTGTTCCTGGTCGGCTTCTTCCTCAGCGTGGGCCTGGGCGCGCTGCCCGACCTGTCGATGCTGCTGACGGCCCTGATCCTGCTGCTGGTGCTGCCGCTCAAGAGCGGCCTGTACCTGCTGGTGCTGATGCGCTTTCGGCTGCGCACGCGCACTGGCGTGCTGTCGACGCTGTCGCTTGCCAACTACTCCGAGTTCGGCCTCATCGTGGCCGCCGTGGCCGCCACCGCCGGCTGGTTGTCGGCCGACTGGCTGGTGGTGATTTCCCTGGCGGTGGCAGGCAGCTTCTTGCTGGCCGCGCCGCTGAACGCTGCCAGTGAGCGCCTGTACCAGCGATTCAAGGTGCCGTTCAGCCGGCTGGAGGCCGGCCACCTGCTGGCAGCAGACCAGCCCATTGCCCTGGGCGCCGTGGACGCGGTGGTGCTGGGCATGGGGCGCATTGGCGGCGGCGCTTACCAGCGGCTGGCCGGCCACCACGGCCTGAACGTGCTGGGCGTGGACAACGACCCCGAGACGCTGCGGGTCCATCGGACGGCTGGCCGGCAGGTGATCGAAGGCGATGCGGTGGATTCCGACTTCTGGGACAAGCTGGTCATCTGCCAGTCCTTGAAGCTGGTGCTGCTGGCCATGCCGTCGCACGCCGGCAATGTGCATGCGCTGGCGCAGCTGAAGCAGCGGGCCAACGCGGGTCGATTCGCCGGCCACATCGCCGCCATCGTGAAGTACGCCGACGAGGTCGAACTGCTGCGCGGCATGGGTGCCGACGATGTCTTCCTCGTCGACGTCGAGGCCGGCAGCGCGCTGGCCGACGATGCGCTGGCCGGCTGGCGCGCCAACCGGCCGGCAGGCCATGCAGCGCAGGCCGACTGAGCGCGCCGGCTGAGCGCGCCGGCTGAGCACGCCGACCGATCGCGCCGGCTTCGCGGGGCCGGCGCGCTCCGATCGGGCACACCCACTGCGGTGCGCCGCCGGTTGCCTGCGATGGCCCGGTCCGGGCGCCCGCATCAGTGCAAGTGACTTCGGCGCGCCACGCCGGCCTCACTCCGCCTTCTGCGCCAGCCCCAGCCGATCGACCACCAGGCGCTCGTGCGCATAGGCGGCGCGCAGCGCGCGGCCGTAGTCCTCGGGCCCCAGGTAGGCCGGCTCCTGGTCGTAGCGCGCCAGTTCGGCCACGAAGGCCGGGTCCTGCATCGCTGCCCTGAAGGCCTGGTGCAGCACCTGCACCAGCTCGTCCGGCATGCCGGCCGGTCCGGCCAGGCCGTAGGGCGACATGGCCACGATGTTGTGGCCCAGTTCCTTCAGCGTGGGCACCGTCGGCCAGCGTCTGGTGCGCTGCTCGCCAAAGGTGACCAGGAGCCGCAGCTGGCCCGAGTCGACGAAGGGTGCAAAGCCGTTGCTGTTGACGCCCACCATCACCTGGCCCGAGGTCACCCCGATCATCTGCTCGGCCGTGCCCTTGTAAGGCACGTGGATGTAGCTGAGCTGGCGCTTGCCGAACAGCTCGTCGATGACCACGTGCGGCGTGGTGCCGGCGCCGTTGGTGGCGATGCTCAGCGCATCCGGGTGCGCCTTGGCATGGGCGAACAGGTCGTCCAGCGTCTGGAAGGGGCTGGCCGCCGGCACCACGATGCCGAAGGTGACGCCCGAGAGCTGCAGGATCGGCGTGGTGTCGCGGATCGGGTCCCACAGCACCTTGCGCATCCAGGGCGCCCGCAGCACCGTCTGCGGCAATTGCGCCAGGGTGTAGCCGTCGGGCGCGGCCTGCTGCAGCACCGGCATGACCAGCGTGCCGCCGGCACCGCTGCGGTTCTCGATCAACACCTTCTGGCCCAGGCGGCGGGCGGCGCCTTCGGCCAGCACGCGGAAGGTGAGGTCGGTGGCGCCGCCGGCCGGCCAGGGCAGCCACAGCGTGATCGGCCGGGTGGGAAAGCGCTGTGGCGCCTGCGCCAGGGCAGCGCCCCAGGCGGGCCCCAGGGCCAGGGCGCCGGCCAGCCCCGACAGGCGGCCCAGCAGTTGGCGGCGGCGGCGGATCAGTTCCATTCGATCAACTCCAGTGTCAGCATCTCAACCACCGCGCTTGGTCAGTGCGCCGAAGCCGCGCTGCGGGTCGTAACCCCAGGCCGCCAGGCCGAAACACAGCGCCAGCGTGCCCAGCACGATGTAAGGCGACATGCCGGGGTCCTTGTCGTAGAGCGCAAAGCGCATCCACTCCACCGCATGGGTGAAGGGGTTGAAGCGGGCGATCTGGTAGACCCAGGCGGCGCCCGACTCTTCCAGCTTCCACAGCGGGTAGAGCGCGGTGGACATGAAGTACATCGGAAAGATCACGAAGTTCATCGTGCCGGCGAAGTTCTCCAGCTGCTTGATGTGCACGCTGAGCAGCAGGCCCACGGCGCCCAGCATCAGGGCGGACGCCACCGCAGCGGCCAGCACCATCGGTGCGACGTTGGGAAATTCGGGCCCGATCACCGGCAGCGTGGTGCCCAGCGCCCAGGCCACGATGACAAACGCAGCAGCCTGCGCCAGGCTCAGCACCGCCGTGGCGATGAGCTTGGCGAACAAGATCCACCAGCGCGGCAGCGGTGCGGTGAGCAGCAGGCGCATCAGCCCCATCTCGCGGTCATACACCATCGCCAGGCTGCTCTGCATGCCGTTGAACAACAGCACCATGCCGACCAGGCCGGGGGCGATGTACACGTCGTACGGGATGTAGGTGTCGTAGGGCTCGGCAATCGCCACGCCGAACACGTTGCGAAAGCCCGCTGCAAACACCGCCAGCCACAACAGCGGCCGCACCAGGGCCGACACCAGCCGGCCGTACTGCCGGCCGAACTTCATCAGCTCGCGCATCACGATGGCGCGCAGCGCTTGCAGGGCGTGTCTCATCGGGCTTTGCAGAGTTTTTCAGGCGCATCGGCGCCCAGCGCGTCCAGCACGTTGGTCGGGTGCAGGATGCCCTCGGCCGGCGCGGTGGCGACCACCGCCTGGCCGTCGGTCAGCAGCAGCGGCTGGCGCAGCTGGCCGTCCCAGGCACGGAAGCCCATCGCCACGCCCTTGCTGCCGTCGATGGTGGCCTTGGTCAGGGCCTGTGCGAACGCGCTGGCCGGGCCCTTGGGTGCGGCCACGGCGGCAGCGATCAGCGCCTTGCCGGCCAGCCAGGCCGACCAGTCGTGCGCGCCGATCGGCCGGCCCGCCGCCCGGGAGAGCCGGCGCGTGACCTGCGGCGCGCCGAAGCGCCCGTACCTGGCCGACCAGGCCAGCGCCACCAGGCCGCCGTCGCCCACCACCGGGCGCGGCAGGGCAGTGCGGTAGGGCAGGTTGATCGCGAATTCGCCATCGGCATCGACCACCCAGACCACGTCGTAGGCGGCGCCGCCGCCGGCCGTGCCGGTGAGCAGGGCGGGGTTGGCCAGGTCGCGTTCACGCGGGTCGGCCGACAGCTTGAAAGGCTTGCGGCCGGCCAGCTTCAGCCCGTAGCGCTGGATGGCCGCTGCCGCCACCGCGCCGCGCTCGGCATCGGCCGCGTCCTGGCTGACCAGCAGCAGCACGTTGCGCCAGTTGCGCGCCACCAGGGTCTGGGCGATGGCATCGGCGCGCATGCGTTCGCTGGGGCCGATGTGCAGCAGGTTCGGCCGGCAGTCTGCGCCGCGCAGGCTGTCGGCGGCGGTGTAGAGGTTGATCACCGGCAGCCTGGTGCCGTCGGCGGCGGCCACGGTCCAGGCGGCGGGCAGGTCGGTGAGCACGGCGGCGGCCCCGGCTTGTTCGGCCGCCGCCGCAGCGGCCCTGGCGGCGGCGGCATCGGCCACCGCCACGGTGCGCAAACCCAGGCTGGCGCCGGCGGCGTCCAGCTCCAGCTTGCCTTCCTTCAGCGCCACGCCCAGCGCGTCGGCCGCCGGCCCGGCGGGGTGGCCCAGCACGGCGCGCTCCAGCCGGTTGCGGCCGAGCCGCGGGTCGTCGGCCGGCACCAGCAGCACCGCCTGGAAGGCGGCGGCCTGGGCGGCGGCGGCAGCCAGGGTCAGCAGCGCAGTGGCCGCGAGGTGACGCCGCTTCATTCGACCAGCACCACCGTGTGCAACGCAGGGCGCATCACTCGACCACCACCACGGAGTGCGGCACGCGGCCGACGCGCACCGTCTTCACCGCCTTGGCGCTCGCCACATCGACGATGCTCAGGTCGTCGGACATGCCGTTCACCACGTAGAGCGTCTTCTCGGCCTTGTCCAGGCCCAGGCCCCAGGCGCGCTTGCCGACCAGCACCAGGTCGGTCACCTTGCGGTTCGCCACGTCGACGAAGGCCACATGGTTGGCCTTGCCCAGGCCCACGAAGGCCCGCTTGCCGTCACGCGCCATGGTGATGCCCACCGGCGTGATGTCGGTGGCGCGTGCGCCCTTGACGGCGAAGCGCAGGGTGTCGATCACGCTGAGCGATCGGGTGTCGATCACGCTGACGCTGGCGTCCAGCTCGTTGGTCACCCATAGCTGGGCGCCGTCGGGCGTCAACGCGAAGCGGCGCGGGCGCTTGCCGACGGCGATGTGCTTGACCACCTTGCCACCCGCCAGGTCGATCACATGCACCAGGCTGGCGACCTCGGAGGTGACATACAGCGTCTTGCCGTCGGCCGAGACCTTCACGCCCTCGGGCTCCTCGCCGACCTTGACGGCGCTCTTGCGCTGGCCGCTGGCCAGGTCGAAGACCACCAGCTCGGCGTCTTCCTCGTTGGTGAGGTACAGGGTCTTGCCGTCGGGCGACAGGTCGAACAGCTCGGCGCCTTCGCCCAGCTGGAAGCGGCGCAGGCTCTTGCGCGTGGCCAGGTCGATCACGTCGGCCTGGCCGGCGTCGCCGCAGGCCACCACCAGGGTCTTGCCGTCGGGCGTCACCTGCATGTGGCGCGGGCGCTGGCAGGTGGGCACGGTGCCGGTGACGGTCTGGGTCTTGAGGTCGACGATGGCCAGGGCGTTGTCCTTCTCGCTGGACACCCATGCCACGCCCTGGGCATGGGCGAGGTTGGCAGCGAGCAGGGCGGCGGCGATGCCGGCACGGCGCAGGAGGTGGCAATGGATCATCGGGTCTCTGCGGTGGGTTCAGGCCGTGGCCCGGATGAAGGCTTCTTCCAGCGAGCCGCCGCCCAGCGCGGCAGCCACGGCCGCCGGTGTGCCGTCGGCCAGCAGTTTGCCCTTGTGCAGCACCAGCACCCGGTCGGCAGCCTCGGCTTCTTCGACCAGGTGGGTGGCCCACAGCACGCTGCTGGCGCGCGCACGCACATCGTCAGCCACGCGCTGGCGCAGTTCACGCCGGCTCTTCGGGTCCAGGCCCACGGTGGGCTCGTCCATCAGCAGCAGGCCGGGGCGGTGCAGCAGCGCGCGCACCAGTTCCACCTTGCGGCGGTTGCCGCCCGACAGCTCGCGCACCGCGCGGTCCAGGTCGGCGCTGAGCCCTGCCGTGGCGCAGTCGTCGGTGATGCGCTGCGTGGCCAGCGCACGCGGCAGGCCGTGCAGGTCGGCGTGGAAGCGCAGGTTGCGCGCCAGGCTCAGGTCCAGGTCGAGCGACATGGCCTGGAACACCACGCCGATGTGGCGCAGCGCCGCCACTGCGCTGCCGCGCAGGCTGTGGCCGTCCACCAGCACCGTGCCGGCGTCGGCCGCGAACAGGCCGGTCAACACCTGGAACAGCGTGCTCTTGCCGGCGCCGTTGGGCCCCAGCAAGGCGGCGAAGCAGCCGGGCTGCAGGCTGAACGACAAGCCGTCGAGTGCCGCACGGGCGCCGTAGCGCTTGGTCAGCTGGTCGATCTGCAGGCGCGGGCCGGCAGGGTGGGTGGTGGGGGCATGCATCGCGCTGCGGTTGTAGCTGCTGCGCGGGCGGCTGCCCATCTGTGGATTGCCCTTGCTTGTGCCATGGCGGTACAAGCCGCCAGGCCGGCGTGATCCGGCGTGCGCTGGCCGGCGCCGTCAGTTGTTGCTGATCGCCCGCACTTCCTCGATGCTGGTCAATCCGGCCAGCACCTTCAGGATGCCGTCCTGGCGCAGCGTGCGCATGCCTTCCTGCATCGCGGCCTGCTGCAACTGCTCGGCCCGCGCCTTGGTCTGGATCAGGCGGCGCAGCTCGCGGCTGACCACCAGCAGCTCATGCACGCCCACCCGGCCGCCGAAGCCGCTGTTGTCGCAGTGGCTGCAGCCCGGCGCGTGGTGGTGCAGCAATTGGCCGTCCGCGCCGAAGCGCCGGGTCCAGTCGGCCAGCAACGCGCCGGCGTCGGGGCGCTGGCTGGCGTCGGGGTAGGAGAACAGATAGCCGTCCACCAGGCTTTGCAGGTCTTCGGCGGTGGCCGGGCGGGTGGTCACGCAGTGCTTGCACAGCCGGCGCACCAGGCGCTGGGCCAGCACCGCCAGCAGGCTGTCGGCAAAGCTGAACGGGTCCATGCCCATGTCCAGCAGCCGGGTCACCGTCTCGGGCGCGCTGTTGGTGTGCAGCGTGCTCAGCACCAGGTGGCCGGTGAGGCTGGCCTCCACCGCCATGCCGGCGGTCTCGGCGTCGCGGATCTCGCCCACCATCACCACGTCGGGGTCGGCACGCAGGAAGGCGCGCAGCGCCTTGGCGAAGGTCCAGTCGATCTTCGGGTTCACCTGCACCTGGCGCAGGCCGGGCTGGGTGATCTCCACCGGGTCCTCGGCGGTCCAGATCTTGCGCTCGGGGGTGTTGATGTGGCCCAGCGCGGCATGCAGCGTGGTGGTCTTGCCGCTGCCGGTGGGGCCCACGCACAGCACCATGCCGTAAGGCCGCTCCACCGCCGCCTTCAGCTTGGCCAGGGTGTCGGGCTGCATGCCCATGGCTTCGAGCGGCAGTGTCCTGGCGCTGGCCAGCAGGCGCATCACCACGTCTTCCAGGCCGTTGGCGGTGGGGATGGTGGCCACCCGCAGCTCCAGCTTCTGGCCCTGCATCCAGCGGCCGAAGTTGATCTTGCCGTCCTGCGGCTTGCGGCGCTCGCTGATGTCGAGGTCGCACATGATCTTGATGCGCGCCACCAGCGCGCTGCGGTAGGTGTGCGGCAGCTCGATGTAGGGCTTGAGCACGCCGTCGCGCCGGAAGCGCACCTTCACCTTCTGGTTGCCGGGCTGGCATTCGATGTGGATGTCGCTCACCCCGCCCTGCTTGGCCTCCATGATCATGGTGTTGATCAGCCGCACCAGCGAGTTGTCGCTCTGCTCGATGGCGACGTCCTCGCCACGCGTGGTCGGCGATTGCTCCTGTTCCAGGTTGGCCAGCAGCTTGCTGGCGTTGTCGCCGCCATCGGGCTCGAAGTTGAAGCCGGCCATCAGGTCGGCGCTGGGCTCGATGCTGTCCTTGCCCAGCCGGAGGTACACCCGGTCGATGGCCTGGCCCAGGGTACCGGCGCGCGCCAGCACCGGCAGCACCTTGCACTGGGCGTTGAACTCGATCTCGTCGATGGCGTTGCGCGCCGACGGGTCTTCCAGCGCCACCACCAGGCGCCCGGCGCGCATCATCAGCGGCAAGGCGCAGAGCCGCCGCGCGGCGGGCAGCGGCAGGCGCAGCACGGCCTCGTTCTCCACCGGGAAGGCCGCCACGTCGACGATCGGGTAGCCCATCTTGCGGGCCAGCGCAATCTGCAGATCGGCACGGGTCACGTCGCCCCGGTTGACCAGCAGCTCGCCCAGCGGCAGCCGCCGGTCGGCTGCCTGCAGCTTCAGCGCCTCGGCCAGCTGGCGCTCGCTGATGAAGCCCAGGCCCACCAGCGCCTCGCCGATGCGCACCATCGGCATCTTGGCCTGCCGGTCGATGGCCTGGGCCAGCTGCTCGGGGGTGGTGATCTGCGTGCCGGTGAGCATGTCGCCCAGCGACGGTGCCCGGGCCGGCCGCATGCCGGGCAGGTCGTCCAGCGCCATCGGCGCGGTGTCCTGGCCGTCGTCGGCCGTTGCGGGCGCGCCGTGGGCGGCCGCGTCCACCGACACCAGCATCGGCCGCGGGTACAGGCTGCGCAACAACCGGCCGCTGGCGTCCATCGGGCTGAAGGTGAACAGGCCCAGCGGCCTGTCGATCAGGCCCACGCTGCTCACCGTGGTCTCGGCGCCGTCCTTGAAGCGCAGGCGGTACGGCTGCAGCAGGTTCTGCGGCAGCAGCGGCGTGGTGGCCGCATGCAGCTCGGTGTCGCCGCCGGGCAGCGGCTCGAGCAGGCGCGTCAGGCTCAGGCGGCGGAACTGGGTGAAGCGCAGCGTGAGCGGGTTGCGGCTGGAGCCCACCAGCACCTGCACCTGGCCGGCGTCGGGGTCGAAGGCCAGCAGCTGGCCGGTGTTCACCTTGCCGTTGGGACCCTCCAGCTCACAGGGCTCGGGCTCGGCGCCGGCCGGTGGCGCGGCATAGCCGATGCAGGGCGGCGCCGGCCAGGGCAGGTTGGTCACGGGCAGCGCGGCGGATGTCGGCGGCGCGGCGGCATGCGCAGCGGGTGTCGGCGGCGGGACGGAGCCTTCGGCACCCATGGGCAGCAGCGACAAGGGCGGCAGCGACAGATCGGACATGGAGTTTCCCGGCAGAGACAGCTGCCCCGCGCCGCCGGAAACGCGCCGGCGCGTCAGCTGCCCGATGCTAGAGGCGCGGCCTGGCCGCACATCGCCGGAACAGCCGGGGAAAAACCAGCCAGCCTTGCCAGCGGCCCATCGACAGCGTGAGGAAGATGGCGCCGGCCTGGATCAGCGCGATCTTGCAATACAGCCGGCTGCCGCCCATCAGCGACGCCTTGAAACTCTCCCGGTTCAATGCGCCCTGCAGCGCCGACAGAATCAACGCGCCCAGCACGCCCACCGCAGCGGCGTCGGTGGCGGTGGCCACGCCGCTGCAGGTGCTGCCCAGCACCGCCGCGATCAGCAGCTCGACCGGGATCAGGTGGCGGCTCTCGCCGAGCTTTTGCAGCAGTGTCATCGGCGCGTCGGCCGGCGGCACACGGCCGGGGTTGAGCAGCGCTCATACCGCCAGGTAGCCAGAGAACAGCCCGGCCACCAGCAGCCCCGGAAGCACGCCGGCCATGAACAGCTTGGCAATCGACACATCGGCCGACACGCGGTAGACGATCATGATGATCGACGGCGGGCGCCGCCACGCTGGCCGCGCCACTGCAGCACCAGCTCGTCGGCAAAGGCCAGCAGCAGCACCAGCGTGCCCGCCGCCATGGCCAGTTGCGGCAGCCACAGCGGCGTGGCGTCGTTGCCGGTGGAGATGTCGTTGAAAGCATGCGACTGCCAGGCCAGGCTCGAGCATGGCCTTGTCTTCCTGGCCGGCTTTGTCCAGCCATTCCTTGGTCATGGTGTCGCCCACCTTCTTCATGTCGGCCTTGAGCCGGGTGCTGGCGGCGACGATGGCCATGCCGTTCTTCTTCAGCAGATCCAGGTACCCGGTGTTCTTGGCCGTGCTGGTGGCCCAGCCACGCGTTTCGGCGTCGGCTGGCCACCTTCAGCAGCGCAGCCTTGCTGGGCGCGTCCAGCGCGTCCAGCGCGGCCTTGTTGACGATCACCGCGTTCTTGGGCAACCAGGCCTGGGTGTCCATCCAGAATTTCAGGTGCTCGTAGGTCTTGCTGTCGTAGCTGGAGGCGCCGCTGGACATGTCGCTTTCGACCACGCCGGTGGCCATGGCCTGGCTCAGCTCGGCCGCCTGCACGGTGACCGGCTGCGCGCCCACCAGCTCGGCGATGCGGCCGGTGCTGGGGCTGTCAGCGCGCCGCTTCACGCCCTTCAGGTCGGCCGCGCTGCTGACCGGCTTCTTCGCACAGATGCCCTGCGGCGGCCAGGCCATCGCGTGCAGCAGCTGCATGTCCTGCTCGGCCAGTTTCCTCTCCAGCAGCGGCTTTTGCACCTTGAGGAGCTTGCCGCCTCGTCGCAGCTGTCGGCCAGGAAGGGCAGGCCGCCGGCGGCGTGGATCGGCCATTCATTGCTGAAGTCGGCCAGCAGGATCTCGCCGATCTGGGCCTGGCCGCCCTGCACCGCGCGCTTGATCTCGGGCGCCTTGACCAGCGACGGATTGGCATGCACGGTGATCTTCAGCTTGCCGGCGGAGGCCTTGTCGACGTCGTTGGCAAACTGCACCAGGT
>Ga0136636_10000130_pt1 | contig 30848 bp, 24 predicted proteins | sample AntDrymUQ8522106_2_FD_104653 | JGI IMG/M metagenome (GOLD analysis project Ga0136636, IMG submission 104653) | Polar desert sand microbial communities from Dry Valleys, Antarctica - metaG UQ852 (21.06) | ecosystem: Environmental > Terrestrial > Soil > Desert | place: Antarctica: Dry Valley... | reverse complement strand
GATGATGGCGTCTATGTGTGGCATGCGCAAATCCGCAATATCAATGGCACTGTCCAAATACTTGCAGGTGAGGTGATGGTGGTAAGGTGATATTTGTATTGAAGCTATTGATCAAGTCAAGTATTTTAAACCCAAAATCCGCGTTAGTGGATTTTGCCCTTTGGGTCTGACGAGCCAAAGGCTATCAGACTCTGAGCAAAGCTCCATGAGTCGACGAAAATCTTTGATTTTGTCGAGCTTAAACCCAGACAAATTTTTGGAATAAATTAACTTATGTCGATTCAGCGTTTAACGCTGAATTTGGGTTAAAAGCCTATTCAACTGCACAAAAAAAGCCTTCATCCGGAAGAATGAAGGCTTTGTAACCTAATCAAACAAACAATTATGCCGGCTTGTCGGTATTGGTCTCGTCTGTTTTTACAATTTCTTCCACTTTGTCGCCATCGAAAAAATCACTGATAGCGTCCATAGCTTTGCCACCTAAGTCAGCAGCTGCATCCATTACATCTTCAGCTTTATCCTTGATTTTTGCTCCAGCTTCTTGTGCATTTTCAGCTACTGCGCCAGCGAAATCACCAGTTTTTTCAATAATAGTACCGCCTACTTCTTTAGCAAGATCGACTGTACCTTCAGCAACATTGCCAATTTTTTCTCCCGCATTTTCGGCAAAGTCACCAGCTTTTACAGCCAAATCATTTGCCTTGTCCATTGCAACTGCGCCTGCATGCTTCGCAACATTCATTGCGTCACCCGCTACATCTGCTATTTTGGCTACAACTGCTGAGGCAATATCACCAGCATTGTCAAAGGCATCTCCTGCTTTGTCTAAAACATTTTCTCCAACTTTCATTGCAGAATCAGCAACATCACCTGCCACATCTAATACTTTGGCACCTGCTGCACTGGCCATATTCCCAGCTTTATCTACAACATCACCAGCTTTGTCAATGGCATTAGCGTCCATTTCTTTTGCAGAATTCTCTGCATTACTAGCTCCAGCTTTTAGATTTTGTGTCATTTGCTCTGATTTATTAGCAACAGCAGTAACATCAATTTTTGGAGCTGATCCGAAAAGTTTCTTTAAAAATTCAAAAGCCATAATGGGGAAATTTAATTGGTGAAGAATGTAGCGCGAGGGAGGCTTGAACTCCCGACCTTGCGATTATGAATCGCACGCTCTAACCAGCTGAGCTATCGCGCCAAAAACGAAGCGCAAATATAGGTATATTCATGGATTAATTCAGATAGACTCTCGAAAAGAATTTAAGAAAAAAACCTAAAAAATGGGCAACTGCTGCTTTGGGATTCTATTTCTGGTTTTTGATTCTCTGCAGTCCAGCTTTTGCTTTGGCATCCAGACTGTCCTTGTATTCATCTGGGTTCAGATTCAAGCAGATTTGATAAAATTTTCTGGAGAGTATCGGGTTCTTGTTCATTTCATGAAGAATAGCACATTGCAATGCAGAATTTGCTATCAAGTGACTTGTTGATTTGGGGTAATCGTCTATTAGCCGAGTAAAAAGGGCTATGGCGGTAGCATCTTCTTTCAGTTTTTGATAACACCTCGCTTTGCGGTAGCTGTATTCTATCAAATTACAAGACGATTGATCACTTTTTTCCAACTCGGACAATGCCCTGTTATAATATCCTCCATCAAAAAGCAAACGGGCTTTGAGCAAAGGAATACATGTATTGTTCAATTTGACCGCTTCCTTTATCGCCGACTTGTCATCATCTGTATTGGCTGAGCCAATTGATTTGACATTGGCACAATAAGTATTTCTCTGTGAAATATTGCCTTGCAGGTGTGCGTGCCAAGCAAGGAGTAAGTTGCCTTCTTTGATGTAATTTTTGCCCTTGAATTCAGTGAGAAATTTCACGATATACTTATTGGCATCCAGATCCAAACGATTCAATTTGCAATGACCAAGAAGCAAGTTAGCTTGTGGCAAGGGATAAAATTGTTTTGCTGTTGGCAATTTATGCAATATGTTGATGGCTTCGTCATTTTTGCCAGTTCGGGCAGCCACATTGGCTTGAAGAAAAGCAATCATGGGCCGATTTGCTGGATTGTAGGATTGGCTTGAAATTAGCTTCCAAGCATCTTCGGGTTCATTGTTGAGATGCAGAAGCATGAAAGTATATATGATTTTAGTTTCATCAGCAAAAAGGAAATCATGCTTTTGTGCATAGGTCATTACCATGTTGAGCTCTGCCAGACCTTGTGAAAGACTTCCTTCCATTCCAGAAAGCCATTTCAGACCTGACTTGTACTGATCGGGAACCATACCAATTAAGGCATGCATAATTCCTAAACATTTCAAATTTGGGATGAATTCTGGATGGAGCTTTTGATTCTGAGTCAAGAGTTGATAGGCATTGTAACTGTTACGAAGGCAACTCAGATTGTTGCCAAACTTGAATTCAATAGCAGCCCAGTGCAAATAAATCTCCGCTTTCATATACCGATAATAAGGTGATTTAGGATCGCCTTTCTCTATCTCATTGATTCGGATTGATTTATTATTTTGTAACTTATTGTACATGACTTGATCCTCAGAAGTCATAAGTACCATGAAATCAACATAATCTTCAATAAAAACAGCTGACAGCTTATTGGGATATTTTGTATATTGATCCTTCAGCAATTTTGATGCTTCAGCGATGCGCATATCCGTTATGAGCCTGTAAGCTTTTATTACTTCAGCGGAAAAAGAAAAGGTATAGACTTCTTTTTCAGTTGGAAACGTATTGGCGAAAGAAAGCGATGCTAAAAAGCAGCTTAAACTGCCTATTACCACTTTTTTAAATGATTTCATGCCAAGAAAGGCTATGAAGGACATAAAATTTTACGCAACTATTGGCTCGTTACCTACTTCCAGGATCTTTTCGTCAACCAATATTCTACCACAATACTCACATACTATGATCTTCTTGCGAAGACCAATTTCCAATTGAGTTTGGGGTGGAATCTTATTGAAGCAACCGCCACATGAACTTCTAGTAACAGTCACCACTGCCAATTTATTAGGAAAATTATCTCTAATTTTTGCGTAAGCCTTAAGGAAACGTTCTTCAACACCTTTGGCAGCTTTGTCAGATTTTTTGAGAAGACGTTCTTCGTCCTTTACTGTTTTAGCAATGATGGTATCTAATTCAGCTTTCTTAGCATCAAGTTCCTTTTTCCTTTGAGTAACGCGAACATTAGTACCGTCAAAAATCTCCTTTTTAGCATCGAGTGTGATACCAAGTTCTTTGATTTTCTTCTCTACCAATTGAATTTCAAGTGTTTGAAGTTCAATTTCCTTAGTCAAAGCTTCGAATTCACGATTGTTCTTAACATTATCCAATTGTGTTTTATACTTCTCAATAAGAGCTTCGGAATCTTTGATGCCTGCATTGTATTTGTTGATTTCATCACTTAAGTCATCAACATTGGCTTTTACTTTGGACTGTCTCAGTTCCAATCCAGCAATTTCATCTTCTAAATCTGAAACTTCCATAGGCAATTCACCTTTTAGAGTTTCTAAATCACTTAGCTCAGAATCAATTTGTTGTAATTCGTAAAGCCTTTTTAGTCTTTCAGCGACGGTAATTTCTACTTTGCTCATTGTCAGAGATAATTAACAGGGTTTGTGACCAAATTTGTCAAATGGACTGCAAAGGTACTAAATCTTTCAGCAATTTTTTCTACTAATAAATCAATTGTAAATTGTTCTGATTCATAATGACCAATATCAGCGATAATGATTTGATTTTCAGCATCAAAGAATTCATGGTATTTAAAATCCGAGCTTATATAAACATCGGCTTTTGTACTTTTTGCCTTCGAAAGCAAGAAACTTCCAGCCCCACCGCACAAAGCAATCCTTTGAACGCTTTTTTTATGGATTTTAGTATGTTTAAGGCTTTTGACATGAAATTTTTCTTTTACTAATTTCATGAAATCCATTGTGGGCATTGGGTGTTCCAATTCACCTACCAAACCGGAACCTGCCTGTTGCCATTCATTGTCCAGCGATAAAATTTCGTAGGCAATCTGTTCATAAGGATGAATAGCCCTCAAAGCTGCCAAAATTTGTTTCTCTCGATATACAGGAAAAATGATTGACAGTCGCGTTTCAGGTTCATTGCTTCTCTCGCCAACCGTACCTATAAATGGATTTGAATCTTCATTGCCTTTATAAGTTCCCAATCCTTCAGTAAGAAATGAGCATTCAGAATAGTTGCCTATTTCTCCTGCACCTGCTTCAAACAGGCCTTCCAATATCTCGTTGGTATAATCAGGTGGGCAGTAGGTATTCAGTTGTTTCAACATACCCCTTTTGGCCTGCAATATCTTGCAATTCTTTAAGCCCAATTTAGAAGCCATTTTGGCATTGACTCCGCTGATGATGTTATCCAAATTGGTGTGAATGGCATAGATCGCAATATCGTTTTTGATAGCCAGCTCCACCGTTCGTTGCACATAATTAGCACCGTTTAACTTCTTTAAGCCCGAAAAGACAATTGGATGATGTGCTATGATTAAATTACATTTTCTTCCAATGGCTTCATGGACGATTTCCTCCGTACAATCCAGACTCACCAAAATATTTGTAACTATTGAATGGGGCTTGCCAACTATCAATCCAGAATTGTCGTAGGATTCCTGAAGACTGGGATCTGCCCACATTTCAAGCCATGAAATAACATCAGCTATATGGGTCATAATTTGAGTTTGTGTAAGATTTTTTCAATGATATTGGTGGTTGACAAACCTTGTAAGAATGAAAGCGAATGAACAGTTCCACCATTTTGTATCACTTCTTTAGAACCTACTATTTGGTCGGTGGACCAATCTCCGCCTTTGACCAACACATCGGGCGATATGCCTTCAATGAGATTGAGCGGAGTATCTTCATGAAATATGCAAACTGCATCAATGCATCCCAACGCTGCCAGTATTATTGCTCGGTCATGCTCACTTTGAAGAGGCCTATCTGGACCTTTCAACCTACTAATTGAAGCATCACCATTTAAGCCTAATACCAATTTATCGCCAAGTGTTTTGGCTTCTTGGAGGTAACTCACATGTCCTGCATGCAACAAATCGAAACACCCGTTAGTAAATACTACTTTTTGGTTTTGCTTTTTCCAAATTGCGACCAATCTTTGAAGATCAGGAAGCGCCAATATCTTGGCAGTATAAGAATTATGCTTGGGTTCCATATTTGTTATGCCTATTGTACCAAGGTAAAAATACCAAAAATAAAATCCCGAAAAGCACATTGCTGAACAACTGACCTGAGAAATATGCAATATTGGCAAAAGAAAATCCGTCACTTTCAGCGACACCGTAAATGGACAAGCCTTGGATAATCAGAAAATGATAGGTACCCATCCCTCCGGGGCTCGGTATCAAAAATCCCAAAGCTCCCATGGTAAATACAACCAATAAAGCTTTGATTCCAAGATGATTGGTTGGACCAAATGCCGGAAAACATAACCACAACATGATGATATACAGTGCCCAAATACTGATGGTATAGAACACAAACAAAGCTGGATTTTTTAGGGATTTGATGCTGCCGATTCCTTCCACCAAACCAAGAACAAATTTTCTGATTTTTAAAGCAATAGACAGTTGACTTTTCATGACAAACCATAAGAAAGCCAAGCCAGCAACAAACAAAACCACCATCAAGATCATCATGTTGGAATTGTCACTGGTTGAATCTTTGCTCACAACGAGCTGATTGATTTTCTCCAATATCAGATCGTATTCCAATAAAAAACAAGCTGCAACTATGAGTACAAAAACGATCATATCGGTTATTCGATCAGTAATAACCGTTCCGAATAACTTTTCAAGCGGAATATTCTCATATTTTGATAAAGTGGTAGCCCGTACAAGCTCCCCGGATCTGGGGAAACCCAGATTTGCAAAAAAAGCAATTACAATCGATCCAAAGCTATTGATGATTCTCGGCTTATAACCCATCGGCTCAATTAATTGTCCCCAACGAAGTGCGCGAACCAAATGACTCAACAAAGAGCAGAAAACAATCAATAAAATATAAAATGGGTTGATTTTCCTAAAATCTGAAATGAGTTTGTCAATCAGACTGCAGTCCGCTTCCGCTATACCATTAATTGCACATTGCGCGGAATAGGCCTTTTGCTGGGTGTAGTACAATAAAAACAATACTCCAAATCCAATAGATAAAAACAATAAGAGTTTTAGAATCTGCTTCAAAGTGCGGTGTTAATCAGATGATTTTGTTATTCTGATCTACGTAAATTGTTATTGGTTCATGTGTTTTTGCTTCTTCAATATCCATATAACCGTATGAAATGATGATTACGATATCTCCAACTTCTGCTTTCCTCGCAGCTGCACCATTCAAGCATACAACCCCACTTCCACGCTCACCTACAATGATATACGTCTCAAGGCGTTCCCCATTGTTGTTATTGACTATTTGAACTTTTTCACCTTCTTGCAAATTAGCAGCATCTAATAATTCTGCGTCAATGGTTATGCTTCCCATGTAATTGAGGTTAGCTTCGGTCACTACAGCACGGTGTATCTTGGATTTGAATTTTTCTATCAGCATAATGAGTGCAAAGATAGTGCAGTATTTAACGAAATGAAAAACCGATTAAAAATTGATACAAAATATGCGGAATTGGTATTTTTACTTTAACCAAGCTTCTTTGTAGATAGAAAGTCCTACCTTTCCTTCATCAAATTGAGCGCAATGTTGGAAAGCATAGTCAATTCGTTCAAATTAATAGGCAAAACCGTCCGACTTTCCTTAAATGGAGAGGAACAAGATTATACGACTGGTAGTATCCGAAAAGCAGTTTTTCTGTTGGCCGTTCCGATGATACTTGAACTGAGTCTTGAAAGTGTCTTTGCTGTAGTAGATATCTTCTTTGTAAGCAAGCTTGGTGCCAATGCCATTGCCACTGTTGGCTTAACGGAATCAGCAATTGCCATAGTTTACTCAATTGCAATAGGCTTATCTACATCTGCTACTGCTATTGTAGCACGTCGAATTGGTGAAAAAGATCCGGAATCTGCTTCATTTGCAGGAGCACAATCCATCATAATATCTTTGTACATTACCACCCTCATCAGTATTTTGGGCATATATTTCGCTCCTGAAATACTGGGATTAATGGGCGCATCCCCCGAGGTTATTATAGAAGGATCAGGATTTACAAGGATTATGTTGGGTGGTAGTTATGCCATTGTCTTGTTGTTCTTAATCAACGGAATTTTTAGAGGAGCCGGAAATGCTGCCATAGCCATGAAAAGTTTGTGGCTTGCAAGTATCATCAACATCATTCTTTGTCCAATCTTAATACATTATTTTGGATTAAAAGGGGCGGCTATTGCTACATTAATTGGTCGAAGTTCAGGTGTGGTTTATCAATGTGCTTTTCTGTTCAATGGCAAGGGAATTTTAAAATTTCATGCACAACATTTTAAGATCCATTGGAATGTGATCAAAAATGTAATTCACGTTGCTTGGCCTGCCACGCTACAATTTTTAATTCAAAGTGGAAGTTGGATATTCCTGGCAAGGCTTGTTGCAGAAACTGGTGGCACTGATGCATCTGCTGGTTACCAGATAGCGATTAGAAATGTAGTGTTTTTCATATTGCCTGCTTGGGGCCTCAGCAATGCAGCAACAACATTGGTCGGTCAAAATCTAGGAGCCAACAAAATTGATCGGGCTGAAAAAAGTGTAAGAATAACCATGAAGTACAATGTGATTTTCATGGCGATGGTGATGGGAATTTTCTTGACTGTACCTGATTTTATCATGCGCCTTTATACTTCTGACGAAGCTATTATTCCTTACGGAGTTGAAGCACTTCAAATAATTGGCTGTGGTTACATCTTTTATGGAATAGGTATGGTCATGACACAATCTCTTAATGGTGCCGGAGATACTCGGACGCCTACATGGATCAATTTTATCTGCTTTTGGGTAATACAAATTCCTTTGGGCTATTTTTTAGCTGTGAAACTTGACATGAAATCGAGAGGTGCATTTATTGCAATACCAATAGCAGAAGCACTCGTTGCAATTATTGCATTCTACTATTTTAGGAAAGGAGATTGGAAAAAAGTAAAAGTGTAATTGTTACTTTTTACTGAGACGGATGGTAGTGATTAGGCCATCTCTGTAGTCCGTCAATTGAAGCAAATACATTCCCTTAGGGAGGTCAGCAACATTGATAGATCTTGAACCATTCAGTTCAAACTGTCTGATTTTACGACCAGCAACATTAAAAACGATGACTTTTGCCAAGTTGTCGTTATTGGTCTTAAAGTTAACAATATCAACAGCTGGATTAGGGAATATAGAAACTTTAACATCCTCAGCAGAACGGGAATTGTCGCTTTCATTGGATTGCGCGAACAAGCCAAAACCGATAAATAACATAAAACAAAGAAGTAGAGTTCTTTTCATCTTGGTACAAAGGTATATCCAACTGGTGTCAAAAGCAAGTTTGAAGCAATAAATTTTTCATTAAGTTCGTTGGCTACTCTCTTACATTCCACTCTTGTAGCTTGTCGTTTAACTCTGCAAGGGTCAACTGACCTTGGTCACCTTCACCTTGTTTTCGGAGGCTAACCACCTGAGCAGTAGCATCTTTTTCACCAATAATAAGCATATAAGGAACACGCAACAACTCAGCTTCTCTGATTTTTTTACCTATGCTCTCAACGCGATGATCAATTTCAACCCTGATCTTCAATTTCTTGATTTGTTGGAACACAGAATTTGAATAATCTGAAACTTTGTCGCTGATAGGCAAGATTTTGATTTGAACTGGAGCGAGCCAGAATGGGAATTTGCCCGCGTAGTGTTCTAAGAGGAATCCAATGAATCTTTCATGCGTACCCAAAGGCGCGCGGTGAATAATCAGTGGGGTTTCCGGTTCATTATTGCTGTTTGTAAAATTCAATTTAAAGCGCTTGCCCTGTGCAAAGTCAACCTGATTGGTAGCCAGCGTAAATTCTCTACCTATGGCACTCCAAATTTGCACATCTATTTTGGGACCATAAAAAGCAGCCTCATCTTGAACCTCTACAAAAGGAGTTCCTGTTGAAACCAAAACATCCCTTACCATCAATTCGGTTTCTTTCCACAATTCTGGTTCGTCGATATATTTTTGACCTAATTTGGCTGGATCATGTAAGCTCAATCGCATCACGTATTTTTCAATACCGAATATCTTGAAATATTTCAGATACATTTCATTTACCGCTCTGAACTCTTGTTCAAACTGATCTTTGGTGCAATAAATATGTGCATCATTCATGTGCAGACAACGAACGCGCATCAGTCCAAAAAGCTCTCCACTTTGTTCGTAGCGGTAACAAGTGCCGTATTCCGCAAGGCGCAAAGGCATGTCCTTGTAACTGCGAGGTTCTGCATCAAATATTTTATGATGATGCGGACAGTTCATTGCCTTCAAGTAGTACTTAGTGCCGTCCATTTCCATTGGAGGATACATACTTTCTTGATAATAAGGTAAGTGTCCACTTGTCAAATAAAGGCTCTCTTTGGCGATATGGGGAGTGACCACCCGCTTATATCCAGCATCTTCTTCGGTCTCCTTGGCTAATTTTTCTAGTTCTTCGATGATGATTGTGCCATTGGGCATCCAAAGAGGTAAGCCCGGACCCACTTCATCATCAAATACAAATATACTCAGTTCTTTACCGAGCTTTCTATGATCTCGTTTTTTTGCTTCTTCTAACATGAGCAAGTGCTCATCCATTTCAGCCTGGCTTGGAAAAGAAACTCCGTAAATTCGAGTCAGCATGTTGTTGCTTTCATCGCCTTTCCAATAAGCTCCAGATATATTGGTCAACTTCATCGCCTTGATGAGTCCGGTGTGCGGTATATGCGGTCCTCTGCACAAATCAGTAAAGGCGCCTTGGTGGTACAAGGTGATGTTACCGTCTTCAAGATCCTTCAGGAGATCAAGCTTGTATGGGTCATTTTTATCTTGAAAGTATGTAACTGCATCTGCCTTGGTGATCTCTTGTCTTTTGAACAAATTATTTTGCTTACTCAATTCGATCATTTTCTTTTCGATAGCAGCAAGATCATCTTCGCCTATTGATTGCTCACCCAGATCTATGTCGTAGTAAAATCCTTTATCAATAGGAGGACCCACCCAGAACTTCACATTGGGATACAATGCCTCAATGGCTTCTGCCATAAGGTGCGCTGTACTGTGCCAAAAAGTGCTTTTGCCGTCATTGTCCTGCCAAGTGACCAACTGCAATGCAGCATCAGTGCCGATGGCTCTCGTGGTATCCCAAGGCTGACCGTTAACTTTGGCTACTAAAACTTTTTTTGCTAATCCTTCTGATATGGATTTAGCAATGGACAATGGGGTAGCATCCACTTCAAATTGCCTTTCGGCTCCGTCTGGAAAAGTAATCTTAATCATGAAATAAAGGTAAATTCAACTGTAAAGGTCTGCAATTTATATAAAATGTCTTGTACGTATATTATTGATACTTGTTTAAGATAAAATTTATTTTACCTTTCGCTGATGTTTAATGAATTTTTTTCTGTCAAAAAACTAACAGTTGCGGACTCCGAGTTTCTTATAGAATCGGCAGATCAAACTGATCACTTATTTGAGTCATTGTTATCAAAAGGAGATGACCACCCCGATGTCATAGATGAGCGAATTCCATATTGGGCAGAATTGTGGCCTTCGGCAATTGGTTTGTCGCAATGGTTGTTCAAAAGTGAGTATGATTGGAATCAAAAAAAAGTACTTGAAATTGGTTGTGGACCCGGATTATGTGGAATTGTAGCCCGGCATTTAGGTGCAGATGTTGTATTATCCGACTATGATCCCAATGCCTTATTGTTGGCAAGCAGGAATTGGAAATACAATACGGACGATGAACTCAAAACCATACGTTACGATTGGCGAGATGCTCTTGAGGAACATTACGACGTGATTATTGGCTCCGATATCTTGTATGAGAAGCGGGCACACGCACCAATTTTTGCATTACTTAATGCAGTTTGTCCAAATGGTACAGAAGTAATACTCTCTGATCCCGGACGCTCAGCAACGCGTTCATTTTACGAACAATTTCATGAAAATAAAGGGATAACCATCGAAAAATATAGGGAAATAGCAAATGACAAAGCAATTGATATTCTGCGATTTAAAACTTCTTAATCGACATTCTGTTTTAAAGCTTAAATTTGCCAACTAATTAGCATAAAAGCATGATTAAAATCTTGGCCAATGATGGCATTCATCCCTTAGCAAAGATTGAACTTGAACACAGAGGATTTGTTGTTGATACGACTAAGGTAGCACAAGAGAAACTCAAAGAGGCTTTCATGGAATATGACGTTTTGCTCGTCCGCAGCGCAACCAAAGTAAAGGAAGCTGATCTGCCCATGAATCCAAGAGTTAAATTAATTGGACGAGCCGGAGTAGGCTTGGACAATATTGATCAAGCTGCCACAAAAGCTATCGGGATTGAAGTTTTCAATACGCCTGCCGCATCCTCAAAGGCTGTAGCATCATTGACCATGGCTATGTTGATGTCAATTTCACGAAATATAGCTGATGCTGCTCGTAAAATGCCTGAAAAAGGTGCAAGCGACTTTTCCAAATTGAAGAAGGAACTTGCCGGAGGATTTGAACTTGAAGGCAAGAAAATTGGAATTATTGGTTTTGGAAGAATAGGTCAAGAACTGGCAAAAATGGCACTGGGTTTGGGTATGGAGGTCATGCCTTATGATGCAATTTATGAACCGGATCACGTTTTTGTAAAAATTGGAAATCAAGACATAAAAATTCCATTGACTGCCCGAAAAATGGAAGACATCATTCTGCATGCAGATATTATTAGTGTGCATGTGCCGTCGCAAGGAGGTAGTGCTGTTTTGGGTGAAGCTGAGATCGAACGCATGAAAAAAGGGGTGATACTGCTCAACACTTCAAGGGGCGGAATTATTGACGAGGATGCATTGTTGCTCGGCATAAAATTAGGAATTGTGAAAGCCGCAGGACTTGATGTATTTACAGGAGAACCAAATCCAAGACCAGAACTATTGAACCATCCACAAATTCTTACAACCCCCCATGTTGGAGCCGAAACAGAAGAAGCCCAATTAAGAATTGGAATGGAAATAGTAGAGCGAATTTACACTTTTTTTGGAGATCATTCAGGCGCTCTTTAGTCCAATCCTAAACCCTAAGTAGGGATTAACAAATCATTTGACCCAATTCTTAAAATTCTTGATAACTTTAGGAGGCTCTCTATTTGTTTTGATCTCTCCAATCAAGAAACCAAATGGTTTGAGGGGAGTAATGTGATCACAGATAATTTTAAAAATGGCGGCAAGAGGAATTGCTAAAATAATCCCTGGAATCCCCCACACCATTTCACCGACTACTAGGGCTACGATTGTAAATAAAGGGTTGAGGCTTACTTGAGGCCCTAATATCAGAGGACCCAATATCCATGCTTGTGTTAACTGAACTCCTGCATAAGTGACTATTATTCCTGCCATTAATCCTAAATCGGCACCTTGTGTAGCAGCAGCCAACACTGTGATAGCTGTGCCCGTGATATTTCCTATAAACGGAACAATTTCGAGAAAGCCACACAATATAGCGAAGAATACTGCATTCTTAAGCCCCAATATTGAAAATCCAATACTATATAATATCCACAAACAAGCGATCATTTTACTCAATCCAAGAAGATATTGTTGTGACACATTTGCAGCACTCATTACCAATTGTTCAACTTCAGGGCGCTGCGACTCCGGTGACAGTTGTAATATAAATTGTTTGATATGGCCTCTATAAAAGAGCAATAAAAAAACATAAATTAGCGTCAGTAAAAATGCTGTAATAAAGCTGGCAAGTGAACCGGCAATATATTGAATCAACCAAGCAACTGAGTCTTGCTGATCTTTGATGATCTGGGTTTGTTCAGTTAAAGTAATTCCAAAGTGATTAAAAATGAAGTGCTGCATATCTGCTGCAATAGCCAAAGCTTTTTCCTTAATGAGCCCTAGGTCATTGGCTAATTCGATAATTTGCCAACCCAGTAAATATCCTAAAAAAACGATAATACATACCAATGTCAAAATACACAATAACGCAGCAAAAAATTTCGAAACTCGATGCCTTTCCAGCCTACGCGACATGGGCAAAAAAAGTGTTGCCAACACACCACCAATAACTATGGGTACTAAAAGGGTTTTTGCATGAATCAAACCTGCTATGGCTAGAAAAATCGATGCTAAAAATTTTAATATTGAATTTATATTGATGGTTACCATATGTCTGTAAAGATATGCAATATTTAATCAAAAATACGGCTTGAAATTATCTTTAGCAAAATGAATATCAAAATCCCTTCCAAAAAGCAACTCATTTGGAAAATATAGGCTTCAGCAATGACCTTAAATAGATGCCTATTCCCTTGGAATTCAGGTGATTGGTATCATAGTACAAGGCTAAATTCTTCACAACTTCCGAATGGTCCAGTATTTTAAATCCGTTCTTATTTAATGCCTGTTGCACAGCCTCCCACCCTGGATCTTTGCCCAAGAGGGTTGGAGGTATAATGATAGTTACTTTAATACCGAAGTCTTCAATATCCCGAATCAACTCAACGAATTTTTTGATATATTCTTTCATGACTACACTGTCTCTGCCACTTGGATAATTTACATCCTTCTGCTTTTGAACAAGATTAGGCTCTAGTGAGGTCAGACTGTCTAGTTTCGGATGGGGAATAATTTCGTTTGACATGAAATAAGAAGGTTTCAACTTAGAGCGGATGCCATTGAATAGCACTTCAGGTTCGGCACCAGACCTAAAAGATGCGTTCCAAACTTCCCAATTCAGCGGTTCATCTTCCAAGAAATAATTCATTTCATTCCATAACCGAGAATAAAAAACCCAGGGATCTAGAAAGTAAATGCATTCCTTAGCTGTATTGCCTCGTTGCTTAAAGACTTGCCAAAGTGCAACTGAAGGAACAATTCCACCATGACCTTCAGCCTTGCCGAGATTGAAACAACTCAAACCCAAAATTTGCTCTGTACTATCATGATTGGTAGTTCTTGAAAAGTCTTTTGCATGGCTTGTTCCAAAAATCAACATATCAAACGTTTTGTCTTTTGGGATAGAAGCAAAGGTAGCTGATGTATTCTTGCAGGTTCTTTCATAATTAGGCATAAAACGATCCACCGCCCAAAGTCCAATCACGATAATGAGAAGGTTCACTGAAATAAAAAGAGCAATTTGGAGCAGTAAAAATTTCATGTTAAAAGATAAAGTAAATGAATTGCTTTTCACCCCAAACTCCAAAAAGCAAAATAGACCACAATAAAATAAAGTAACAAGCCCAACGCAGATACACTGACTTTGGCAGCAAATTATTGAGGGTTTTCCCTGAATAGATCTGCCAGTCCACCCATTTTAATATCACAATTCCCATGAGTGCATAAAAACAGTCTTTGTAGAGTTCCTTGTGTCCATAATAAACGAAACTAGGTTTGTTGAAAAGCTCAACAATCGCTTGCCAAGCCCTATTCAAGTCAGGGGCAGCAAAGAAAATCCAACTGATGCATATCAAAGCAAAAACCCAAATCCTGCGCAACCAAGTCAATTTTGAAGCCCAATATGGCCATTTCAGCCATCGTTCTACCAAAATATAAACTCCGTTCAGGCCACCCCAAATCACAAACTTCCAATCTGCACCATGCCACAATCCACTGATTAAAAAAGTAAAAAGCAGAACCATTGCCATGCGCAACTTCGAGCCAGAATGGCCGCCCAAAGGAATGTACAAATAATCTCTGAACCAAGTACTCAATGAAATATGCCAACGACGCCAAAATTCCGTAACTGAAGTACTTAGATAGGGCTGTTTGAAATTTTCCATCAAATCGATTCCCATTACTTTGGCACATCCTCTTGCAATATCGGTATATCCTGAAAAGTCACAATAAATGCGAAATGCAAACAAGGCGGTTGCCATGAGTATATGTGGAGAAGAATAAAGATGTGGATTAAGAAATACAGGATCAGAAACCAATGCTGCACGGTCGGCCACCATGATCTTTTTGAAGAAGCCCCAGAAAATAAGTCGCAATCCTACCAGCGCATTATCGTAATTAAAATCAGGAAGATTCTTTAATTGCGGCAATAGGTTCTGTGGCCTTTCGATTGGACCTGCAACCATTTGAGGATAGAACATTACATAAAGCGCATACCTGCCAAAATGATATTCTGGCGCCTGATGACCACGATAGACTTCAATATTATAACTCATTGCCTGAAAAGTATGAAAACTCAATCCCAAAGGCAAAAGCAGCTCAAGTAAGGGAAATCGAAGGTCCAGCCCAATCGCAGACAATAAACCATTGGCATTGGTAGTCAAAAAACCAGCGTATTTGAAAACTATTAAAATTCCAAGGTTGGCAATAAGACTTAAAACAAGCCACTTCTTAGCTTGCGTGCCGGTGCTTTTAGAAATTTTTATACCAGCAAAATAATCAATAATAATGGTGGTACCGATGACCAAAATAAACCACGGGACATAACACAAATAGAAAAAACAACTTGCAAGTAACAACCATATCCATCGCTTTGCAGCCGGTAGGCTAAAATAAACCCCCGTAACCACGACAAAGAAAACCACAAATGCCAATGAATTAAAAAGCATGCTTTAAAGGTAGTGGATTCAAATGATTGGGCAAATTTTTGAATAAAAATCTAACAAGCTGACTTTGGCTGCAATGCCATTATTCATCAGACTCCTAATCATAATTATATGCCTTACACCTACCCCTGAGCTTAGCTGAATTCGGCTACAATTTGGTATTTCATGAAAAGAGTTATGTCTAAACCAGATTGATCAGTACTTGGAAACAAAAAAGCTTTCCTACTATTGCAGGAAAGCTTTTGGTACTCAAGGTTTATGAAAATGAGGAAAAACTTACCTGATTAGGGTAATCTCACCACTTAGCTCTGTGAATTCTCTTGGGCTTGTTTCAACTTTTGCAAAATAGACATATACGCCTTGTCCGGCTTCTTTTCCGCCTATGGTGCCTCTCCACCATGATTCACTTGACTCTGCGGGAAGATTGTTGATGGCAAATACCAATGCCCCCCATCGGTCAAATATCTGAAGCTCTTTGATGACCGACTGTATCGACCTTGGATACAACCTCCAGTAATCATTGTTACCGTCACCATTGGGGCTGAAGACATTCCCAGCATATATTTCCTTTTGTCGGATTATCCTAATCTCAATTTCATCGGTGTCCTCGCAACCAAAGTCATCAACAATAGTGATTGAAATAATTGTGTCCTGAGTCAATACAAAATTGGCACTGCTACAACCATTGCAAACTGCCGGAGTCCATGTATATGAACTTGCGAGACCAAAGATGATATTGGGACTCAAAATGATTGGAGAATATGCATTGGCTGCAAAATCTGGGCCCAGATCAACTTGCGTTCCCTTACCCAATGGCAAATCTATGGTTTCGGAAGTTTCACAACCGTAACTATCAACTATTAAAATAGAGTAACTACCTGCCGATAGGTTTTCCCAGAATAAATCTGTGGTTGGCGCTGCGCCATTGAAGGCCACCGTATAAGGACCAGTGCCGCCTTTGATGGTTTCTATCAATATACTTCCATTGGTGGCAATTGCACAGCTTGGCTTTTCCAACATGAGCTCAGATATTATTGGAAGATCCTCTGATATCTCAACTGAAACAGATTGTAAATAAGTACAACCAACAGCATCTTTTACGGTAAAAGTATAGTTGCCTGGAGCCAAATCGGTAAAGTTGGTATTGGTTCCAAAACCACTGTTATTAAAATTATAGCTGTATGGGCCTGTCCCACCCGACGTACTCAATATGTTGATGCTTGCATTGTCAGCAACTGCACAACTTGCGTCGCTGATATCTAATACAACGACATCAGGAAGCTCGTAATTGAGTCCGATAGCAATTGTAGTGTCGTATTTGCAACCCAATGCATCGAGGATTTGAATGGTATAATTTCCAACCAACAAGCCTGTAAAATCTGCTGCAGTGACAGGAGCTCCACCATTCAAACTGAACGAATAACTTGGCAAACCACCACTCACATTACTCAATTGGATGGTACCATTTGGAGCAACTTCACAACTTGCGCCCAAAACTGCAACATTCATCTGATCTGGCAAATCTGGATTAATCTGCAAATTGATGACAGAATCAGACACGCAACCTTGAGCATCTTTGACCAAGACAGTGTAGCTTCCGGCTGACAAATTGCCGAATAATGGACCGCCAAACGGGCTGCCATTAATAGAATAAGTAAATCCAGGAGTTCCAGAAATTACTGAAATAATTTCAATATTACCATTGGCTGCAACATCACAACTTGGACCCTTGAGGGATACTTTATCGATATTAGGGCTTTGGCTATTTGGAATAACTTCAATGCTGTCCTTGGCGGTACAACCGTTGATTGGATTGGTGGTAATCATGAAATACCAACCAAGTTGATTGATTTGAGTAGAAATACCTGAGGTTGGGCCGGAAATATTGCCATTGATGGTTGTCCAGCTGAATTGGTAACCAGTTTGCCCCTGACCGTTTAAATCCAATGGCACCCCAGCACATGGAAGTTCCTGAGTGCTTGAGACAATTATAGCATCATCCGGAGTTATAATGTTTTCTGTTACATTGGTTGAAGCAGTGGCAGTGCAGCCAGTCTGACTATTGGTAATCACCAAAGTATATGAACCAATTGTGCATGCTAAATTATTGGGGACGTTCGATGGATTCTGCAAACAAGGACCAGCCCAGGAGTAAGCAAAGCCTGTACCAGAGTCTGAACCTGTGGCATCTAAATCCACCGAATTTACAATACAGGTAATTGGATCAACAGAACTCAATGCGATTGCAGGAGGTGTTGTTTTATCTAAAATTTCTATTGTGTCATAAACGGTACACAATAGATCATTGTCAGTCACTTCAACAATGTACTCACCAGGTTCAAAAACTTGAAATGTTCCGGTTACATTTATTGGAAGTTTTGTCTGGCTCAAATCGTACCAACTCAAGGTCAAATTGGGACTTCCCTTTTGGGTAGTGACTTCAATGGTTAAGGGTGCATTTTTACAATCGATAAAGTCAACTGTTTTAGATTTTGCGGTAATTTCAACTGAACATTCTTGCACAAAATAGGCATAGACGGTATCCGATGGTTGATCAATGGCTGAGGTCACCAATGCTGTTGTCAAGTTTGGGCTCATGGGCAATTTAGCTGATTCCCATTTGTCAAACTTCCAACCAGTACCTGCCAGTCCTTCAAATGATAAAGTAGTTCCTCCATAATATTTACCACTGTATGGGTAATTAGGAGGCACCAGTGTATTCACCTTGACATCATTGGGACTTCCTACTGGCAAAACTACAATGGTTACCGGGTAAGGACCTTTCAAAGTATAACAATCCACCAATCCATCTTCAATTTCAACGCACCTGCTTTTTATAAAATCCTCCATTGCTTTGACATTATTCAACCAGGCTGGCATGTTGCCACCCCATTTGTTGATCTGGCGCGGCATCTCTGGCTCCAATTGAGCTTTCATTTCATTCAATAACTGAACCATATAATCGCAACTCAAATAGGTATTGTTGAGGTCAGCATATCGGTTGATATACATGTCTCGAAATGATTTATTGTCAAACAACTTGGTCAAAACATCGGTATGGTCCTGTGGGTCACCGCCTTGAGGCAATTGCTCGATATCGCAAGGATCAGCAGCTGGAGTTGTGTTTGGTATTCCGGTGTAGTTGATGTAATGACCGAATGTAGCATCCATATCCCAAAGAGTATAACGCCATTTTTCCTTGTTCCCACTCGCATCGGAACCATGCCACCAGGCAGTATTCCAATTCAACCAGTCTTTACAAACGGTGTGAATATTTATGATAAAATAATCAGCCAAGCTCAGTAAATTTAACCGATCCGATACATACTGAAAATTTGCTGGAACTGTCATGTCATTGGCCAATATGTAAGACCTGAGCGTACTCCAATTGCTCAATGTTCCATATTCTGCCCAGGTACCACCCCAAGTTTTTATGAAGTCAATTTCGGTTTCATCCAAGTTGTAATAATAGTTCGTAAAATCTTTGTCGTCCACTTTTTCACGATAATCATAGACACCCCAGTATGCTCCATTAACATAGAGCACACAGAATTCATTTCTTCTAACATCTAAATCCATTCCAGCTCTTTCTGCAAGTGTTGCTACATATCCATCGCGCAGATGTGCTCCATTGGCAGCAGGATAATTATCATTTGCAGCAGCCTTCAATATCAGTCTAGAAAATCCCTTTCTTTCAGAACCAGGGAATAATTTGTTATTGATTTCATCATCATTCCCGAATTGATCTCTGACGATGTAATCTAACCCGCGCTGCGCGTATGCCCAGCTGTCATTGCCGTGCTTATTGAATTCACCTGTGTTTTCATCTAAAAATTTCCCGTTTTCATCAAATAGTTCAAAGGTGCCCTCAGGTGATATTTGATTGCCATTCATTAGTGTCATGATGTTGTCACCAGATATAGAGATCACCTTGAGACTGTGTTTGGAACCGGCACCAATAAAGTAAGTATTCATTTCAATGTGAGAAGGCAGTACGTTGGGATTGGCTGAGAAGGTTCTGGTGCGCAATACTTTTGTAGCATTGATGTTGATGGGACCTGAGTACAAAGTAGAAGTCGGAGTTGGTTCACTACCGTCGAGCGTGTATCTCACAAAGCCTCCTGGCTCAGGCGTAGTAAGCGTAACCAACTGTGAACCAGCATAATAACCAGCAGCAATATCAAAATCTGGAGTTTCAGCATATCTCGCAGATACGCCTGAGTTGGCTGCACCAGGGCTTGGATTCACTGCAACTCCCCAAACGCCACCATCAGTAATTCGGGCAATTGAGTGATTTTTTTGGTTGGGCACATCTATTTCATTGATATCTATTATTGCCCCTGAAGGATTAACTAGAACAACTGCCTCTGAGGTGTCAGTTTGTGTAATTTTGAAATTGGTATGCCAATTGGGTGCGATAAAAGAATTGAGACCAGATGCCACGAACACCAATCTGCCTTTGGCTGGTATAATTGTTCCAGCAGGTATCAACCATCTCTGTGGTTTGGTAGCATTGTCACTCAGATAATATCCAGCCAAATTGACTGAACTCGCTCCGTTGTTGTATAGTTCTATCCAATCTTCAAACTCGCCATTTGAGCACAAATAGTCGTCTGTATTGGCTGCAGAAAATTCATTGATAACTATCTGGGCATTCAAGCTAACAGAAAAAAATAGCAAAAGGCTAATTAATATTCTCATTGTATAAGGTTCTTAAGATATAAAGATAGTGATTTTGCTTGAAACGTTGTATTGAGCTAGTGTACGTTTTCAGTTAATATGGCAAGGAACAATTTGAATTTCATGAGATTCCTAGGCGAATCTACTGTTTTATAAATTGCGCAACTTGATTTGTATTCCCTAAAGTCAATTGAATTTGGTAAATCCCACTTGCAAGATCTTCAACATTGAATTCAAATATATGTTTATCTGCCTCCAACTTAGCGGACATCAAATTGCGAATTAATTGTCCATTTAGCGAGGACAAATTGATTGAAACAGAGCTCCTCTGGGCGATATCAAGTTCAATTCGTAATTGCGAACTTGTGGGATTGGGGTAAATATTACAACTGATTTGATTGTTGGCTGATAAAATACCCGTTCCAGTAGAAGTTTTATTGATTGTCCAGGTAACATTGCTATAATGGATACCACTGTGGTTGTCCACGCGCAATAAACTCGAAGTATCGATGATAGTTGCGGTTAAAAAATATTCTCCACTTTGCAACTTAGATTGGTCTATCTGAAATGAATCAAGATTTTCTGCAACGGAAACACCATCCAAATCCCATTTGATATTTAAGGTGTTGGGAATAGGTTTCATCAGTTCACTAAGCTTAAAATTCAAAAAATCCTCTGAGGAAGCAACGTCCAAATCAATTGGCTCGTAGGCAACAATCGGGTTGACTAGATCATGTATCGATTCAATAATTTGTTGGGTGCAAACTGCGCAAAAATCAGGTCCCAAAAACTGCATTTTGCATCCTGTGCTTGGTTTGTACCAACTTGCAGAATTTCCTCCACAACAATATTGATTTATACCTATGTTATCCGTTCCAACCCAGTTTTTCCATTTTACGAGTCCGGGATCCGTTTCTTTGGTCATATTAGGTCTTTCAACCAAATATTGATTCCCGGCAAAATACTCATCTGCCAGATCAGCAAATGAATGACCTATTTCATGAGCAACTATTTCATTGCTTGAGGATGCTTTGGAGGATGTGGCCAATGACCCTCCTGATCCTCCATAATACGGCGAATTGGCAATAATTAAAACCTGATCGTAATCTGCCGCATTTGCTGCAAGCACGCCAGCAATATTCGTAAAATTGAATGGCACCAATAATCGGTGAATATTGTAAGCATCAAAAGTGCAACCGAGGAAGTTATTGGGATTGGATACTGGCACCGAAGCTGAACTGCAATCACTCGCAGTATTGGGATGTTTCGCTCCAGACTCGGCTGAAATGACCCGAACTGCAAAAATATTAAAGTAATCTGCATAGTTAACCCAAGGCTTCTGTTGAAAAAGATAGCTTGTCAATGATTTTGCATCTTCCGAGAAAACATCTTGCTGGTCAGCTGTGTAGCCATCACCTAGTACGACAATATTGATAAATTTATCGGTGGAACCGCGAAGTTGAATGGTGTCCACCTCAAATATTTGTGCTATGGAAACACCAGGCAATCCTGTCAGAATCAAGAGTAAAAATGTAAGTATGCGCAGTGTTTTCATAATTCAAAAGATTTGATCAAATAAGGTGAGCGGTTTTTAACTACTTCATAGATGTTAAAAATATACTTTCCGTTGTTCAGCTGAAAACGGTGGAAAAATTCGCTATTCAAAACCATTGTATCTTTTACAACAAATTGATTTCGCTCGTCGGTGTATTCAAAATGCTTAAAAAGTGGGTGTGCAATTTTTACAGAATCATAAAAGTACCCATCTTGAAAAAAATCAAATCTTAAATAGTTGTCTGAGATTTCTTTTTGTTTCTTTGATTGCTTGATTTTACCTGTACTTTCTGTCTTTTTGATCAGTTCTACTTTTGTGTTGGCCAATGAAACATCCCGACTGGCATTGAATACCAAAAAAACAATTTTGTCTTTGGAGGGAACCACGACTTCGACTTGAGCTTTCTTAACAGTGCAAGCCAACAAAAATATAAGGCCAATTAACAAGTACTTCATTTTACGAAAAGCTATTCCATTCAAACAAAGTTAATCACAATTGAATCAGATTACGCTATTCTTTATGGATTAGGATTGGTTTTTGTAAAATGATAAAAGAAATAATTATTATTGCCCTCATGCAAAGTCACGGAGTAAATTGACCGGTTTCTTATTGGCTCGAAACAGATCACCGAGAAATCTGGTATAGTAATAATTGCTCCGAACCAATTCTGGTTATCATATATACTTATCAAAAAGGTGCCGTTTGCTATTTGCCAAACATCAATCTAACCAAAAAAACACTAAAACTCTACTTTTGAATTTTTACCCAATTATTGGATATTTGACAAGATCTTTTCATCCATTGGCTGGACGCTTGAAGAAAAGAAAGTAACTTTTGAGCCATCTGCACTGACCATGTATTTGGCAAAGTTCCAATCAGGAGTTTCACCTGTTTGGGCTTCAAGCCACTGATATAGGGGATTTTTGTCACTGCCTTTGACGTCAATTTTTTCAAACATTTGAAACTTTACACCATAGTTTCTCTCACAAAAAGATGCAATATCTTCGCTACTTCCTGGCTCTTGCCAAAGAAAATTGTTGGCTGGAAAACCTAGAACCATTAGTGTGTCGCCATGTAGTTCATGAAGTTTTTGTAAGCCCTCGTATTGAGGTGTTTTACCGCATTTGGAAGCTGTGTTTACAATAAGCAAAGTTTTTCCTTTAAACTTAGTAAAATCTACTTCTGAACCATCCAAAGCTTTCATTTTGAAGTCATATATGGATTTATTCATAATATCAGGATTTTGGATTATTTTAGTTCTATTACAATATGTTAGCGTGGTAATGGCAAGAAACGTAACAGAAAATGATATGAAATTCATAACAAATTTTGAAAAATTGGTTCCTAAAAAATTAGAGTTCCGAGATTATCTTAGCATCCATAGGTGAAACTCTTGAGGGGAAAAATTGAACTGAACCATCTGATTTAACCAAATATTTGCAGAAATTCCAATTGGGGTCAGAGCCAGTCTTTTCTTTTAGGTATTGGTACAATTTACACTGATCGTCTCCTTTTACTGATACCTTCTCAAACATCTGGAAAGTAACGCCATAATTCTTTTCACAAAAACCTGAAATCTCTAGGTTGCTGCCCGGCTCCTGTGAACCAAAATTATTAGCAGGAAAACCCAAAATGATTAGTTTCTTTCCGTATTGTTCATGTAGTTGTTGCAATTCCTTGTACTGAGGCGTATACCCACATTTTGATGCCGTGTTGACAATAAGCAAGGTTTTTCCCTTGTATTGAGCAAAATCAATTTCGTTGCCGTCGATTGATTTCATTTTCAGCTCATATATAGATCCCAACCCGACAGTTAAGGATGCGACAAGTAACAATAATATTTTCATGATGAATTAGTTTTGTTTAATAACCTTAAACAAAGAAATAAGTTTAGAAGAAGACCTGTTAATTGAGGTTTCTATGACCTAATTTTCTTGGTCTTACTTTTTAAGAACAAAAAAGCTAAACCCAATACCAACAATGCAATTGCAACGGCATAAGCCCAATAATTTTTATTCTCAACAAAATCAAAACTTCCGTCTTGCCCTGTAAGAGTCAAACCTGCCCAATAATAAGGTGCTTTCCGTGCGTCTATTTCATTGCTTCTGATATAGGCGAGCTTCGCATCTCGCAATGAACGGGTCATGCTGTTGTGAGCGTTCAAATACTCATAAAAACTTCTGAATAATGTGGCAGAGCTCAATTCATTTACCTGCCACAACCCTGCCACCAAAGAAGCGGCGCCACCATAAGCAAATGCTCTTGTCATACTCTGAACACCCTCGCCTGAATTTATCAATCCGCTTGCTGTTTCACATGCGCTCAAGGTGACTAAGGAATGCGAAAAACTGGCATTCAAGAACTCCGTGGAACTTATAGTCCTGTCAAAAGCCTCAATTTGGGCATTTCCATTTTTGTCAATTGAACCGTGTGTAGAAAGATGAAGAATCGAAGCTGATGACCCAGCTTTGAAAAAATTCAAGGAAGTCGCTGAAGAACTTACGAAACTTTTGTCGGGAAGAGTTTTGTTCATTTCATCTAGACTGTGCCTCAAGGGTGGCAAATTGCGAATTCGCTGGGCATTTGTAAAAGGTGCAAATTGTGTTATGCTGGCATTAGGTTGGTTTGTTCTTACCAACTGATTGTTGCCCCATCCATAGTGAATGGAAGTTTTGCTCATCAACCAAGGAGCTGAATGGTATTTTCCTGTATACTTCTCTGTTATCAATGCTTCAAAAGGGATAGCCCACAAATCCGAATCTGCAAGGATCAGTGTATTTGCTTTGACTCTATTACTGAAATTGTCAGGCAATAAGGCATTATACAAATAGAATGCTTGATCGAAATATGCTTTAGGTTGATTCAGCTGCCTGTTTTTATTTTTCACCAGTACTTTAAAATCATTGATCGCACTATCCAATTGTGCAGTTCTCGGAATGAAATTTACCTCATAATCTGTTTGACTGACCAAGCTGGCCAGAAAACCACCTCTAATGCAGGTATAAACCAACAAAGATTTGTCCTTTGGCAGATTGGATTGAACCCATTTCAAGTCATAAAAAGTCTCTATTTCAAGGCTGGATTTATATCTAGGATACTTTGACTTCAACTTGGCTTCCATAGATTCTAGCTCCCTTCGGCTGCGGTACAAATCAGATTGAATTTTTGCTGACTTCGGGGTATTTTTCTCAACTTGGGCTTGCCCCAGATTTTGATCCAATTGTAATAATTTTGCTTTTAAGTCCTTGAAGCTTTTGTGTTCTTGTTCCGAAAGTACATCCAAACCCATGGCTTGAAATTGCCTATTTTGATCCATCAAGGATCTGTTTCTCAGCTGTTCATTCCATGAAAACAATTGATTCAACCATTTATCCTTATTCACTTTATCCAAATCACTGAGTTTGAATAAATTTTCTGCGCCAAGGCTTTGGAGTATAGTAATGTCATAGGCATGAAATCGTTTGTCTGCATCACTACTGAGCGCTATTCGCAAATTGCTGGCAGCCTTGCGCGCAGCTTCAAAACAAACAGATGCGTTGATCCTGGTACTTAGATCAGGATTGTCTTGATTCAACAACAATTGACCTTTCTCAAAAAACAAGTAAATGATTTGTGATTCCAATGGCATCTGAATACCTGTTGGATTCTCAGTGATTCGCTCATCGTTGAATGTTGGGGAAAGCTGAATTATCCCCTTTTGATAAGTCTTTAAAGCCTCTGTTTTTCGGTTGATCTTCAATAAAAAATCACCCCATTCACTGTAAAGAATTGCCATTTCACGATTCTTTTCTTTATAATATTCTTTAGCTATTTTTTCAGCTTGACGGTAATATTTTTCAACCTGCAAGGAATTCGTAAGTTCGTATTCGTAGTAAGCAAGTGCGGTCAAAAGTCGAACTTGACTTTCTTTTTCGTCCGGATCTTTTAGATAATAATTCAGGGCATTTTGGGTAAAAGTGCGGGCTGTTTGAAATTGATTTTTATCTGCAAATGCTGGTGCTACATTGCCTTCAATATATGCAGAATCACTTTGGGTCAAAGAATGATAATTCCTTATTTCATCGTAGAGCTCTAGTGATATGTCAAATTCCCCCATATAATTGTGTGCATTGATCAATTGCCCATAACTATCAGCCAATTTTACTTTCCCTGTATCTACTTCGATGGATTGATTTAAATAATTGATTGCTTCAGCATAATTGTTTTGTCTGAGATATATTTGCGCTGCATTTTTTAGTGCGTAAGCAGGTTTGGCACCCAGCACTTGATTGGTACTGAATATGTCAATGGCTTTGTTGTAGTACTCCAATGACATTATAAGATCATCTCTCCTATTGTATTCGCGTGCTGCATAATTAAACACAGACGCTAGACTCGGAGAATTGGTCAAGTTGTGTAAAATTGCTATTTGTTCAGCAGAACGAACACTCGTCAACATCGAATCTGTGAACTTTACCTTATCTTTTCCCAAGTAATAAAATAAGCGGACTTGAAGCTCCATCTTCTCAATATAACCGGCCCAATTGCCTTGGACTGCATCCAACTCTAGGGAATCACTAAGCTGAATGCCTGCCTTGATATAATCTTTTGAATCCAGTAATTCAGCAATTGATTTTCCACTCGGGGATTCAGAAGCAGTGTTTTCCTTTTGCTTGCAGGAAACAAAAAAACAAAATAGCAGAAAGAAAATAATTCTAATTACCACCGGTTTTTTTTGACTTTTTAGCTGCTACACTCCAGATTAAAAAGACCAAAAGAAAAACACCCATCAATATCTGTGCCCAGCGCCACCAACTCAATCCGTTGCCCCGACTGTGGTGAGGTATTTCGACCTCAGCTGAACAGCCTGTGTTGGGATTATAAACGGTTATAAATCTCGAATCGCCGTCTCCAGGATTCTCAATTGTCACGGTCCTTCCATTTCTAGAAACACTTGCACCCCTCTGACTCAGAGTTTGTCCATTGCAGCTATTACATTTAACATTCCAAACCAATTCATCGTTTGGCAGCATATAGGAATCAAGGACTTCAACATGACACTTGCCATTTCTCCAAGTATAAGACAAGGTCAAATTGCACATATCAACTGGCACATGAACCATGGTCTCCTGAGCATTTTGACTAACAAGCAGCGCAAAATTCTGCTTCAGCAATCTATTGCTAGGTTTAAAATTTAAACTTTTTGATAATGGATCGATAAGTGGTGATGTTGGGTACCATCTGAAAGAAGCTGAATTGGTGATATTTAAGCCACAAATCGAGCCTGCCTTGTTGAAATTATTCAGGTCAATTTCATTCTTGATGGCATCTTCGCAAAATACTTCCGCTCGGTGACAAATGGAATCTACTTCAACCCAAGGCGCCAATATTACCTTATCCTCAGGTCGCTTCTCTTTATCAGAGGGCTTGCCCTTTCGGTAAATTTTGGCTATTTTGGTTTTAGATTCCGATTTATCTAGCCATTTTTTGACAGCCTCAGGCTCTATTCGGGTCAAGTAAGCAAGATCCGTAGCAATGGGAGGATTACAATCAAAAAATATTTGAGCGCTATTTATTACTGAATGGCATGGTTGGATATTTTCTAAAAGACTTTTGCGGAGGGTGTAAGATAAAGAGCCCATAGTTTCTGATTCAGGATAGATTGACCCATCAGGCTTTTTTTCTTTCTTTCCTCTTAGCTCCAATCCACACAATTCGACCTTGATCTTACCATTTTGATAGCTAAAATTTGGCTGACTGCTATTGACAACTGGAGCGGTCAATTTTAAACTATTTTGGATTTCAATAATATCAGATGGAACCATATTATTGAGTATAGCTTGATCCAATTCATCTACAATGACTACATTCGATGTTGGTCCATCGCCCTCATTCTGAAAATTAATCAACACCTTAACATTTCCATCACTATCACTATAGTAAGAGGGAATAAAGGTTTTGTTGTTTGGATCATGGCTGTTCACAACCCGAAGGGCATTGGGATCATTGAATACTTCAATACTTGGCTTTGAATTGAAGTTACCTATTGCTGTGAATTCCCCTGCCACATAACCTAATGGAAGAGGATTGGTTTTGAAAGATAGTGTGATGTGGTAGGGGTAATCTCTAATATTAGAATTTGAGGTTTCAAGGATTCTAATATTTCCATTTCCAATATCTGTAATGGTATAAAATGGGGTATTTCCAATTTCCAATTGATCGGTTTTAAAAGCAACATTATCGTAATTCACATTTAAAGAATAAAATTCGTGAAACTGATCAGGAGCAACAGATAATATCATTGAAAAACTGTTATTGGGCACAACTCTGCGGATAGGAGTGAATTTCATGCTCGTAACAAGATTCAAGGCCACGGTTGATAATTCGGTTGAGTTGATACTGGTACTCACTCCAATTGATACACCGTTGGGAATATTCGATGTGATTCTCTTCGGAGGATCGTCTTTGTCTCTATAAATCCCTGTCAATTCAGCGTATTGCAGAAAAGTTCCGCTACCAAAATTATGAGTAAAAATTGAAGAAGTATTTGGTAATTGATTTGGGCTACTTGTAGTTATATTCGCCATGTAGAAGTTGGCATCACCTGTGTTGACAAATAGTTTGTGTCCATAAATATCAACACTGCCAACACCAGGATTCCCAACATTATTTGTGTAGTTTAACAATCCATAAGTCCTTGAATTGTCTTGCCCTGTTAGTGTCAGGGTCGGTTCGGGATTCACCCACTGAAATACAAAAAGTTTTAACGAAATGAAGGCAATAATCAGAATCTCGAGTTTTTTGTATTTCATAGTCCGACTCATTTGGGGTGAAAGAATTCTATAAACTATTCAAAAGTTCTTTGGCTTTTGCTTCATAAGCGTGTCCGGATGGCAAAGACTCAATCAATTCAGTGGCTTTTGATTCATTTTTTTCATGAACAAAACTCAGAATTGTGTACCAATCCGCGTCTTCTTTGAAGGCTGAGGATCCATTGCTCAAGTCTTTCAGAATCAACCTGGCTTCAGAGTATTGATTGATTTCAATCATTGCAATTGCTTTGTAGAATCTGATTTCAACCTGACTATTATCAGCTTTGAGCATTTCATCAAATAACCGAATTGCTTCAGGGTATTCCTTGTTGTTGAACGCAATTTCAGCTGCTGTCAATTGGGCATTATCACTTCCTTTTTCAGTCAAAGAGATATTGTTAACTGTTGAATAAAGCACATAGAGATTAGCAGTTGAAGCACTTTGGGACGTCTGCCAAAACCAATAACCCCCTAGGGCAAGTACAAGTAGAGCCGCATACTTTACCCAGCCAAAAACCAGAAACTTTGGCTTATTTGACTCAAAGGGCTTTTTGGTTTCAGATGGGCTAGAAAAATATTCCTTTCCCATTTTCTCCAGGTATTGCTTGAGTTGAAGTTCAGCTATTTCATGCTTCCAATTGTTGGTCAGAGATTCTTTGGCATCTAGTAAAATATCAAAATCTTGTTTCAATTCTGAGTCCAATTCCAAGCGGTCCTCGAATGCTTTACGTTCCAACTCATTGAGTTCGTTCTGCAAATAGCGGTCGATTTCTTCTATATGATTTTTCATAAAATAGAAGATTTGAATTTGATTAATTTAACCAATTTTTCCAAACATTTACATTTGCGTTTGCGCGCATATCCGTATGAGACGTTCAGTTTTTGGCTTACTTCTTCCATGCCTATACCCTCCCAGGACAATCGAATGACCTCTTGACAAGAAGTAGGTAATTCTTTGAAACAGGAATCCAGTAATTGTAATTGTCGTTTAGATTCTTCCATATCTTCATAGGATTCTATTTGATCCATAATTGGAAGTAACTCATCTTGCACAACTGTTACCTTAATTCTTGATCTTTTCTTCAATTCATTCAACCAATTCCCTCTAACCACCGTCATGAAATAGGCCTGAAATGTAGTTGTAATGGTGAAATCCGGCTTATTATGAGCAATTTTATGCATGTACAGCAATGCTTCCTGCATGATATCCCGAGCATCCTCGACATTGCCGGAATTTTTGGTTATGTAAGCAATTACCTCCGAGGCATATTGCTCATATATCTTTTGGATGACCAATGAGTTGTTCTCCCTGAGTCCAATGACATAAAATTGATCCGGTGCTGGTGTCGCAGTCAAGAATAGTTGGTTATATTATTTACAAATGTAACAAAATACTTTTAAGCTTTTGAAAAGCTACTCTTTAGTTTTGTTTTGACAAGCAAAATTAATCCAAAATTCGCATTAGCAGATTGTACCCTTCGAGGTCAACGAAAATCTTTGATTTTGTCGAGGCTTTACCTCGTACGAGTCTGATACGACTATATGGGTCGTCAGACTTGACAAATTTTTGGAATAACCAAAAATTTCGTCGATTCAACGTCTATTGCTAAATTTGGATTCAATAGGAATAAAATAGCATTAACGACTTGGCCCGTTGCCATAGTTATTCTAAACTTGAGCTGCCGCAGATCGGATTGAGTAGGAAAAAATATTTTTATTGGTATTAAAGTTGGTTGCTTAAGTGTATAGTAGTAAAAAACATTTGCTTAGCTTGACGTATGGCTTGCATACCGTTTGGTCTAGGTGGTTTGAATTGTACAGCTTTTGTAAAAGCGTACCAGCTTTGACATGGCTCGATTATTATGCAATAAATAAGTTTTGAAAATTTGGTTCTCAATCTTTTATTCTAATTTTGCAAAATCTAATGACACTCTCAAACGCAAATCAACTTGGATCAGCATAAGCGATCGCCCATACATGCCTATATATTTGCATTTTTTAGCTTGTTGATATTGTACATATTGCACGCCTTGCCGATCAATCAAATATTTATAGATCCATTTAGTGAGGCAATCAG
>Ga0136636_10000127_pt1 | contig 30982 bp, 24 predicted proteins | sample AntDrymUQ8522106_2_FD_104653 | JGI IMG/M metagenome (GOLD analysis project Ga0136636, IMG submission 104653) | Polar desert sand microbial communities from Dry Valleys, Antarctica - metaG UQ852 (21.06) | ecosystem: Environmental > Terrestrial > Soil > Desert | place: Antarctica: Dry Valley... | reverse complement strand
TCTTGCGCTCTCACAGCCAGCCGTTGTTTGGCTCACATAATAAATTGTAGTTCCCGAAGTTGCTGTGTTTGGCGTTGGCGCTGTTACTACTCCGGTTCCTCCACTTGCGACGGAATACCATAATAGATTTGAACCCGTAGCAGATAATGGGCTAGCGGTAGCATTTTGACAATACGCAATCGGTGTGGAAACACTTGGACCAGCAGGCACAGGATCTATCCGAACATTAGAAGGAGGCGCAGCAAACGCAGGACAATTGCCTGATGCCACTAGATTATAATTGACCACATAACTTCCAGGCGTACTTAAACTCGGATTGACTGCTCCTGTATTCGGATCAATAGTCAATCCAACGGGCAAGGCAGAATAAACACCACCAAGTGTAACCGTTGTAACAGGTGGTTGCAAAGTTGAAATTCCCGCACAATATGGACTATTAGGATATAATACAGTTCCCGAAGGAGAAGGTGACGCACTGATAGTAAATGGCTTCACTACAACACAAGCATATTGTAAATCTTCAATTCGTATCCATATTGTAGCACCCGAACCCGTCAACGTGTATGCGCCTAGGCTACCATCAGGAATAATTCCCGTTGACACGCCATCGAGAGCATCCTGTGCACTACTGCTATAATAAGTAATTGCATAGCCCGACGGATCTCCAGCGCCAAATATATAAGCCGTCTGATCAATATTAAAAATATAGGGAGGTGGCAATAACGTACAAAGGTTCGTGCTAACTGCATCTATAACCGGAATGGGCGGCAAAAATCCGATGAGAATATTATCAAAGGCAACCACACAGTTCGTTGCAGTTTGAACAGTCAAAGCATAGAGACCACTTTCCGTCACTTCAATTGATGGGGTCGTATTAGGAAGAGTAGTAATGACTGGCGGGACTGCCGTAGTGCTATGCGTCCATCCAAAAGAAAGTCCCGGAATTTGCGTCAAACCCGAATTAATCGTGACCGTTTCACCAGCACAAACACTAGTGTTTTCGGCTAATAATGTATTATCCAACAACTCAAGAGGTTCAATCCTAAAGTTTTTTAAAAACACTCCAGAATCCAAAAGGTTATCGCTTACATTACCTATCGCGAGCTTGATGTGATAAGTAACACCACATTCCAACTCCGACGTCGCCCTTAATACCGTAGTAAACCCATCGTATTCAACGGTTTCAATGGAAGACAAATTGGGACTATTACCTGTCGGTCCGTTGTTATAATAATAAGCGCAGGCATTACAAGTTCCATTGTTATTTGGTCCATTATTGATCGTATTTATCGAAACCTCCGTATTGGTATTCGGCACAAGGGCGATGTTTTTAGCACTCCCTCCGCTGTAAATCCCAGTGATACTGCCGCCACTTAAAAAGAATCCAAAGGAATCATTGATGCTGTTCACATAACCTGCATACTCTTCTGAACCAAAAATAAAATCAAAATTGAGCGTCAGACCGGTAGCAACGAAGTCGAATTCAAGTACTGCAGAACTCGAAATCGCGTTTCCCGATAACAACGCCAAATCCGGATCAGTTCCGTTCGGACTTGCAGAGAGCAGTTGCCCTGTTCCCAAATTATTGTGCGAGGTGTTGGGACCCAATGCAAAAACTCCTCTACCAGTACTCAATAACACCCCTGCAGACTGGGCTGGAAATCCAAGGTTGGTCGGATTAAGATTGGTATTAAAATAGGAAACTTGGTCCTTGAGCATGTTCGCATTCGCGGCGGTCCCATTAAATTTTATATTGAAAGGTGTAACGCCCTGTCCTGTAAGTACATTTTGAACCAATTGAGCAGGAGTTTGAGCAGTAATTATCTGAACTTGAGCATATCCCGAAAACCCAATGAACAATAGCAGTAAAATAATTTTCTTCATAGATGTAGGCAAAACGTTAAATAAACTTTAATTCTCAAATATAACCAATTGCCAAATATAACTTCATTAAATTTGCAAAAAATACATCTAAAATGGCTACTATCAGCATAAAAGAAACACAAAGCCCAACCATCCTAAAATTTGAGTTCCCCGAATTTATCACACAAAATCAAAGTTTTGAGTTTAAAAATATTGACGATGCAAAAAATTCTCCGCTCGCACAGCAGCTTTTTTATTTGCCATTCGTCAAAACCATTTACATTTCTGGAAATTTCATCGCAATTGAACGTTATAATATCGTCGAATGGGACGACGTCAAAGACGCAGTGGCCGAACAAATCGAAAACTTCGTCAACAACGGCGGTGTGATTGTAACCATCGACGAGAATGCCAAAAAATCGCCTGTAACAGTTTATGGAGAAACAACGCCCAATCCGGCAACCCTTAAATTTGTCGTCAACAAAATGGTGACTAAAACGGCCATGGAATTTAAAAATATCGATGACACCAAACCTTCTCCGCTCGCCAAGGAACTTTTCAATTTTCCGTACGTCAAAGAGGTCTTTATCGACGAGAATTATATTTCAGTGAGCAAATACGACAGTTATGAATGGAATGACATCACCCTCGAACTGCGCTCGTTCATCAAAGGCTATATCGAAAATGGCGGAACCGTGCTCGACGAAAGCGTAATCGTCGCTAGTCCGAAAGCCGAAAAGCAACAGATCGAAAATTTCGACAACCTCGACACCACTTCGCAACAAATCATCAACATCCTCGAGGAATACGTGAAACCTGCCGTAGCAGCCGATGGCGGAAACATCTTGTTCGACTCCTTCGACCCTGTAGAGAAACGCGTAAAAGTGATTTTGCAAGGCGCCTGCAACGGCTGTCCTTCATCTACTTTCACGCTAAAAAGCGGCATTGAAAATATGCTCAAAGACATGCTCAAAGACGAAAACATCAAAGTCGAAGCACTCAACGCCTAAATTAAAATCATAAAATCGTACCTTTAAGCGTTTCAAATTTTGAGACGCTTTTTTTATTTTCTGAAGCTATTTCCCGCTTTCGCCTTTATCTTTTTGCTTTTCATACTTCAAACCAAAAAGGATACCGGCTCTATCGGGGCTAAAAAACATCCGGTCATGAATGAACTCTCCAACGAAACAAGTCCCTATCTTTTGCAGCACGCCCAAAATCCGGTGCATTGGAAAGCCTGGAATTCTAAAACACTGCAACGCGCTCGCACCGAAAACAAATTGCTCATCATCAGCGTTGGTTATTCTGCCTGTCATTGGTGCCACGTGATGGAACATGAAACTTTTGAAGACGACGAGGCTGCCCAAACCATGAATGCACATTATATCGCAATAAAGATTGATCGCGAAGAACGTCCCGATATCGATGCCGTTTATATGAAAGCGGTACAAATTATGACCGGGCGGGGCGGTTGGCCAATGAATGTGGTCGCACTTCCCGACGGTCGTCCGGTTTGGGGCGGCACTTACTTCCGCAAAAGCGAATGGATCAGCATCCTCGAACAATTGTCAGACTTATACCAATGTGATCCTGCTAAAATGATCGACTATGCCGAAAAACTGCATAACGGAATCGAAAGCCTCAACTTCGTGCCAACGCCAGATCAGCCCGAAATTGCATCCGAAAGTCTCCAGCCGCTAGTCGACAAATGGAAAAAAAGTTTCGATTGGGAATTCGGCGGTATGGCACGCGCACCCAAATTCATGATGCCCAACAATTACCAATTTCTAATGCGCTATGGCCACCAGCAGAACGATACGAAACTGCTCGAATTCGTCGACCTGACCTTGACCAAAATGGCCTACGGCGGACTGTTCGACACCATTTCGGGCGGATTCTCGCGATATTCAGTCGATATGAAATGGCATGTCCCGCATTTTGAAAAAATGTTATATGACAACGGCCAACTCGTTTCTCTATACGCCGACGCTTACAAACGGACCAAAAATTCGTTATACAAGGAAGTCATTGAAAAGACATTAAACTTCGTCGCCAAAGAATGGCTCACAGACGAAGGCGCGTTTTATAGCGCGCTCGATGCCGATAGTCTGGATCAAAACGGTCATTTGGAAGAAGGCGCTTTTTATGTATGGACAAAAGCTGAATTGGAGGAACTGCTGGGCACCGACATTGAACTGTTCCGAACAGTTTTCAATATTAACGCGTTCGGTTTATGGGAAAATGGCAACTATGTATTGATTCGCAATGAATCACTTGAAACAATAGCTGCCGATCATCAAATTAATCTTGCTGAATTACAGTCCAAAAAACAATCTTGGGAAAAAATTCTTTACGATGTACGCGAAAAGCGCAGTAAACCGCGGCTTGATGACAAATGCCTGACTTCCTGGAACGCGATCATGTTAAAAGGTTTTGTGGACGCTTACAAAGCACTGCAAGAAGAGCGCTATCTGCAAATCGCATTGCAGAATGCCAGCTTCTTGATCAAAAACCAATGGGCGCCCGAAGGTCATTTATGGCACAGCTACAAAAATGGTAAAAGTTCCATTAATGGTTTTCTCGAAGATTATGCGCTCGTAATTTCAGCGTTTTTGGCGATATACGAAGTAACTTTTGAAGAGCAATGGTTACACCATGCAAAGCAGCTCGCGGATTATTGTTTTGAACATTTCTACGATGACAGCCAAAAACAATTTTCATTTACCTCCAACCTTGACGAATCACTTGTCGTACGCCATTTTGAAACCGAAGACAATGTAATCCCAGCATCCAATTCGGTTATGGCAGAAAATTTGTTTCGTCTTGGCATCTATTTCAGCAACACCCATTACGAAAAAACAAGCGCGACCATGACAAATCGGATTGTCGCTGTTGTCGATTATCCATCGGCATTTTCAAATTGGATGCAGGTCTTTCTCAATCTCTCGGGCGAAAATAAGGAACTCGCCATTTGCGGAACCGAAGCAATGCATTACAGCACGAAAATAAATAGCAGTTACTTCCCCGAAGTCGTACTGGCGGGTGCGGAAAAACCATCGCAGCTTCCATTCTTGGAACATCGATTTGTTGCAGGTGAAACCTCCTTTTATCTGTGCCGTAACAAAACTTGCAATGCCTCCACAAACGATTTCTCAACTGTAATGTCCGATTTAAAACCTTGATTTTCAATAACCAACATTTTTTCCTATATAGGTAAGATAACCAATTAATCAAACATCATGTGACGAAGAACTTTAAGAATTTATTCGGCTCCGCAAAAAGCACATCCGAAACGACTGCAGCTCAAGCACACGATTTCGCAAAACAGGAAACAGAATCGAATAAGGTGCTGATTTAATCGCGAAAATAATTTATTTTTGCAAAAAAAATCCAACCTTCTTTCGGGAAGGTTTGTTATTAGGAAAAATGAAAATAGCAGAAGAACTTACTTTTATAGAACAATATTCCAATTCCTTTTTTAAATCGCTGATCGATTATTCGCCAAAGCTGATTGCCGCAATTTTACTGTTATTTGTTGGCATCTGGTTCATCCGCATGGTTAACTCGGTTTCGCGAAAAATCATGGTGAAACGCGATGTCGAACCAACGCTGATTGAATTCCTTTCCGATATCATCTTTTGGGGATTGCGCATCGTTCTTTTTATCGCGGTAATTTCAAAACTCGGAATCGAATCGTCTTCATTTGTGGCTATCTTAGGTGCTGCCGGACTTGCGGTCGGTCTTTCATTACAGGGCTCGCTGTCAAACTTCGCGGGCGGCATGTTAATTATCGTTTTTAAACCTTTCAAACTTGGTGATGCGATCGAAGCACAAGGCGTGGCCGGAACCGTCATCGATATCCAAATATTTGTCACGCAATTGCTCACGGCTAATAACCAAGTTATATTTGTACCGAACGGCGCATTGTCAAACGGAACGATTATCAATTATTCACAGAAGGAAAACCGCCGCACCGACCTCATAATTTCGATTTCCTACGATACCAATATAATGATGGCCAAAGTCCTCATCCATGAGATTTTGGAACAGAACCCGAAAATTCTCAAATACCCCGAATCAGTAATTGTTGTTAGAGAAATGACCGATTCAGGAATAAAGCTTGCCGTAAATGCGTGGTCTAAAATGGATGATTTTGTGGAAGTTAATTCAGATATCCTCGAACAATGCAAGACTGCTTTCGACGAGTCGGGAATTTCTTTTCAGCCTTTTGTGAAAGAAAATTCAAAATCTTAACCTCAATAAGAATAAAAACGGTAGTTTTATTTTATTAAAATATATCCCATGAAGAATGTTGTTTTTATTTTTTTATTGATTTCGATCGTGTCCTATTCACAGGAAACTAAAAAAAGTGATCCTGCCGAAAGTCGCATGCTGGGTCAGACGATTAGAAATACAAATAGGAGCAACAATAAAGTAAAAGGTTCGCCCTACGTGCAACAAATGTTCGCCGTAGCGAAAGTGGAAAATATAACTCAGAAATCAATTATGAGATACAATGTTTTCGACGACCAGTTCGAATTCATTTCGACAACGAGCGACACTCTAATCATGGATAAAAACCCCGATTTTAGTCCGATCGTATTTTCAGGTACTAATAAAAAATACCAGCTGACACAATATACCAACAACACTGGAAAGTTATTTTATGGCTATCTGATCCATCTTTACGAAAAAGGCGATTTTGCTTTATTGAAAAAAGAGAACATTATTTTCTACGAAGAAAAACCGGCAAAAACCTCGCTTGAAGTCACACAGCCTGCCCGCTTTACTAAAGTCGGGGACACTTGGTTTTTAAAAAATAAGGACAAGGTTTCGGAATTTCCGGAAAGTAAAAAGCAACTCATCAAGTTATTTCCCGACCATAAAATGGCAATCGAAACTTTCGTCAAGGAAAACAAAATTTCTTTTGACATCGAAAGCGACCAGGTCAAGCTCGTAAACTTTGTTTCGGCACTTTAGACTTTCTTTGCCGTAGTCAAAAAATCTTTGAGATAATACGGCTCAAAATAAGCGACATCAACAGTATCGTTGTTTTGGTACTGCTCGTAACTTAAATCTCCCATTTCATTTGCGGAAGGAAATACAATTTCTTCTAAGAAAATGAAATTGTCTTGATTGAGTACCTCTTTGCATTTTTCTGTACTGTCACCAACAAAATAAAGCGTTTGGGAATAGCCGGCAAAGGAATCGGCGGTAACAATTTCAGCCGCTATCGCTCTTTTTTTGAAATGGTTCGCATCAAAAACTGCGCTGTAAACTTCCATACGTCTGGCGTCAATCAGCGGTATAATGAGACCATCTTCCACAGAGACTTGTGCCGCCAAAACCGCCAAAGTATCCACAGCAATTAACGGAATGTTCAATGCGTAACACAGTCCTTTTGCCGCCGATACGCCAATCCGCAAACCCGTATAAGAACCCGGTCCCTGACTTACCGCAATCGCATCAAGATCGCTGAATGACAATTTCGATTCCTGTAATACAGCTTCAATAAAAACATGGAGTTTTTCAGCATGTGAATAGCCTTGTTCAGCGACTTCTTTACAAATAATTACGTCGCCGTCTTTGGCAATGGAAACTGAGCAATTTCGGGTAGCCGTTTCAATGTTGAGGATGTAGGCCATTACTTCTTGGATTCAGGTTTACTATCTGCCGAAACGTTGACTTTATCCCCGGAATTAAGATCCTTGGTAACCGTCGTATAAGGTCCAATAATAACGATGTCTCCCTTTTTGAGTCCGTCGGTGACTTCAATATTCGTATCGTCCTGAATGCCAGTTTTGATGATTCTGATCTTTGATTTGGCACCCGACTTTATAAATACACATTCATATTTCTTATCACTTTTGGGTTTGACCTTAGCCTCTTCCGATTCAGAGTCATCGATCATGATTTTTTTTACGGGCGTCGTATCCGATTTTACGACCACAGAGCTTATCGGCACCGCAAGAACATTTTCTCGTCGTTTGGTAATGATGTCTACTGTCGCGGTCATTCCGGGCCGGAAAGGAGAATAACTCGCCGCTTTTCCTTTGGTAAGGTCGGCATAAGATTCTTTGACGATTCTAACCTTAACTTTAAAATTTGTTACCTGATCGGCGGTCAATGCGGTACTCGCCGAATTGGATATGCTCGTCACCAAACCTTTGAATTGCTTTTTGAGATAAGCATCCACTTCCACATTGGCCGAATCTCCGACGCTGATCTTTACAATATCATTCTCATTTACGTCAACTTCAACTTCCATATTATTGAGATTGGCAACGCGTAGGATTTCTGTTCCGGTCATTTGCTGCGTACCCAAAACGCGTTCGCCCAATTCGACATTAAGCATCGAAATCGTACCATCGGCTGGCGCGTAAATGGTAGTCCGACCGAGATTGTCCTTGGCTTCATTTACCGTTGCCGAAGCGCTCTGAACATTGTAATACGCAGATTGCTTTGATGCTTTTGCACCCTCGAAAACAGCAATTGCCTTGTCCCATTCCGATCTTGAAATAATGCCTTTATCAAATAATGTTTTGCTGCGGTCGTGACTTGCTTTGGCTTCTTTAAATGTCGCATCAGCCTGACTCAACCCGGCTTTGGTTTGCGACAAGCCGGCGATGGTGCGGTTGTAACCTGAAGTATATAAATCAGGATTGATTTTCACAAGCAAATCGCCTTTCTTCACTACTTGCCCTTCCTTGACAGGTAATGCAATAATTTCGCCCGATACTTCTGATGATATCTTTACCTCGATCTCTGGCTGTATTTTTCCGGTTGCAGAAACCGTTTCCACAATCGTCATTTCGTCAACTTTAGCAATTTCCACATTGACACCCTGATCTTTGTTGCCAATAATTCCTTTTTTAGAAAGGGTAACAAGGACGACGACCACAAGGATGACGCCGCCGATTAAGAAATAAGTTGATTTTTTTGACATGGCTATGGTTTGTTTACGATTGGAATCCCGAAATAGAATTCCACAATTTTAGTCCGGAAAATATAATCGTATTTGGTGCGCAAAACTTCCGACTGTGCGTTGGCATATAAAGTTTGCGCCTGATTAAAATCGAAAGAGTTCATCATCCCAACGGCATATCTTTCCTTGGCATAATTAAACGCGCCTTCTCTGGCTTCAAGCGCCACAACGGCCGACTCATAGGAATTGAAAGCGCCGTTGGCATCGGTAAATGCTGTAAAAACGGTGCGCTCTAGATCGAGTTCACTTTGCGACATCGCGATTTTGGCACGCTCGAGTGCGACTTTCGAACGGTCGATATTATTCTTAACCGAAAATCCGTTGAAGATCGGCACGTTGAGTTGAACGCCAAAACTGTGTCCTTTATTCTCGCTGAACTGATCGAAAATTGGCGCGGCCTTTCCGAAAACCGGCGCGTAATTGGGTTGGAAAATCGTATAACTTGTTCCGTCGACCGTTACAAAACTTTGTGTTTCGACTGTTGGCGTGAACGTATTCAATTGCGAGCCCGTGACCCGTTCGGAATAACCTGCTCTGGTACTGAAACTATAGAAACCTTGTAAGGTCGGCTGGTAAGCAGCGCGCGCAATCTGCACATCCTTTTGGGCGATATCCATATTGGCTTTCGCGATTTTGATTTCTACACGTTGCTCGCGGGCTTTTTGATAAATCGCGTCGGGATTTTGAAACATCACTTCACTTTGCTTGGCATTATAATCTGTGTCTGCGATATCGAAATTCTGGAAGTCTTCAAGCTGTAATAATTGGGCGAGGCTCAGTTTAGAAATCAGCAACGCATTTTCGGCGGCGATAACTTTTTGCTTGTCGGCAGCAACAGTTGCTTTAACATCCAACAAATCGCCTCTCGGAATGGAACCCGCTTTAACCAGCTCTTCAGTGCGCAGGAATTGGCGTTCATTATTCGCTTGCTGTTCTTTTTGGACCTTGATGTTTTCTTTATTAAACAAAATTTGCAGAAACGCATTGGCCACATTAAGGGAAATATCGTCGCGCATTTTCGTGAGCTGATATTGGGCCGCAATAATCGCAAGATTTGATCTGCGATATCGGTGTTGATTTTGAAGTCCGTTATAAATAGCTACATTGGCATTAATGCTTGCCGAGGTAAATTGGGTTGTTTGATTTTGGAGCAATCCAGTGGTGATGTTTTGGTTTAAACCAATATTCCACGAATGTGAAGCCGTTCCATTCACCGAAGGAAGAAAATTTGCCAATGCGGTTCGTTTGTCGATACGCGCCAGTTGCTCATCCAAAGCGGAATTTTGGATTGTAATATTGTGCTCAAGCGCATAGGCAACACATTCCTCGATTGTCCATTTTTTGGATTGCGCCGGAGCGGCAACAAACCACAATACAATAAAAAGAAGAGAAAAATAATTGGGTTTTTTCATAAATTACGAATGAAAGCGCAGCACGTTAAAGCCACGCAAATTTAACATTTTTCTAAAAACTAAACGCTGTACTTACTCTTTTTTCTCATCGGGAGCAGTTCCCTGATTCCAGACTTTTATTTTGTCGGTCGACTTTACGCCGCTTTTTATTTCTACGTAAATTCCGTCACTGACACCCAGTTCAAGGTTACGGCGCTCGAATTTCTGGCTGCTTGTTTCAACTTCCACAAAAGGTTTTTGTGTTTTTTCATCAAACTGTACCAAGGATTCTTTTATCGCGAGCACGTTTTCAGCTTTTTCGAGGATGATTGAGGCGTTGGCACTCAACCCGGCGCGGATGAAAGTATCATCGCGGTTGGTCAGTGACGCTTTAATCTCGAACTGAATAGCACCATTTTCAATTTTTCCTTTTGGGGCAATATCGGTAAGTACTGCATCAAATTTTTTATTTTCGATGGCACCGACCGTGATTTCGATAGGCAGCTTTTCTTTTATCTTCCCAACTTCCGATTCATCGACTTTGCCTACAAAAATCATTCTGCCCACATCGGCAACGCTGGCGATGGTCGTTCCTTCGTTAAAATTGTTGCTTTCGATTACTTGGTTACCGACTTTCACCGGCACGTCAAGCACCATTCCATTCACCGTAGATCTAATGACCGTATTTGCGTAGCTACCAAGTCCTGAAGTTGTTCCAGTTTTAACGATATCCAACCCTTGTTTTGCCGCGTTGAAATTCTGTTTGGCTTGTGAAAACGCAACCTCTGCCGCTTGAAAATCATTCGCCGAAATTACGCCTTTATCAAATAAAGTCTTTTGTCTTTTAAACAATTTCTCCTGGTTATCAAGTTCAATTCTGGATGTCTGCACCTGATTTTGTGAACTGCTCAAATTAGATACATTTGCCACGACCTTGATCTTGGCGATCATATCTCCGGCTTTGATACTTTCACCAGCCTTAATATAAACCGCTTCGATAATCCCTGAAATGTTAGGTTTGATAAGGACTTCTTCATCGGGAACGATATTCCCTGTGGCTATCGTGTTTTTTATAATCGTTTTGGTTTCTGGCTTTTCGGTTTCGTAGATAACTGCCGGCTCCTGATTTTTTGCAAACAGATAATACAGCGCGCCAAAGAAAACTATGGCAATGAAAATTAAAATGGTAATTGTTACTCCTTTTTTCATTTGTTTTGGTTTAAATCATTTTTGTTTTATTCGGTGCGAAGCGCATCGACAGGTTTTACATTAATTGCGGTTTGTGCAGGAATGAATCCCGCGAGCAGCCCGGAACCGACCAATATCATCAATGCGATAAATACGACAGTAATGTCGACGCTCGGACTTGCGAACATCATATCTTCACTGGGCATTGAATCAAGAATCATATTGACGACCGCCAATAGTCCGGTGGCAACGGCAATCCCTAACATACCGGCGATTATGGTGAGGAAAATAGCTTCTGCTAAAATCTGTCCGCGAATGGCGCTTGGCGTCGCGCCCAATGCTCGGCGGATTCCGATCTCTTTTGTGCGTTCTTTAACAACGATCAGCATGATGTTAGAAATGCCAATAATGCCCGAAAGCAAAACCAATGTCCCCACAAAGTAAGCGATAATCCGCAATATTAGGAACAGTCCCTGCACTTTGCTGAATTCTTCATAAAGGTCAAAATTTCCTATGGCACGATCGTCCTCGGGATGAATTGAGTGACGCGACTTCAAAAAGTCCATAATCCCTTTTTTCATTTCCGTGATCGAAGCGCCGTCTTTGGCCGTAATTGCCATCCAGCCTACTGTATCGCCATAATTGAAAGATTGCTGGAAAGTAGTAAAGGGCATAAAGATCTTTTTCTGCGCCTCTTCGGCTCCGCCATCATTTTTATTCTTAGAATGATAGATGCCGACGACCATAAAGTTGACACCATTGACTTTAATATAAGTTCCGATAGCGTCTTCGGTCTTATCATATAATTCGCTGATAACGCCCTGACCGATAACTGCAACTTTTCGTTTGTTGTTGATATCCTGTTGGTTGACAAAGCGACCTTTGGTGATTGTCATCGACTCCTGTTTGATGAGTTCTGGATAATCGCCGTAAACGGTAAACGCTGCGGTCTTGTCGCCGCGAATCACATTATTAGCACCCTGATAGCCGCCGAGTTGGTTCCTTGGCGAAACGTACAGCAAGTCGGGAAACCGCGCTTTCAAGGCCGGAACATCTGCGTTCTTGAAATTGAACTGTCGTGTTTGAGGCAAACCTTTGTAGGGTTTCGAAGTACTTTGTGTCCACATAAACATGGTATTCGTGGCGATTCCTTCAAAACCTTTTTTGACACCGTTTTCAAGTCCGTTTCCGGCTGCCAGCAAAATCACGAGGATAAAGATTCCCCAAAACACCCCGAACGCCGTTAGCACCGTCCGGAAAGTGTTGGCGGTCAAAGCTTGTAATATTTCATTCCATTTGTCCCGGTCAAACATAGTTATTCGTCTCTAAGTGCTACAATGGGTTTTATTTTCGCGGCGCGGTACGCTGGGAAAAATCCGGCGAGCGCACCCGCAAAAACCAATAAAAATAAGGTAGTCAAAGCGGTTCCAAAATCAACCGACGGATTTAGAAAAAAATCGCTATCGATATTCGGTCCTGCTATTTCCAAAAGCAAGAGGCTCATTAACAATCCGATAAACCCTGCGATGGTCGTAATAAAAATCGATTCGTGCAAAATCATTCCAATAATGGAAAGTGGCGAAGCGCCCAACGCTTTGCGGATTCCGATTTCCTTAGTTCGTTCTTTGACAATAATCAGCATAATGTTGCTGACGCCGACTACACCAGCAATAATGGTACAAATGCCGACCCACCAGAAAAACAACCTGATGTATAGATTGAGATCATAAAATTGTTTGGCATCCTTGACCGAATTGTGTACACCGATCGCGCTCTCATCATCAGGAGCAATTGCGTTTTTACTGCGCAACATACCGCCCAATTCTTTTTCGAATCTATTGGCTTCGGCTAATGCTTCGTCGTAATTCTCTTTTTTCTTCATTGTGTAAAAAAGTACGCTGACCTTATCTCCTGCGCCGAAAGCTTTTTGCATCGTCGTCAACGGAATGTAAACGCGGGTTTCTTCGCGTTCTCCTGCAGGATCTGTGAACACACCGACAACTTTGAAATTGATATTATTGACTGTGATCTTCTCTCCGATGGGGCTTTTTCCCTTGAAAAGATCTTGCTTGATTTTATTGCCGATCACACCGATCTTTTCTGTATTGACCATATCATTGTTGTTGATCCATCGGCCTTCAATCATCGTGGCATTCTCGATAAACTGGTAATCGGGATAAGCGCCGCGGTATTGGTAATTTCCGGTTTCCTTTCCGTAAGTAACCACGCCGCTCCATTGATTGTAGCTGGCTGCTTTACGATCGACCCTGTCTCCATATTTCTGCACCGACATGGCAAAATCGCTGTTGCGGAATTGAATCTGCCTTCCCGGATTGAGTCCCTTATATTCTTTGGTAGTGGTTCCCGACCAAACTTCGACGATTCCCGCAGCATCGCGCTCGAACTGCTTTTCGATTCCGTTCTGCAGCCCTTTTCCAACGCCTAGCAGGATAACAAGGATGAATATCCCCGATGCCACAGAAATTCCGGTGAGGAATGTCCTCAGCTTGTTCTTGGCAATTGCCTCGAAAATTTCCTGCCAGCGCTCAATATTAAACATATGCTGTTGCCCTTACTTGTTTGATAATCTTATCGTCGATGATGATGCCGTCTTTTAAGATTACATTTCGCTTGCACATCGCTGCTATATCAGGTTCATGTGTAACGATCAATACGGTTTTGCCTTCATCATTGATGCCTTGTATGAGCTCCATAATTTCGTAGGAAGTTTTGGTGTCCAGAGCACCTGTCGGCTCATCGGCCAACAGCACTTTTGGGTTTGAAGCCATCGCACGCGCAATTGCCACACGTTGCTTCTGACCGCCGGAAAGTTCACTGGGTAAATGATGCGAATGTGATGCAAGTCCGACCTTCTCCAAATAACTCATCGCGATATCATTGCGTTCCGCTCGTCGCACACCTTGATAATATAAGGGCATCGCCACATTGTCAAGGGCACTTTTATAATTGATCAAATTGAATGATTGAAATACGAAACCCAGAAACTTATTGCGGTATTTTGAGGCAATCGTTTCATTGAGATTTTTGATCGGAACGCCATCGAGTATATACTGGCCTGAATTTGCTTCATCAAGAATCCCGAGTATATTGAGCAGTGTCGATTTTCCCGAACCTGAAGAACCCATGATGGCGACAAGTTCGCCTTCCTTCACATTAAAGTTGATTCCTTTGAGTACATGCAGCTCTGAACTGCCCATTTTGTAGGACTTGTGGAGATCGGTAATTGCAATCATTGGTGGCGTTATTGAGCAACAATATTAATTATTCTGTAAATGAAATTGTAATAAGAAAACGTTAATAGTCGGCCTCCTCAGCTTGATAAGACTTGATCGCAACGAAATTGTTACAGCTCCTGTGGAAATTAAAGACGATTGACTAATTTTGCAGCCAAAATCAATCATGACCATGCGCATTCGTTTTTATTTTCTTGTACTTATTTTTGCCGCCATTTGTTTAACCGCGTGCAGCGCTACCCAAAAAATTGCAGCATTAAAGCCCGAAGCTGACGATGCTTCGCCGCTACTGTATGACAACGCAACATCCTTCATCAATCTTCCGATTAAAATCAAGCTCAAGGATATTGAGAACCAAACCAACAAATACCTTACGGGATTGATTTACGAAGACAATAATATGGAGGATGACGATATCGAAATTAAGATATGGAAACTCGCACCGATTGTCATACAAAACCAAAACGGTAAAATAAAAACTGTGCTTCCGCTAAAAGCTTTTGTCAAATACCGTATAGGCACAAGCCGTTTGGGAATCGCTTTATACAACACAAAGGAATTTAATTTTAACGGCGTGGTCACTTTGCTCAGCGACGTTGGATTGACCAACTGGAAGCTCAACACCAACACCGAATTAAAATCACTAGATTGGAATGAAAGTCCGTCAGTGAATGTCATGGGAAAAGCCGTTCCCATCACTTATCTTATTAATCCCGCTGTGCGACTTTTCCGGACGAAGATAGAAAAGAGCATTGATGACACCATTTCAAAATCGATGGATTACAAACCGAACGTACTTGATGCGCTCGAAAAAATATGTGCTCCTTTTGAAATGAGTGCCTCTTATCAAAGTTGGCTTCGCGTGGTTCCAATTGATTTATATACCACCGAATCGAAACTTCAAAAAGATGCCATCACTTTTGATATGGGACTGAAATGTACTATGGAAACATTGGTCGGACAAAAACCAGAAAGCAAGTTTGACCGAAACAAGATTGTCCTCAAGCCCGTTGCTAAAATGCCCGAACACGTTTCGGCTAACATTGTAGCAGTTTCGACTTATGCAGATGCATCACGAATTATGACCAAAAATTTCGCGGGTCAGGTTTTCGGAACCGAAAGCAAAAAAGTCACCGTTCAAAACGTCACAATCTGGCACAAGGAAGGAAAGATGATTATTGCGCTGGACTTGCTTGGAAGCCTTAGTGGAACCATTTATCTTAAAGGAATTCCGCAGTACAACGACCAGACGAAAGAGATTTATTTTGACAAACTCGATTATGCTGTCGATACGAAAAGTCGCTTGATGCGCACTGCAAATTGGCTGGCTCAGGGGTATATACTTAAAAAAATTCAGGAATCTTGTCGCTATTCGATCAAACCAAATCTCGACGAAGGCAGACAGAGTATGATGCAATATCTAAAAAATTATTCGCCGATGCCGGGCGTTTTCGTCAATGGCACTATCGCTGACATTCAGTTTCAGAAAATTCAGTTGACAAACAAAGCAATTGTAGCCTTTATTAAGGTAAATGGCGATGTCAATGTAAGTGTTGACGGATTGAAGTAAACGAAAAAGAGAAAGCCCAAACTTTAATCTTGTGGTTTCTTCCTATTCATTCGGTATATGACATAGCCGATAATTCCCACGAGCAAATAAGGTATAACCATCAGGTATACGATGCCATCGTTGACCGCTTCGGCTTTTTTTGCATTGCCTTCACCTCCAAGCGCGGCACGACACATAGCGCATTGGGCATTGACGGCGATATAAAAGAAATAGGCGAAAAGGGTAAAGAAAAGATTTCTTATTCGGCTTTGCAGTCTGTGCTTTTTATGTTTCACGAATTTAATGTGCATAATAAGGGGAAATCATAAGATAAACAATAACTCCCGTAATAGCGATATAAAGCCAGATCGGAAAAGTAATTTTAGCGAGTTTTTTGTGGCGGTCAAAACGTTCTGCCAATGCTCTTACGTAAGTGACGAGCACCAAAGGAATAATGGCAATTGACAAAACGATATGGGAAATCAATAATAAAAGATAGAGGTACCGCGTCAGACCGAGGTCGACGTTCTCAGATATTTCTAAAATCCCATTGTGATTGACATCGCCAAAGATGGTACTGTCGGCTGTCATATGATAAGCAACATACATTACCAGAAACAGCACCGACAATGATATGGCCGTTGTCATAAACCTTTTATGCAGCAACCGGTTTCCATTTTTGATCGCTATTACGCCAAGCACCAAAATTACTGCGGTAATTCCGTTAATCGTCGCATAAATTGGCGGCAAAAACGAAAGAGGCTCTACATTGTATCCAAAATCTTTGAGTTTTACACTAAAGAGCAGCGCAACGACGACGGGAATCAAAATGGATACAACAATGATGAATTTGCTGAATTTCTGCTCGATGGACCGGTGTTCGGATAATTTGTTTTCTGCTGAATGAGCTTCCATGTTATTCACTTAATAAAATTGCTATATCTTGCTGCAAGGCCTTCACGCCTTTCTTTTCTAGTCCGTCGTAATATAAAATTGGGTTGCCATACTCATCCTTTCGGCTGCGGATATATCCGTTTTTATCGATCAGCGCGAATAGGCCGGAATGTTCAAAACCACCTTTAAACTTACTGTTTTCGCCTGCGTACAAGTTAAATCCTTTGTTTGCGATATCATAAATGTATTTTTTATCGCCCGTAAGAAAATGCCAATTCGCGGATTTGACGCCCAACGATTTTGCATGCGCCTTGAGTGCTTCGGGTGTGTCATGTTCGGGATCTATCGTAATAGACGCTATCCCGAAATGCGGATTTCCGAAAAACTTCTGCTCAATATCAAGCATATTGCGGTTCATTTGGGGGCAGATGGTCGGACAGGTCGAAAAGAAAAATTCGAGAACAAACACTTTTCCCTCATAATCGGCATTTGATATCTTGCGATTGTGCTGATTGATGAGTTCAAATTTTGGAGCTTTGTTTAGCTTGGCCAACTTTCCATCCGATTCGCCGTGCTTGGAAACATTATCAAGTCGGTCGCCTTTGACAACTTCTTTGTTTTGTATACGTTTTACAATTTTTGGAATTGCGTAAATTCCGAAAAGCAGAATGATGAATGAAATTCCGATATACGATTTGTTCTTTAACATATTGCCGCCGATTTATATTTCACGTTTCGCATTGTTTCTCTTAAGCGCAAGCCTGTACTCAGCAAGAATTACTTTAACATCGTCAGTCATTTCATTATAAAGGTCGGATGGCGAAGAAGCATTGTAACCCTCTTTGTATTCATCTTTATCTTTACGCCCGCGCAGATTTCTGTTCTTGTCGATGATAAATACGTTTGGCGTACCGTAATTGCCATCGAGCTTTCCTTTCAATTTTAAAGTACTGTAATAGGTCTGTATTTCTGCCGGAGGTGCAAAAATAAAAAGCCATTTTGAGACGTTGGTGATATCCGAAAGCCCTTTTAAAACTTGTTTAACGTCGGCTTGCGTTCCCTCGGGCGCAACCATTACAAATTGAAAGTCGGTAAAATCCTTGTTTTTATTGTAGATTTTTTGATTGAGATTAAAGTAGTTGCCTTTGTGTTGCAGCAGATTCGATCCCGGAAAACCCAGTATGGTGATTTTTTTATCGAGTGTTACATTTGTACCGTCTAGCGATTGCCACTGGCCAAGGTCCGGAATCGATTTAGTTACCGTCGGTAAAAACATAAAGCTGTTGACACCGGTAGCAAAAAAAAGATAAGCGACAATAGGGAAAACAAAAAGAAAGAAGAGGATAAAATTCTTTTTCATTTGATGGATGGTTATTGGGTGCAAAAATAAAAAAAGGCACGCAATGCGTACCCTTTTTGTGACTTAATATGATGTTAAAAATTCCATTTTATCGTCGAGCTTTTAAACACCTCATAAATGTAATCGGCCTCGACCAACAATATAAAAAGAAGGTACAGAACGAGAAAAACGATCGGAGCGACAACAGCCCATCTTAATCCGGTCCTTTCGCCTTCCATGTGCATGAAAGCCCAAACAATGTAATAAGCTTTTACGACTGTAAGGATGATGAATATCCAGTTGAGCAAATTCATGCTTAGTAGGTTGCGCATGTGCAAGACGTCGGGTTTGATAATACCCAACGCAACCTCAACTGTTGTAATTATAGACAGGATTATGAAAACTTTCCAAATTCTTCCTGTATTTGATGCGTGTTCTTGTGACATAATAATTGCTTTTTGAATATTAAACCAAATAGAAGAATGTAAATACAAATACCCATACTAAATCTACAAAGTGCCAATATAGTCCGACCTTTTCGACCATTTCATAGCTTCTTCTTTTCTCATAAGTCCCCAAAAGAATATTGAAGAAAATGATAATGTTGATCATAACTCCAGAAAATACGTGAAAGCCGTGAAAACCAGTGATAAAGAAAAAGAAATCAGCGAATAGCTTGCTTCCGTATTCGTTTCTTACAAGGTTAGCTCCTTCCACAACAATATGCCCGTTTGCAAGCATAGCTTCAGATTCAGCTCTGGTCAGTACCGTTTTATGTTTGTGCTTGCTTAAAGAGTGATCAGTTTTTGGATCGGCCTTAGCCGCAGCATCTGCCTTATAAATTACTTCTGTACGCACTCGAATATTTGGATGCGCTTCAAATCCTGCTTGAACTTCAGCAACAGAGTATGTCGGCAAAGAAGATTCCTCCATAAACCATGTTCCTTTATTACGCTCAAGATGGTCTCTTTCTTTTGGAAGCGTCGCTGCGAAATCCTCAAGTTTCACCCTTTTTCCGGTGTCGTCAACAAATTGAAGCAAACTTCCGCCTTTGGTTTCAACTGCGCCATATTCCCCTTTTATAAAGTTTTTCCACTCCCAGGCTTGCGACCCTACGAATATCAAACCTCCAATGATCGTCAAGAACATATAAAACACAACCTTGTTCTTCTCCATACGGTGACCCGCATCTACGGCCAGCACCATCGTTACCGAAGAAAAGATCAGAATAAATGTCATCAATGCCACATAATACATCGGTGCCGAAACGCCGTGCATAAATGGGAAGTGCGTAAACACCTCATCCGGCAAAGGCCAAGTTTCGATAAATTTAAATCTTGAAAAACCGTAGGCTGCAAGGAATCCCGAGAAGGTCAAAGCATCCGATACGATAAAAAACCACATCATTAATTTGCCGTAGCTCGCCCCTAATGGCTCATTGCCGCCACCCCAGGTTTTTGAGGCTTCACTGTTTGCAGTAGTAACTGTCGCTCCCATAAAAGTTATTCGTTAAAAAGTTCCCAAATTTACGTTTTTTTCTTATTTAAAGAAATATAAAAATAAAAACAAATACACCCATAATAAATCAAGGAAATGCCAGTACATCGCACCTAGCTCTATTCCAAGGGTTTGACCTGAATTGTATTTTTGTTTAAAATGATTATAAATTATTATCAAAAGCGAAATCAATCCGCCCGCAAGGTGCGCCAAATGCGCAATGGTAACTACATACAGAAAAGTCGTAGTGATAGTACTTGCACTTCCCGTAAAATAATAGCCTTGCTTGATGATTTGCCCGAAGCCCGCGAATTGCAAAACAACAAACAAAATTCCCAGTGCTAATGTAGCCAAAAGATATGAACTTACCGTGCTCCGTTTGTCTTTTTGAATTGCTTTTTTGGCGAGGTGAAAAGTCACACTACAGCCAATGATTGCAACCGTGCTATAGAAAAAAGCCGATGGCATCTGAAAATCCTTAAGCCAGTCGACTCTTGATTTACTAACCACAAAAGCACTCGTGAGCCCCGCAAACATCATCGTCATGCTCACCATCGCAAACAGCAAAATCAACTTATAGGATCTATCATTCCGCGCCTTATATTCTGCAGCGCTCATTTTATCTTGTGTCATTATCTTAAAAATTTATCTGTAATATAAACGATTTGTAACAAGGTAATATACGCCACACTCACCAGCATCAGCGTTCTTGCGGCCTTGGCACTCCTAAGCTGGTAAAGCCTTACGGCGTAAAAAAGCATCCACAACCCCAGCAGCAATACGACTACCGCAGCAATCGGCGTGATGAACAATTGTCCCGTATAGCCCAATACCGGAAGCAACGATGCAATAATCAGCCAAACCGTGTACAGTATAATCTGCAATGCGGTCGACTTGTCTTTCTTCCCCGAAGGCAGCATGAAAAAACCACCCTTTTCATAGTCTTCATATAAAAACCAGCCAATTGCCCAGAAATGCGGAAACTGCCAGAAAAACTGAATCAGAAATAATGTCCCGGCCTCAATTCCAAAATCGCCCGTAGCAGCAACCCATCCAAGCATGAACGGAATCGCGCCCGGAAAAGCACCAACAAACACCGAAAGCGGCGTCATCGTCTTTAAAGGCGTATAAACACTAGTGTATAAAAAAATGGAAATTGCGGCAAACATCGCCGACTTCTCGTTGATCGTATACAAAATCGCAATACCAATAATCGTGAGCAGACTCGCAATAATCAACGCCGTATTCGCGCGCATCCTGCCCGAAGGTACCGGACGGTTTTTGGTCCTGTCCATCAACGCATCAAGATCTTTTTCAATCACTTGGTTAAAAGCATTCGAAGCGCCAACCATACAATAACCGCCTATCGCTAGTTTTAAAAGCACCAACCATGTAGTTGCACTGAATTCCAAAACACCCAGCGCAAATCCCGCAAGTGACGAAAACACTACGCTCACAGCCAATCCGGCTTTGGTGATCTCGAGAAAATCGGTATATATGGATTTTAGGGAAACGGTCTGGGTAGCTGCGTTCATTCTTGGTTTGAAAACTGCTGCAAATGTACTTTATAGTTCGTGATTTGGCAAACAAAAATCAGGGAAAAGTAAAAAGGAATCCCGCATAAGTCGCAAAACTTTTTGGCAATCCCTTTTTCTGTTTTTGAAGCTGTTTCCTGCTGTTCGCTTTATCTTTTTTCTGCGTTGAAAAACGCAAAAAAAGGATACCGCTGCCATCAGGGCTAGGGCGATACGTTAATAATCGAAATACCAGTTAAAGATATCGCAACGCAATCCTACCGAAAACCAATCGGTGGTCTGCTTAAAGGTCTCGAGCGTTTCTTTCGTCGGATCAAAATTCCTGTGAATATAACTCACGAATAGCTTCATATTCGTTTGCGGATTCACGAGATAACCTGCTTGAATATCGGCAATGAAAACCGTTGTTTTGTTCCCTTGCCCGATCTTCACATTTTTGTCAAAAGCGCGGTCTTCATTATAATTTCGGTAAATGTCGCTACCATAATTCAGCGAATCTCCAGGAATATTAAAATCGAGTCCGCGGGTTCCGTAAGTAAACTTCGCATCGGCGAAAATCCGTCCTTTGTGATAACGCGCGATCAATATGGTTTCCCTGAAATTTCCACCCCATTGGTGTCCGACGCTTTGGTTCGAATGACCGTAATTCGTCGCCGGGTTGCTGTGCGAATACACATACGGACGCACATGGTTATACTCTACTTGCAGCAACAGGTTTTCTACATTGAACGCGTTGAAATACTTGACGCCGAGTTGGTAGCCAAACTTATTCTTCCAGCTTTGCTCGCCTTCCTTGATATCATTAAACGAAAACTCATCAACGAGAAACTGTCCGTATAAATTGAACTGGTTGTTCCATTTGTATTTATAAGTCAGTCCCAACAAAGCATTCCCCGATTTCGACGACGAGGAGAATTCTACTGACCGGTAGAAAATAATCGGATTAAAAAAACTCATATCAAACCCACGTCCATTGGTGTTGGCCCAAACTACCGATTCGAACAAGCCAATATTAAGTCGCTTGGAAGCATTCCAGCTCAGGTAATGGTTTGCCATATATTTGGTCGTATACGTACCGTCGATCGAAGTCGCTTCGGGGCGAACATCTTTGAGAAACATATAAGTATTGGTGTATTTTATTTTCCAGAAAGTGGTGTTGATTTTAAAGAACGGATACGGACTGATTCCGTCAGTTGTAATCAGCGAACGATAACCGTCGCCAATGAAATTTCGACCGTAACCCGCCTGAATATTCATCATTTTACTTGGCGTGTAAGTCAGGTTGGCTTCCGCAAGTGGCATATCGAAAGAATCGGTCTTGAACGTTTTGGTAATTCCGATTCCGGGAATCACCGCATTCGCTGGACTTCCTTTCGCGCCATTCGCTCTCGCGTTATTGTTGACATAATCAGCAAAACGACCTTGGCTTTCGTAAATTGTCGTGGTGAAAATCAGTTCTTGACCAAGTCCGCCCTGAATCTGAATGCCGCGCGTATTGATGTACGTGCTTTTAGAAACGGTGGAACTGCTTTGACCGACCTGCAGATCAAAAATCGGATTGAGCGTAAACCAATAGCCTTCGCCCTGAATTTGTACCGTATTCTCATTCCATAGCTTTCTGCCGAACCAGCCCGACTTGTTTTTCATCAATTTCTCATTGGCCGCGCGCAGATCGTAATAGCGCGAAACTTCGGAAAAAGTATACGGTTTGGCAGCTGTGTGATTGTTGCTTCCGACTTGGTTCAGCGCCGCATCGAAATGCGCATAGTAGCTGTGGGAAAACGGAATATTGAGATGACTGTCAAACTTTGGATTGTTGAATTTGTGGTAAACGATACTGTCATATTCGGTCAATTCCTTACTGGCATTTTTTACGAAGTTTTTGGATTCCGCAATTTTAACCGCCTCTCTTTCGGCCTGCAGATCGGCTGCGCTTTTTAACGGAATGGCAATCTTAATCGTATACTTTGCATAAGATGGATTACCGTTGTAGGTTGGCGCACCTACTTTCGGAAGTTGTGCAAATACTCTTCTTGCCTCCGCCGTCAGCAATTCATCATTCGAATCGACGTAAATAATTTTGAACAAACCTTGGTCGTTGACTTCAAAAAGCACATTGACGTTGCCTTTGAAATTGTTTTGTTTCAATTGATCGGGAACTATAAAGTTGTTGTAGACGAAATCCTGAACCTGACTGTAAAAACAGGTTTCGAGATCTTTATCAACTTTATTTTCGCAGCCCGGAAAAACAGGAACCTGCTCGGAATTTTGGGTAACGATCTGTGCTTTCATCACGAAGCTCACAAAAAGCAACAACAGAACGGAAATATATTTTTTCATAGTGGTATTTGAAATTGCAATTTAATAATTACTGTCGGAAACCTTACCGTCTGCTATGGTTTTCGCCCCAGAAGTCCCGATGCGTTTTACGCCAAGACGAATCATAGCCTCGGCTTCCTGATATGTTCTTACGCCACCAGCAGCTTTAACTGGCAGCGGCGCCGCGTTTTCAAGCATCATGATAATGGTTTCTATTGTCGCCCCATTTGGCAGATTGTCATCAGTCTTGTAAAATCCGGTTGACGATTTCACGAAAACCGAAGCATAATGTTCTTCCTTAAAATGAGTAACGACCACTTTCTTGATCAACGAGGAAAGCTGAATAATCTGCTGGTGCGTCAGCGCCGCGACTTCGATAATCCATTTCACGACCTTATGATTCTCAAGACCGAGCTGCGTACATTTCAGAATTTCGTTCTTAACCAAGGCAACATCGCCATTTTTGAACGCTTCATAATTGCAGACAAAATCAAGGTCGTCGGCGCCATCTTCTATCGCTTGGCGAGCTTGCTGTAGCTTTATAGCAATATCGGCCTGGCCTCGTGGAAAATCAATTACGGTACCGATATCCACTTTAGATTTGGCGGCTGTAATCATTTCTTTGGCAATTGAGACAACCTCAGGCCTGATCATGATTAGCTTAAAATGTTCGTCGATGGCTTCTTGAATAAACGATTGGGTAATCTTGCTATTTTCAGCTTCCGAAACCTCAGCTTGTTCGGCCGTTTTCAGATAAGTTGAATCGAGGTATTGTTTGATATTCATTGCTTTGGTTTCACGTGATAAAAATAAAAAAATCCCACCGAAGTGGGACGTTTTCTGCTGTTTAATTGTATTTTCTTTTTTGCCACGCAACGAACGCGTGGATGAGCAAAATAGCTATGATCGCTCCAGCTGTATTCGCAAGCACATCATAAAGGTCGGCTTTTCTGGTTGTCGTGAAAAACTCTTGTGCGATTTCGATCAGGATTCCGTACAAAATCGAACTTACAAATACTTTGAGAATCGGATTGCGCGTGTCAATTTTAGCTTCAAAAAAGAATAAAAACCATAAAATCGTAAATCCAAAATGGAACGTGATGTGTATGTATTTATCGGCGCCGCCAATTCCGAGGCTAGGTAAATTACTAAAACTTCCGAGACACAAAAAGGCAATGAGCAATGTCCAACAAATGGCACTACCTAGGTAAATAATCTTAAGCGCCAATAAGTTCTTTGTAGGCTTCACTAGAAAGCAATTCTTCATAATCGGCAACATTCAACACCTTTACTTTGATCATCCATCCTTTGCCGTACGGATCTGCATTCACTGTTTCTGGTGCACTTTCGAGCGAGTCGTTGAATTCAATGATTTCTCCAGCTATTGGCAAAAACAAGTCAGATACGGTTTTTACCGCTTCGACAGTTCCAAAAACTTCATCTTTTTCAAGCGTCTGGTCTAAGGTTTCAACTTCAACGTAGACAATATCGCCTAGTTCTTTTTGGGCAAACTCCGTAATTCCGATAGTGGCCACTTCTCCTTCGAGCAGCACCCATTCATGGTCTTTGGTGTATTTTAAATTTGATGGAATATTCATTGTGCTATTTGTTATGTTATTGATGCAAAGGTAAAGTTTGCCGCTATGATTTTAAAATGTTTTGCCTTTAATTTCCGAAATTATATCGCAAAGTGAATCCGGCGCGGATATTCGTAATCGGGAACGATGTAGAAATCACAGCCTTAGAGAATGAATGGTCGTAGTAGAAAATCGCAGTCAGGTTTTTGCTGAACGAATAATCAGCAGTTAATTTTGCCGACCATAAATTTTGCCCGCCCGACAGCTGGTTATTGTTATAATCCAGGTAGCGAACGATCGTTTCACTGTTCCGGTAAGACACATCAAGTTTGAGGTTGATGTCGCTTTTGATAACGCCCGTCGGGTTATCTGCCAAACGCGTCGAAATGATGACATCTTTGATGCGGTAACCCGTACCCAAGACATACTCGACACCTTTCACTTCGGTAAGCAGATTATTGTCAAAACTCATTGACAGCGCACGGTCTCTCTTCATCTCTGCGAGGAATTTGAAAGAATTCTTGAATTCCATATCAAAGCGAATCAGCGGACTGAACTGCTCGACGAGATTGATGTTTCCGACGAGTATTTTATTGTAAATATTACCACCCGTATCCGCATTGAGTCGGATTAAATTGCCTCCTCCAGTATTAGCCAGAATCGGTCCTTCCGGGTTCACTCCGTTTGGTGCTCTGTCATACTCAAAATTAGAACGGAAGGAATTGATTGTGTAAGATGCTTTGTAACTGTTCTGCAAAGAGAAACGCTTAAAACGATCTTTGAAGAATTTTAGGCGCATCAATCCGCTGTATTTAATCGTCCAGTTCGGAATCGGGATATCGCGGAATGTTTTTAACGAAACATCCGACGCTTCTTTTCCGGTATAGGCCGCCAAAAACGACGGTATCAAAACCGCTTGGTTGTTTTTTCCAAAACCTATCGGATAACCTTGATTGGCTACATATATGTCATAATTCGGATCGGCGGGATCAACTGGAATCGGGTTCAGCGCATCGCCATATCTCGGGATGGTTTGCTGCGCAGCGTAATAATAAGACGCCAGACGATTGGCTACGACAAGTCTGTTGCTTTTCATATCTTCAAATGCGCCCGAGACATTCTCATCACTCTGCGCGAATGCCGTCTTGATCATCATCGTGGTGATGGAGAAATTTCCAAAACTGTACGGCGATCTCGAATTATACTGTCCGTTGGTAACATCATACTGTTCTGAGAAGTTGTCGGTGTACGTTCTGTCGGCATTCAGATCGATTTTAAAATCCGGAAATAAATCGACATTAGCGGTCATGTTTAAATTTCTCGTCGTTACCTCGGTGTAATTCTGATTGAAATCCGGATAGTATGTCAGCCAACCATTTTTTGCAGCTTCATAACGAACGTCATCTTGCAATCCCATCACAAAACCTACCGTTGGTTTTGTGGAACCGAAGAAACCTACGCCTGGCAAATATCCGGGAAGCACCGTTCCCTTATTTTCAGTATAGTTGATTTGAACATTTTTAACGCTGGTCAAAATTCCGATCAAACCATCAACGAACACATTACCACCTGTAGTTGCTGGCGCGTTGGTGTTGGTGATTTTCTGTCCGGGTTTTGGGGGCGCCTGATTCGGATTTCTCGCAGGCTGTTTCGGCTTTTTGGTCAAACCAATATATTTATAGAATGAATCCATATTGAAAGCCGTGTTGAGTTTGTGCGAAGCGGCATTCTGAATCGTGTTCCCCAAATTGTAAACGACATCATCTCTGACAACTTCTGACAATGCCAAAGAAGAACGTTGCCAACTGTAATCACCGGTGTAGGAATAAGTAGACTTCACAAAATTCAGGAACGGAATCTTATTGAGCGGCAAATCGTAGTTCAGTACGAACTGTTGGGTATGCTGATTCGGATCACCCGTGTTCCAGTAATCATCCCAAATTGTTACAGAATTATCGGGCTCATCATTCTCATCAAGATAATTCCGGATGATATTGCTTGATGTCGCCGTATAATTAATCTTGAGCGCTTTGGTGAGGTTGTAATTGAATCCGTATTGATAGTTGAACAAGAAGTTTCTGCGATACAGCGGATCAAGTGCAATTCCGGCCACTTCAACCTGTCTAAACTGTTGTTTATTATATTGTCTAAGGATACTGCTGCTGAAAGAAATATTCGATGGCAGATAGTTGAAATTGAAATCGCTCAGCATTTTCCAATAGTCACTTTTCTTAAAAAACTTGTTTTTCTTGAAAGGCTCGATCGTTTTCGGCTGGAAGGTGTAGGCATAATCGGCAGTGGTCGTTACCTGTTGATCCCTATAGCTTTCGATTTCAAAACTATGGCGATTGACTTCATTGTATGAATACGACAGCGTTAGGTTTTCCGGATCATAGACATGCGATTTCTGTTTTGCGCCCCTTTCCTTTTTCACACCGATGAAATTAATACTCTGGCGTTTGGTATAGTCAATTGCACGGTTTTTAATATTGTCTTTCTCCGCCTGATTGGCTGTCACATCGAGCAATTGATCGAGTTTGATATCTTGATTGAACGGATCGTACTCGGGAGTCAAAACTTCTTCGCCAATTGCATAATTGAACGGCAGGTTGATGTGCCATTTCTTCGGCAATAATTTACCCAGGCTTAAGTTGGTCACGATGTTATATTGCTGCAAATCTTCGCGACTTCTTTCATTCGGACCTTGTTCCAAAGTACCGAAACCGATCGTGCTGATTTTCCCCGTGGCGGATAGCGTTGCGAAATCGGCGATATTTCCATCGATATTGACTACAGCAGCCATACCGCCTTGGTTGTCCATTTCAGCAAGACGCAACTCATTAAACCACACTTCTCCTTGGATGTCAGAGCCCGCAGCATTCGATGGTGTGATCGTATTATTTTTAAGACCAACCATCAGCGTCCTGACCAAACCGAAATTAGGATTACCCCTAACACCGATTCGAAGATTGCCTTCTGTCTGATAGAAAATCTCATTTTCCAAAAGTGGCGGTTGCGCTCTTGAAAGAATTTTGAGTTGGGTAAGCGAAGCCAGTGACAAGTCGATTTCATTAGCGGCCGGCCAAACCTGATCAGCAAGGACAGCGCCTGTAGCATTAAACGGTGCCGGTGTTACCTGCAACGGAATCTCTATTTGGTAGAAGTTTTCTGTAAAATCGTTTCCGAAACGGATAAAGGCCACCATCTCATTGTTGGCGAGCATTGCCGGAGCGTCAGGAAGCGATTCTGCGTGAAGAAACATTTTGAGTCTTTTAAACTGGCGCATATCTACGCTGACGTTTTTAAACACAGCCCTCGAATCGCCTGGTTCCAAACCAGTACCTGCAGCCCGTAATAAGAGCGCTTGCTCATTTTGGTTGATAACCGTATTGTTACTGTACAGTTGTTCTCTTTCTACTCCGGGTGGCGAAACGTAGTTGATCGGCTTGCGGTTGGCATTTTCTTCAATATTGACCGCTTCCACATCGAAATTGGTTGTGTCTAGATCATTTGTGGCATCATCCTCATTCGGATCAAGTGACTTGATATATCTTCTCCATTCGCCACGAACAAGGTCAAGCGTTCCAAAACGAAGTGTTATGGCTTCATTAAAATCAGTCATATACATCCTCATAAAACGAATCGATCTAAAATCGGATATCGGACCTACTTTGCTTTCAAACTGTGCGACCGGAATCTTGAACTGTATCCATCTGACCGGTGTCAGCGGTCCGAAACTTGCGCCTGGCGCCGTCTGTCCTTCCGTTTCGACAATGTCGGTAACATATTGTGACGTGCCTACATCCATTCCCGGAGCCAGATCAATATGATATTCGTAATAGGCATTATAACCATCCATGGTGTTGTCCCTATTGATATCCTCAACATCGGGGAGCGTTGTATTACCTCGATTGGTATCGGTTACCGTAACGGGTGAATTGCCTTGTAATCCGTTGTAATTTTTATAACGGTTGAGCAGTGAGCCTGCAGCACTTAGATAATATTGATAATTGTCTGCCGCGGGATCCGCCAACCCTGAAAAGTTGCTAAACAAATTGCGTTCTTCGGCATCGGTTAAACCGTCAAAACCAACATCCTGTATCGCCCTGTTTCCTTCATTGTTGTCGAACGCATAGACAAGCGACTGTGACACCGGAACTTTGCCCCAAATGGTGGAATAGGTAATCAATGTCGAACCGAGCTCGGGTAATCCATTCTCGAATTGTTTTCGCCCGTCTTTCAGTATATCTTCTGAAATAGAACCCAGATTGAAATATAATTTTCCAGTATTGGCAAGGTCTGCAGCCGTAACACCTTGTCCATAGTAAGGGTCAATCATCCAGAACTGAATGTACTCAACGTTTCCTTGTTCGAAATTGGTAGAATTTAAAGACCGCGTTATTCCACCAAAATTGTCCTGTGGATTCGGCAGATCATTTGTTCCCGCCGCTAACGGACTGTAATTATACGGTCCTCTTTCCCTAGGATAATAACTCAAATCCAGCGTATTGATGACCAGGCTTTGCCCGACGGCAATTTGCGTGTTGCGGAAGAGCTCGTCATTGAGAATCCTTCTGGTTTTGTTGAATGAAATATCATCCACGGTGATATCTGAGGGACGTTGCGTATAGAATATCGGGTCAATCGTATACCAGTTTAGCTTTGCTCTCTTATACCCATAAGAAAGGTCGTTTGCCTCTCCAAAGAAATCTTTAGCAGAAGTCGCTGGAGTAGCGGCAAGCGTCCATGAAGAAGCGGCGCGCAAATCGATATTGGTCTGCGAACCTTCAAAATCGTCGACATAAATAGTTGATTCTCCTTCAAACTGATCCGCTTTGGGACTGTCGGGTTTTAAGAACGCGACCTCGCCACGGAAAGAGAAATTCGAAGGCACATCGGTATCGATGTTGGGGAGTTTATTGACCATTCTGGTTAGGAATGGAATTTCTGTGGAGTAATTCGCATTGATTCCGAAAATCGAGTTGTTGACACTTTCTTGTCCGTAACTTGATTTTTGCGTCAACGGCCTTTCGGTCATCTTAAGGAAAGTCGCACCTATTAAAAATTTATCCGAAAACTTGTGCTCCACATTGAAACCCATAAACCTTCTGGTCTGCTGCCCGAAAGTTGAATTATTTTCGAGTGACACTTCGATTGGCGTATTGGAAGCCTGCAAAGCCGGATCGAGAATTTGTACCCGACCTGCCTGATAATTGACGCTGTAATCTACGCCTTCCACCAAAATCCTTCCGCCAGCGGTGACTACGACAGAACCTTTGGGAACGTTAAACGCCCCGATCGGAATACCTTCACCTCCGGCCGACTTAAATCGGCCTTTGAGTTGGTACTTATTTTTTTCGCTATCCTGCAATGCAGAAGCCTGTGTCTTGTCGTACATTTCTGTAAACACATACTTTTTCTGGTTGTCATTATAGGTCGTGGGGTTTTCATAAACGTCAAAACCACCCGCAATGTGCAACTTTCGGAATATAAGTTTTCCAAAAGGCTCGACCGTGGTAAAGATCAATCGGCCGTTTTGAGGATCGACCGTTAGTCCCGGAATGAAATCGAAGAAACCGTCACCACCAACC
>Ga0136636_10000126_pt1 | contig 31044 bp, 29 predicted proteins | sample AntDrymUQ8522106_2_FD_104653 | JGI IMG/M metagenome (GOLD analysis project Ga0136636, IMG submission 104653) | Polar desert sand microbial communities from Dry Valleys, Antarctica - metaG UQ852 (21.06) | ecosystem: Environmental > Terrestrial > Soil > Desert | place: Antarctica: Dry Valley... | reverse complement strand
CAGTAATTTCCTCTTTTGATCCTGTTGCTGTTTGCGCCAATAAAATCTCAGATTTAATAGCTCTTAAAGCTTCTAAAGCTACTGTATCTTTGGCTCTCATGGCGGTTTTGATTTCGTCCATGATTTGTATTGATAAACTCATATTCTTTATTATTAATTTGATTAATCGATCATTGGCTAATCGATTGTTGAACTATTACTTTACAATTATTTTTTGAACCAGCGGTACTAAAAAGGCTTTCAGTAAAAAAGCTTCTTTTCGATAAAAGCTAGAAGCAAAAACCGGATTAAGAAAGTGCAAATTTAAAGAAATTTACTGGAATTTACAACAGATTACTTTGTTCTCGTTGCATAAAAAAAATAACCCGAAAAATAAATTTTCGGGTTACCTTCTTTTGACTTGAGGTCCTTAATCTACATTGTCATGCAAATAGGAATTGTTAGAACGCAACTGTAAATCATTGTTGCTATCTGTTCCTACAGAAATTCTTGAATTTGTATTATTCGCCTGATTGTTTGAAATATCTATTCCTAATCTTTTGTAAGCTGGCTCTTTTTCATACTCATCAATTTTAGAAACATTGTTGTGAAACTTGTAATTGAATTCTTTTAGCTTTTTTCTTCTTTCATCAGCTCTCATTCTCAACGATTCTTCAATAGTCATTTCCATTGGAGAGATTGTCTCAAAATCTTCTGGCGCCTGTACCGATCTTTCCACTTGTTTCATGGTAATATTTAACTCAGCCGGAATAACAACTTCTGGTGTTTTTGCGACTGGTTTGGCCATGAAATCAGGCTCTTGATCCATATATTCTTCTAGAGAGTACTTGATGATTCCGTTATCACTTAATTCTGTCACGGGAACAAATTGAACGGCCTCATTTACTTTGATATCACGAGTTTCATTCGTTACCTCATACAATACTTTATTTTCTTGCACTTGATCTGCTGGTTCTGTTTTAAAAAGCGGCAAATCAAAAGAGAAAGTAGTTTGTTCTTGTCTCTCAATAACCTTTGGCTGTACTGCTTTTACTTCGGCTACAGGGGATGTGATTGTGAAATCGATATCAGTAATAGGAGAAACGATTTCAAAAGTTACATCTAAATTTTTAATAAATTCAGACATAACCATCAACTCTTCTTTATCAATTGTAGTGGCTGTAATCACTGGTGCAGAAACTATTGCAGGCTCAGCAACAACCACATCTTCAACTAGATCGAAAACGATTCTTTCGCTAGTGTTTGCTATAGGCGATTCTGTATTTAAATCGAATGCCGTTACTGTTTTACTGCTAAGATTATGTACACTTCTTTGTTCATCCTCTAATGTGTGAATAATTTTTTTCGGCTCCGTATTTACGATTTCATTTTGTTGTTCAATATCAAATCCGGTAGCGATAATAGTTACTGCGATGGCATCTCCAAGAGATTCATCTTCACCAACCCCCATAATAATATTAGCATTATGTCCTGCTTCAACTTGAATATGATCATTAATTTCTCCAATTTCGTCAATTGTAATTTCATTTGTTCCAGAAACGATAAGCAACAATACGTTTTTGGCACCAGTAATTTTATTGTCATTTAACAAAGGAGAATCTAAAGCGGCAATAATTGCCTCCTTAGCTCTATTTTCGCCTGAAGAAACAGAAGATCCCATAATAGCTGTTCCACTATTGTACAATACCGTTTTAGCATCTCTTAAATCGATATTCTGTGTATAGTGATGCGTAATTACTTCGGCAATCCCTCTTGAGGCTGTCGCCAAAACTTCATCGGCCTTTGAAAATCCAGCTTTAAAACCAAGATTCCCATATACTTCTCTTAATTTATTATTGTTGATAACAATTAAAGAATCGACTTGTTTACGCAATTTTTCTATACCAATTAACGCTTGTTCCTGACGCACTTTACCTTCAAATAAGAAGGGCAATGTCACAATCCCAACCGTAAGAATGTCTCTTTCTTTTGCCAATTGTGCAATGACAGGTGCAGCACCAGTTCCAGTTCCACCACCCATTCCGGCTGTAATGAACACCATTTTAGTATTGCGATCTAGCATTTTCTCAATCTCAGAAATACTTTCAATTGCAGACTGCTGTCCAACATCAGGGTTTGCTCCAGCACCAAGTCCCTCGGTTAGATGAACTCCTAACTGAATTTTATTTGGCACAGAACTGCTCTGCAAAGCTTGAGAATCCGTATTACATACGATAAAATCCACGCCTTTGATCCCTTGTTTAAACATGTGATTTATAGCGTTACTTCCGCCACCACCGACCCCTATAACTTTTATTACATTTGATTGGTTTTTAGGTAAATCAAATGAAATACTTCCAAATTCTGTGTTGCTTGGCATAATTTTGGGTTTTTGATATTTATTATTAATTCTTATATTTTTCAGGCCGTGCCTTTATTCTGCATTATCTAAAAAGTCTTTGATCTTATCTACATATCGATCAAAGAAATTTTTCTGAATTCTGTTAACGGTAGAATTTTGTTTTTCATGCGCATTATGATCTACTTCCTCTTCTACGTTCTCATAAACCTCTTGTACTGGAGCTTGAACAACTGTAGACCTGTACGTGGGCGCTTTTGGTTGCTCTACTGCATCCATGCGTACCGCGCTTTGCGTTTTATTCTCAATACTTTTCATTACTAAACCCACTGCCGTTGCATACAATGGACTTGAGATTTCCTCATCTGAATTCCCAGCTAAATGTTCATTAGGATACCCTATTCTTGTATCCATTCCAGTAATATATTCTACTAGTTGCTTAATATGTTTCAATTGAGCCCCACCACCTGTTAATACAATACCTGCGATCAGTTTCTTTCGAGGATCTTCATGACCGTATGCTTTTACTTCTGTAAACACCTGATCCACAATTTCCACAACGCGCGCATGGATTATTTTGGATAGATTCTTTAACGATATTTCTTTTGGCTCTCTACCTCGTAGACCGGGAATAGAAACAATTTCATTATCTCTATTTTCTCCTGGCCAAGCAGATCCAAATTTAACTTTTAGTAATTCAGCTTGCTTTTCAATTATAGAACATCCTTCTTTAATATCGTCTGTAATTACATTTCCTCCAAACGGAATTACTGCTGTATGCCGAATAATACCATCTTTAAAAATAGCTAGATCGGTTGTACCACCACCAATGTCGATTAATGCAACCCCAGCTTCTTTTTCTTCCTGACTCAAAACTGCATCGGCAGAAGCTAATGGCTCTAATGTCAAACCTGACAGTTCAATTCCTGAACTTTGAATACACCTACCGACATTGCGAATCGACGAAGCCTGACCCACTACTACATGAAAACTAGACTCTAATCTTCCACCGTACATTCCTATAGGTTCTTTGATTTCAGATTGTCCATCAATTTTGAATTCTTGTGGCAAAACATGTATTATTTCTTCACCAGGTAACATAGCCAATTTATTGACTTGATCAATCAAAAGTTGAATATCATTCCCACCAATCACTTCTTCGGGATTGTTTCTGCTAATATAATCTGTGTGTTGAATACTGCGGATGTGTTGTCCTGCGATTCCAACAACCACATCTTTTATTTTATAGCCTGAGTTATTCTCCGCTTCTTGAATTGCTTGCTGTATGGATTGTATGGTTTGTGTAATGTTATTTACAACACCTCGTGCCACACCCAAACTTTTAGATTTTCCAACACCTAAAATTTCTAGTTTACCATATTCATTCTTTTTGCCTATCATGGCAACTATTTTAGTTGTCCCAATATCTAGACCTACTGCAATATTCTCTTTTTCCATTATCTATTATTTAGTGCAAACTACTTGTTCCGTAAACCGGAGGTCAATTTTTTTATATTTATACAACGAACTATCTAAAACTGCTTTTTGAAAAAAAGCTTTGTAATTTTTAAATTTACGCTCCACATTAATCAATTTACCAAAATCAATTTGGTAATCAAAATTTCTGTTGTGCATTTTTAAGCTACCATTTGGCATAATTTCAATTCCGATAATGTTTTTTTTCAAAAATGCATCATCATAAATTACGCGAAATAAGCGGGCTAAATCTTCGTTATTATTTTTATTTATTCCCCCTGAAACAAGTGGAACTCGGGCTGTAAAATTAGCTGACAATGGCATTCTATTCCCTTCGTAATCAATATAAAAAGAACCTCCATTATCAAAAACTCTAGCAATAGGAGTTTTTTGTTTCACCACTGCTTTTAACACACCATCAATACTCACATAGACATCTGATTTTTCAATCATTTCTTGTGCATTGAGATTTGTCTCCAGCGTATTCAAATCTAAATTAACTTTTTGAATGCTGGATGCCTCTTTATTATTTTCTATTAACAATTTATTAACCGTTTCTTGTTTAACAAAAGGGTCATTGTCTCCAACAAAAATAACTTCAGATTTAGTCAATTTCCTGTTTTCATTTCGTTTTGACGTAAAAGAAAACAGAAAAACCACTAATGCAAACATCAGTATCAATCGAATATTGGTCCAATTAAAGAGTTTCATTGATTGCTTTTTTAATTGATGGTACTAATTCTCCAATATCTCCTGCTCCAATAGTGACAACGACCGTGGCGTCACTTGCCAATATCGCGGTAACCAAATCATTTTTGGCTACTAATTTCTTATTATTAAGCAGCATCTTATCCATGATCCATTGCGAAGTTACACCTTGTATAGGTTGTTCCCGAGCCGGATAAATATCTAATAAAAGAACTTCATCAAAGTTGGACAAACTTTTGGCAAATTCATCAGCAAAATCTCTTGTTCTGCTATACAGATGGGGCTGAAAAATTGCCAATACTTTTTGGTTTGGATACAATTCCCGAACCGCTTGATGCACCGCATTAATTTCTGTGGGATGATGTGCATAGTCATCAATATACACCTTAGCATCAGTTTTAATTTGATACGAAAATCGTCTTTTTATCCCCTTGAATGATGCTATGGCTTTTGCAATGGCATCGGTTGGGGTGCCGAATAAATTTGCCATTGCAATAGCCATCACTGCATTCATTAAGTTATGACGTCCTGGCAAACCAAAATGTAAATCTTTAATTATTTCAGTAGGTGTTTGTACGTCGAAAACATAGCTTCCGTCTCCTATTCTTATATTAAACGCTTTATAAATAGCGTCTTCATTTACCGCACACGTTATCCCTTCTAATGGTAATTCTTTTGTGATGAAAAGATTATTTTTATCCTCTATTTTAGCTGCAAATTCCATAAAAGACGCCTCAATAGCTTCACTTGTCCCATAAATATCGAGATGATCAGCATCCATGGATGTAATGCAAGCAATATTGGGATGTAAATGTAGAAAGGAACGATCAAATTCATCTGCTTCAACTACCGTTACTGTTGTACCACTTCCTATTAAATTCGAATTATAATTCTCAACTATTCCGCCTATAAAAGCAGTGACATCAGCGCCACTTTGGTGTAATATATGTCCTAAAATCCCCGATGTCGTTGTTTTTCCATGGGTACCTGCAACTGCAAAACAAAACGTATCCTTAGTAATTAATCCTAAAACTTCGGCTCTCTTCTTTATTTCATACTCTTTTTCCACGAAGTAATTCCATTCCGAGTGTGTAACTGGCACTGCAGGTGTAATAATTACTAGCGTATTCTCGATAAAAAAATCTTTTGGTATCAAATCAATACTATCTTCAAAGTGAATTGCAATTCCACTTTCCATTAATTCATTTGTTAGAACAGAAGGCGTTTTATCATACCCGCAAACCTGTTTTCCCAAATTTTTGAAATAACGAGCCAAATTGCTCATCCCGATTCCACCAATTCCAATAAAATAGACGTTATGTATTTGATTCAAGTTCATTTTCGTTTCTTTCTTTATCTCTATTATTTTCTATCTATTAGCTTAACAATTTCATCAACAATTCGTTTTGTTGCTTCTGGCATTGCCAACTTCTTTATGTTTTCACCTAGCATTTTTTGTTTTGCCTCATCTGTAATCAAAGACTCAAATACAGTACCGAATTGAGAATCCAGCTCTACTTCTTTCATTAAAATAGCTCCATTTTTATCAACTATTGCTTGCGCATTTTTAGTTTGGTGATCTTCAGCTACATTAGGAGACGGAATAAAAATCACGGGTTTACCAACAATGCACAATTCCGATACGGAAGAAGCTCCTGCGCGAGAAACCACAATATCTGCCGCTGCATAAACCAGATCCATTTTATCGATAAAAGAATGAATCTGAATGTTTTCATTCTCTTCCAAACGTTTATAATCATCAAAATATAACGTGCCACATTGCCAAATTACTTGCACATTATGAGCTGCAAACAACAAAATTTCTTTAGCAATTAACTCATTTACTCTTCTGGCCCCCAAACTACCTCCTAAAACCAAAAGTGTTTTTTTCTTAGGGTCTAAATCAAAATGCTGTAATGCTATTTCTCTTTTGGAATCAATATCAATTAAATCCTGACGCACTGGATTTCCAGTTAAAATCATTTTTTCTTTTGGGAAAAAGCGTTCTAAGTTTTCATAAGCAACACAAATCTTTTTTGCCTTTTTACTCAATAGCTTATTGGTAATTCCAGGATAGGAATTTTGTTCCTGAATCACCGTTGGAATACCTGCAATTGCCGCTATTTGTAAAAGTGGACCACTGGCAAAACCTCCAGTACCAATAACTACATCTGGCTCAAACTGATTGATTATTGTACGTGATTTTAACAAACTGCTGATCAGTTTTACCGGGAAAAGAGTATTGTCAAATGTCAGTCTTCTTTGTAATCCTGCAATCCATAGTCCAATAATCTTGTAACCTGCCTGCGGCACTTTTTGCATTTCCATTTTATCTTTGGCACCAACAAATAGAAATTCGGCATTCGGAAAACGAGACTTCAATTCATTTGCAATAGCAATCGCTGGATAGATATGACCTCCAGTTCCTCCACCGCTTAATATGAATTTGTACTGTTTCATTTTTTTAAAGTTCCTAAGTTGCAATTATTTTAAAAATTCAAAATTATAAAATGGCTTATTTATTTAAAACTGCCTGCATTGGATTTTTTGCCTTGTCTTCAATAGAATATGCTTCCTCTAAAACATACTCTTCGTCTAACTCTCGATCGATTAATTTTTGTAGTGCTTCCTCCCTTTTTGCAGTATCTTTCAATTCCTGAGCAATTTCTTCTTCTTTCTTCGTTACACCAATAATGATCCCTAATGCGATGCAGGTCATCCAGATAGAAGTTCCTCCGCTACTAATCAACGGCAGCGTTTGTCCCGTAACAGGCAATAATTCTACTGCTACAGCCATATTAATCATCGCCTGAAAAATCATTGGAAAACCAAGACCTATAACTACCAGTTTACCAAAGAGTGTTGTGGCTTTATGCGAAGCAACTACAAATCGGATAAGCAATAACAAATAGAGCGACAAAACGCCTATTCCCCCTATTATTCCATATTCTTCAACAATAATTGCATAAATAAAATCCGATGAAGATTGTGGCAAGAAATTTTTCTGAACACTTTTACCTGGTCCTAGTCCATAAATCTTACCTGATGCAATAGCAATTTTTGCTTTTTCTATTTGATAATCATCTTCATCTGGTTTGTCGGTACTAAAATTTTCAATACGACTTTCCCAAGTTCTTACTCTGCTAAAAAATTTAGCATCGGGAAAGGCTTTAGAAATCAAAACAAAGAAGGTTAGAAAAACAATGCCTGAACCTACAATTACTGCGATATATTTCATAGGATACTTCCCTATGAATGCCAACATTAATATCATCGAAAAAATTAATGCCGTAGTGGAAAAATTCGAAGGAAGAATAAAAATCAAGGTAATAAAAACCGGAAGCCAAAGCTCCTTCAATGATTCTACAAAATCAATCGGTTTCTCTCTTGTTTTAGACAAATAACGCGCAACAAATACAAACAAAACTAAGGCTGCAAAAGCCGAAGGTTGAAATGAAATACCGACAAATGGTATCTGAAGCCACCTACTTGCATTGGCTCCACCTATCACTGTACCTTTTATCATCGTTATGGCTAAAACAACCCAAACAACGGGCAACAGCCATTTAGAAATAGATCTAAAATAGTGATACGGAATTTTGTGAACCCAAAAAATGATTAAAAAACCAAAAAAAATATGACCCAAATGTTTTACTAAATACCCTAACGTATTTCCCGTTCCATGCCCCAAATAGGCCAAGTTACTACTTGCACTAAAAACAGGCATAAACGAAAACAAGGCCAATAAGGCCACAAATGACCAAATCCCTTTATCTCCCTTTAGATTGCCTATTAATTGTTTCATACCGCTTTCTTTTTAAACTTTACTTTCGTTAACACGATAAAACTTTTCTATAAATTTTTAACTGCTTGTTTAAATTGATTCCCTCTGTCTTCATAATTTTCGAACAAATCAAAACTAGCGCAGGCTGGAGACAATAATACAGAGTCCCCTTTTTCAGTTAATCGTTGTGCCATTTGAACTGCGTCATTCATAGTAGAAACTTCAATCATCATGTCAACCACATTCCCAAAAACATCTATAATCTTTTTATTGTCTACACCAAGGCAAATAATCGCTTTTACTTTCTCCCGAACTAAGGACATCAATTCGTTATAATCATTCCCCTTATCGACACCACCTACAATCCAAACCGTTGGTGTGTTCATACTATCTAAAGCAAAAAAGGTTGCGTTAACATTTGTTGCTTTAGAATCATTGATATATTGAACATTTTGAATTTTTAAAACCTTTTCCAGACGGTGTTCTACTCCTTGAAAATTCGAAAGACTTTCTCTAATTGTAGCCTTTCTTATTTGCATTAATTTAGCCACAGAGGTTGCTGCCATTGCATTTTTCATATTATGTTTTCCTTCTAAAGCAATGTGATCTGTATCCATTGTAAACTCTTCCTGACTGATCTTAATTTCCATTTTGTTGTTTTTTATATAGGCTCCTTCGCTGAAAATTTTGGTCAATGAAAAAGGGATTAATTTTGCTTTTGTTGTGTGCGTTTTGAACCAATTGCTTATGGCTTCATCATCTGCATCGTAGATGAGATAATCATCCTCTGTTTGATTCATTGTTATTCTGAATTTTGAATCAATGTAATTTTCATATTTATATTCGTACCGATCTAGATGATCCGGACTAATATTCGTAATGATAGCAATATGGGGTTTGAAATTAATAATTCCATCCAGTTGAAAACTACTCAACTCCAGCACATAGGAATCGTATTTATTATCGGCAATCTGCCAAGCAAAACTTTTCCCTATATTGCCGCCCAATCCTACATTCAATCCAGCTGATTTCAACAAATGATGTGTCAGCATTGTTGTAGTCGTTTTTCCGTTGCTTCCGGTTATCCCTATAATTATTGCCTTCGTAAAAGGAGCCGCAAACTCAATCTCTGAAATTACTGGAATTCCTCGTTCCTGCAGCTTTTTTACTATTGGAGATTTATCTGGAATTCCTGGACTTTTCATCACCACAGCAGCATTCAAGATCAACTCCTCCGTATGCTTTTCTTCTTCCCAAGAGATTCCGTTTAACAGTAAAATCTCTTTATAATTTCCTTTTATTTTTCCAAAATCAGATACGAAAACTTCGTACCCTTTTTTCTTACCAAGAATAGCAGTTCCAACACCACTTTCTCCACCACCTAAAATTACTAGCCGCATACTATCTTAATTTTAAAGTGACAATTGACAATATGGCCAGCATAATAGCTACAATCCAAAAACGGGTTACGATTTTACTTTCATGATACCCTTTTTTCTGGTAATGATGATGTAGAGGAGACATTAAAAATATTCTTCGGCCTTCGCCAAAGCGTTTCTTACTATACTTGAAATAACTTACTTGAAGAACCACAGATAAATTTTCGACAAGAAAAATTCCGCATAATAAAGGAATCAGCATTTCTTTACGAACCGCAATTGCAAGAACGGCTATTATTCCACCAATGGTCAAACTTCCTGTATCACCCATAAAAACGGATGCTGGATAGGAATTATACCAAAGAAATCCAATCAATGATCCTACAAATGCTGCTATGAAAACCGTCATTTCACCAGAATTAGGGATGTACATAATATTCAGATAATTAGAGAAAATAATATTACCTGAAACGAACGTAAATATTCCCAATGCGAGTACCGAAATAGCCGAAGTTCCCGCAGCAAGACCATCAATTCCATCTGTTAGATTAGCGCCGTTTGAAACTGCAGTTATAATAAAAATTACTACTGGAATAAAAATTAACCAAGCCCATTTTTCATATCCGTCTCCTGTCCAAGCCAGCAATTCGGCATAATCAAACTCATTGTTTTTAAAGAAAGGAATTGTAGTTGCCGTAGATTTTTCTTCGATGGGCGCTGGCATAATCACGGTTTGCGTGGCCGTTTTAAAAACATCTGTTTTACCAGTATCCGTTCTTACAGTAACACCTGCATGAAAATAAAGCACAATTCCTACTATCAAACCCAAACCAACTTGTCCAAAAACTTTGAATATCCCTTTTAAACCTGCTTTATCTTTTTTAAATATTTTGATATAATCATCAATAAACCCTATCGTTCCCATCCATAACGTGGTCACTATCAACAATACGATGTAAATATTATGCAATTTTGCAAAAAGCAAAACTGGAACCAACGTTGCAAAAATTATGATTAACCCTCCCATCGTAGGCGTTCCTGCTTTTTCATTTTGACCAGCCAAGCCCAACTCCCGAACGGTTTCCCCTACTTGTTGTCTTTGCAAAAACCGAATAATTATTTTTCCGTAAATAGTTGACAGCAATAACGATAACATAAATGCTAATGCCGATCTAAATGTGATGTACTGAAAAACTCCTGTTCCAGGAACATCCAGTGTTTTATCTAAATATTCAAATAAATAATATAGCATATATCTTTGTTTATTTGGTTAATCGTTGCTTTGTGGTTCGTTACTTTTCAATCTAAATACTATTCGCTAAAACAAATAATAGCAACCGATTAAACCATCATTTCCCTAATTGTTCTAAAACTTCCTTTACTGTTTCCATATCGTCAAAATGTTGCCGAATTCCTTTAATTTCTTGGTATGTTTCGTGTCCTTTGCCGGCAATCAAAATAATATCATTAGGCTGCGCCAATTGGCAAGCTGTCTTTATAGCTTGCTTTCTATCGCTTATGGTCAATGTTTTTTTATAATTTTGAGGCGCTACTCCTTGCTCCATTTCAGCAATAATAGCTTCTGGCTCTTCATTTCTAGGATTGTCCGAAGTGAAAATTGCTTTATCACTGAGTTCCGATGCAATCCCAGCCATAATTGGGCGCTTGGTTTTGTCTCTATTTCCTCCGCAACCTACCACTGTTATCAGTTGTTCGTTTTTTGTACGAATGGTAGTGATTGTTTTTAATACGTTTTCTAATGCATCCGGAGTATGGGCATAATCCACAATAGCCGTAATGTTAGTTGTAGAAACGATAAACTGAAAACGACCCGAAACACTTTCTAAATCAGATAACAAACGGAGTACTTCTAAACTTTCCATTCCAAGCTCAACGGCAGTACCGTATATAGCCAATAAGTTATAAGCATTAAAGGTTCCTATCAACTTAACCCATACTTCATTTCCATTTATTTTCAGCAATAAACCTGATAATTGGTTTTCCAGTATTTGTGCTTTATAATCAGCATAGGTTTTTAAAGCATAAGTGCACTTTTTAGCAGCAGTATTCTGCAACATTACCTGACCGTTTTTATCGTCAATGTTAGATAATATAAAAGCCGTTTTAGGCAAATGATCGAAAAACGATTTTTTGACATCTCTATATTCTGCAAACGTAGGATGATAATCTAAATGATCGTGCGATAAATTAGTGAATATCCCACCCACAAAATGGAGCGCTTCTGTTCTTTTTTGATGAATCCCATGAGAGCTCACTTCCATAAAACAATAGTCAACCCCATGCGCAACCATTTCTTTAAGATAATGATTTATCGTAATAGAATCTGGAGTGGTATGAGTTGCTTTATATTCTACATCATCCAACAGTATTTTCACGGTTGATAACAAACCAACTTTAAAACCCGCTTTTTTAAACAATTGATACAATAAAGAGGCGATGGTAGTTTTACCATTTGTTCCTGTTATTCCAACCAATTTTAAATCTTGCGACGGATCACCAAAATAATTTGCAGCCATAAAAGCTAAAGCAGAATTCGTGTCTTTAACCCGCACATAAGTAATTCCATTTTCAATAGTTTCAGGAAAGGTATCGCATATCACTGCGACTGCACCTTGCAAAATTGCTTTTCCAATAAAATCGTGCCCATCAGAAATGGATCCACGAATAGCTACAAAAACGTCCTTATTTTCTATTTTTCTAGAATCAAAATCCATTTTGTTTATGGCAATATCTGTCGAACCTTTTATGGCTTCGATAGCTACTTTGTACAATATGTCTTTCAGTACACTCATGATAATTCCAATAATATGGTTGCGTTTTTAATTAAATTCTGTCCTGCTTCCAGAGATTGTTTTTTAACTTTTCCAACTCCTATAACCTTCACTTTCATGCCCAAATTCCCTAATAAAGCGACTGCATCCATTCCTGACATTCCCTTTAAATTTGGAATTATTTGTTGGTTCTTTTGAGATTTAACAAAATAAGCGTCATAATTATTTTCTTGTTTTGGAATTTTTCTGTCTATGTTTTTAATCTCATTTGTTGAAGGTGCATCGGTAAAAATCTTTTGTGCAATTCTTTTAAAAACGGGACCTGCCACATCCGCACCATAGTAATTATTGAGTGCTGTACTTGGTTTATGCACGACAACTATACACGAATATTTAGGTTCATCAGCAGGGAAGTAACCCACAAAGGAAGAGGCATAATATTTTCCAACTCCGCCAGCCTTTCCATAATTCACCGCCGCTGTCCCTGTTTTTCCTGCCATCGAAAAATCCTTAGAATATAATTTCGAAGCCGTTCCTTTTTTTACCACATTTGCTAAAACTGCTTTTAGCTTTGCAATAGTTGCTGGCGAACAAATCCTTGGATTCAAAACTTCTTTTTCATATTTTTTGATGGTTCTGTTCCATTCTTTAATTTCCGAAACAAATTGTGGTTTGACCATTTCTCCATCATTGGCAACGGCATTGTAAAAAGCTAAAGTTTGCATTGGCGTGATCGATACTCCATAACCAAAAGCCATCCATGGAAGGGAAATATTAGACCAATTTTTATCGCTTGGCTGCGGAATGTACGGCTTTCCTTCTCCTTTAATGGAAAGTCCTAATGGTTTATTTAATCCAAAATTATTAAGATGATTTACAAATTGTGAAGGATTATCCTTGTATGCATTGTATACTGCTTGTACTAAAACCGTGTTTGATGATAACTCAAATCCTCTTGCTAGCGAAATCTTGCCATAACCACCTTGATGTGAATCACGTACTTTTTTCCCGGAATAAACTATCACCCCTCCTTTGCTATCATAAACTGCACTTGTATCTGCTTTTTTATCTTCCAGAAGTGCCATTAAATCAGCTAGTTTATAAGTAGAACCAGGTTCATGAGATTCAGCAACAGCGTAATTTGTAGTTTCAAAGTAGGTTCCGTCCGTAGCTCTTCCCAAATTAGAAATTGCTTTAACATGACCTGTTTTTGTTTCCATAACCACAACACAGCCATGATCTGCTTGATATAGCTCCAACTGTTTTAATAAGGCATGATGAGCGATATCCTGTATATAAACATCAATTGTTGAAATGACATCGTATCCATCTTGAGGGTCCACCTCATTTATATCACGAATGGGTTTCCACTGTCCTTTTGCTATTTTTTGTTTTAAAATCTTACCGTCTTTACCATTCAAATATTTTCTAAATGCCCACTCAATTCCTTTTCCATCATAAGACTCACCATTAGAAGTTCGTTCATATCCTACAGTACGCTCAGCAATTTTTCCTATTGGATGCTCTCGCACTGTTTCTTGTTCAATTATAATTCCTCCTTTGTAAGCACCTAAATTAAACAATGGAAACCCTTTTATTTTAAAGTATTGGGTATAACTTAAGTTACGAGCAATTAAGTAATACCTATTTTTGTTAGCTCTTGCTTTCCGAAGTTCATTTTCAAAAAAACTAGACGGCTTGCCTAGTACTGTAGCTAATGAATCGGATAGTGATTTAACATTTTTTTCAAATGATTCCGCTTTAGGAGTAACAGCATCAAAACGTATTTCATAATTAGGAATTGATGTGGCCAAAAGACTTCCGTCAGCAGAATAAATATTTCCTTTATTAGCTGGAATCACAAAGTTTCTAACCGTTCTTTCCTTGGCTAACCTTCTATAATAATCACCTTCGACCCACTGAATATTTGTTAATTTCACAGCAATAGCAATAGCCATGACAAAAATGCCAAAAGCTACCAGATAGATTCGATACGATATGTGTTTATCTTCTACTGCCATAATTTTTCTAAAAAACCTTTCTCTTTTTCTTTTTTAACCTTAATTTTTACTGGAGGAACTGTTGATGGGAAAATTTCTTTTTCTATCATTTTTTCGGAGACCGTCGACTCCATTTTCAATTTCATCAATTCTGAGCGTCTATCGACAAATTCTGAGCGCAACTCTTTGGCTTTATTTGTCAATTCAGCAATCTTAAACACTTTTTGTTCAAATCGTTGGGTATTTGCTATCATTAGAATAGCCAACAGAATTATAAAAACGATAAAACGCCAGTTTTTCACCGCATCCTCATTGACAAGGAACCTTGCTTTTAGTAAACTGTATACTCCGTTTTTCATTTTTAATCATTCCCAACCCCTCTCTAAAGGAGAGAAGATCTGCAATTGGGTATATTTTATTGTTACTATTTTAGATTGCTTTCCACCTCGCAAGTTTAGAATTACCTCTTTTCAGCGATCCGTAATTTTGCACTTCTCGCTCTGTTATTTTCTTTGATCTCGGCGTGATCGGGGACGATTAATTTTCCAACTGTTTTGAACGGAACCGAAAAATTACCAAAAAAGTCACGCTCTGGTTCTCCTTCAAACATGCCGTTTTTCACAAATCGCTTCACCAATCTGTCTTCTAACGAATGGTAAGAGATCACGCTTAACCTTCCATTTGAATTTAAAATTTCCAGTGACTGTTCCAAAAACTCTTTCAAAACATCCATCTCCTGATTTACTTCTATTCGAATGGCCTGATATATCTGAGCTAATATTTTATTTCTGACTCTCTCTGGTAAAAAACGCGCTAAAACCTCTTTCAGTGCATCCGTTGTCTTGATTGGATCTTGCTCCCTAGCTTCTATAATTGTTCTGGCTAAAACGGGTGCGTTTTTCAATTCACCATAATCCAAGAACACTCTTTTTAAACTAGCCTCATCATATTCATTGACCACTCTATACGCATTCAAATCATTTTTCTGACTCATTCTCATATCTAAATCGGCATCAAAGCGAGTAGAAAAACCCCGCTCTGCAACATCAAATTGATGGGAAGAAACCCCTAAATCTGCTAAAATTCCATCCACACTTTTTACTCCATAAAAGCGTAAAAACCGTTTTATAAATCTAAAATTTTCATTGATCAACGTAAATCTTTCATCAGTTAGAGCATTTGCCAGAGCATCTTCATCCTGATCAAAAGCAAATAATTTTCCGTTTGGACCGAGTCTCTTCAAAATCTCTTTTGAATGTCCACCTCCACCAAAAGTCACATCTACATAAATGCCATCAGGCTTGATATTTAGGCCATCTACTGATGCTTGAAGCAAAACCGGATTATGATATTCCATTGTCGTCGTCATTTATATTTCCCATTACTTCCTCGGCCAAATCCGCAAAATCTACATCATCGCCGCTTATTGATTTTTCATACAAATCTTTATCCCAGATTTCTACAATATTTACAGCTGAAGAGAAAACTACCTCTTTTGCAATACTTGAATAAGCCACCAAATCTTTAGGAACTAACAACCGCCCTAAAGCATCAATCTCAACTACTTTAACACCAGCGGTAAACCTGCGAATGAAGTCATTGTTTTTCTTTACAAATCGATTGAGTTTATTGATTTTTTGCATCATTAAATCCCATTCTTTCATGGGATACAACTCCAAACAAGGCTGAAAAACGGAACGCTTCAAAACGAATCCGTTTTGAAGTGAAGTAGCCAACTGCTTTTTTAAGGGCGCTGGCATAAGCAGCCTTCCTTTAGCATCGACTTTACATTCATATGTTCCGACAATTGTATCCAAGAAAAAAGTATTAAATGATATAGAGCAAAAATATAAAAAATATTACCACAATTTACCACTATATACCACTTTGTTAATAAGTTTAACCACTTTAGGACAAAAACCCTTAATTTATAGACTGTCAAAAGATTAGCCTTCCTTTGCCTTATTTGTAAGAAACATAATGTTATAAAAAATAGACATTAAAAACACAATGAATTATCGTTTTTAAATGCTATGAGGGCCACTTAAAAAGAATAAAACGAAGACTAAAATTGAAAAAAAAAGTATCAAATAGAGGAGCTATCTCGATAATTTTACAATTAAAAATTGTTGTAAAAATTCATTTTTATTTATTAAATCCTATATTTGTCAAAATTGAAAATCCGGTTTCACAAAAAATGGAAAAACACTATAAAAAAGAAGGTAGATACAGCTATTATGAAGCTGGCGAAGGAACTCCAATTGTGATCTTGCATGGACTGATGGGAGGACTCAGCAATTTTGACGCTGTGGCCAATTACTTTTCCACAAAAGGATACAAAATAATCATTCCAGATTTACCTATATACACGCAAAATATTTTGAAAACGAATGTAAAAAGTTTTGCAAAATATGTTAAGGATTTCATCACTTTCAAAGGTTTAGAACGCGTGATCCTTTTAGGAAACTCCTTGGGAGGCCACATTGCATTATACCATACTAAAATGTATCCTGAAAAAGTAGCTGGACTAGTAATAACCGGTAGTTCTGGACTTTACGAAAGCGCTATGGGAGACAGTTATCCTAAAAGAGGGGACTACGAGTACATTAAGAAAAAAGCTGAGGATGTGTTCTACGATCCCAAAGTAGCTACTAAAGAACTTATTGATGAAGTGTATGAATCTGTAAATGACCGTATAAAACTAATAAAAACATTGACGATTGCCAAAAGTGCTATTCGTCATAACATGGCCAAAGATTTGCCAAAAATGCATGTTCAAACTTGCATTATCTGGGGAAAAAATGATAAAGTTACCCCGCCAGATGTTGCTGAAGAATTTCATAAATTATTACCTAATTCGGCTTTGTATTGGATTGACAAATGCGGTCATGCCGCTATGATGGAACATCCCGATGAATTTAATCGCTTACTAGAAGATTGGTTAACCCATACTCATTTAGCAGTACACTAAACGTAGAAGGAGAATCTTATACCCTGAAAAAATGAAAATTAATACCGCCGAATTTGTTATCAGCAACTCCGATGTAAGCAAATGTCCAAAAGACTTTTTGCCGGAATATGCTTTTATAGGCAGATCAAATGTTGGAAAATCCTCTTTGATCAACATGATAACAAATCAGAAAAAATTAGCAAAAACGTCTGGAAGACCCGGAAAAACTCAATTGATTAATCATTTTTTGATTAATAATAATTGGTTTCTAGTGGATTTACCAGGTTATGGTTATGCTAAAGTTTCCAAAAAAACAAAATCCATTTTCCAAGAATTTATTACGGATTATTTTGAAACGAGAGAGCAATTAGTTTGTGCTTTTGTGTTGATAGACATCCGTCATGAAGCACAAACGATAGACATCGAATTCATGTCGTACATGGGGGAAAGCGAAATTCCTTTTTGTATTGTTTTTACCAAGGCAGATAAGATCAGTAAGGTAAAAATTGATTCTCATGTTGCCGCTTACAAAAAGAAAATGTTTGCTAACAACTGGGCCGAAATGCCGCATTATTTTGTAACCTCAGCGACAGAATCTACTGGGAAGGAAGAATTATTGAGTTATATAGACGAAGTAAATCAAGAGGTCTTCAAAAACAATGCTCAGTTTTAGAAATAGGCTACTTTTCATAAAATAAAAAAATCCCAAAACTTAATTTAGTTTTGGGATTTTTGCTTTAGTACCACCCTTAACATAACTACTAAAATTCGACTCCGTTTTTTTTGATATCTGTTCCGACTATTTTTTGACCGTACAGAAAAATTGAAATGCAGATAAAATCAACTAATTCCTAATCGAGGTCGAATTTCTCCTCCAACTAATAGCACCGAAGCATACTACATTACTGCTTTTTTAGGTCCAATTTCTCAGCAAAATATTCGCAGAAATCTTTCATTGTATCCGCCATCTTTTCATCATCTGTGGCCCGTTTAAATGTTTCCGACATCGCTACTAAAGTCTGGTGAAAGAAAATTTTCATTTCGTCGACTGGCATATCTTTTGTCCATAAATCAATCCGCATACTTTCTTTTGCTTTGCTGTCCCAAACGGACAACATAATTGCTTTTGCCTCCTCTAACTCGACTCCTCCATCTTTTGCAGACCACATTAATTTTTCTGGAACACGATTTTCATCTAATTCGACTAGAAACTTAATTTCTGATGTGTTTTTATTTGACATTATTTCTTGGGTTTGTATTTTGATTTAATAAAAATTTCTTTCGCATTTGTTTTCAACAAATCCGCAATAGGCAGATCATTATTTTTTGCATAGGATCGCACGATCTGCCAACCTAACCATGCACCAACTTGTCCTGGTGAATCATTATCAATTTCCAAATAAAATTTAGAAAATGGCGCTGGATTTATAAATCTAGGGACTAATTTTTGATCACTGCTATAAAGCATTTCTTTTTCAATAAAATAACGCCACATGTAACTTTCATTTTCCTGACACCAAACTATTTGTTCAGGAGTATATCCCATTTTTTCGGCATCTGAATAAGTAGGCAATAATAAATCCTTTAAATACAATTGCTTTCCGTGATAAATCATCTGACTTAATAAATCTTTATCTATTATTGGCGCAATTTTACGGCCAGCAAAACTTGAAACTACATCTGGCGCAATCTGCCTTTGCTCAAAATTTTGTTTTAAATAATTTGGAAACTGATAAAACTTGTGATCCTTCCCTAAATACAATTCAAGAGATACGATGACCAGACTGTCCGCATAGATAGCTTTATTTTTATAATCCATTTCAGAGATTATAGTAATTATTTTGGGCGTTTTGGTTTGTGGAAAATAGTATTTAATATGTTTAAAAAGCGTTTCTAATTCTTCTTTCACGGGTTTAAAATCAGCATACTTTTTTTGAACTTCGGTATACAATTCTCTCCAAATAGGATCTTGCATTTTATTTAACCAAACACTGTTGTCATTTCCTAAAGGAAAGAAAAACGGAAATTCTTTTTTTACTTTTTCTAAATTCTGTGGTGGTGTTTCAAAAAATATTTTGTCAAAACGTACTACCTTCACTTCCATAGGAATGGCAGTTACAGCACTTTCAACTTTACTTTTCTTGTCACAAGACAAAACGAAGAGGCAAAAGACTACAAGAAACAGATATTTTTTCATATATATTAATTAAATTTGTTCCCAAAGAATCCTGGGAAACGAAAGCACAAGACAACTATTTTGCAAATATACATTCCTGCTTTTTAAAACGTAAACTATTATGACTAAAAAAAGTACAATTCAAGTTGAAAAAGTGAATATCCAAATTGTAAACTGGCTGAAAAGTTATGCTGAGAATGCAAAGGTAAATGGATTTGTTATAGGCATATCAGGTGGAGTAGATTCAGCCGTTACCTCAACCTTGTGCGCTCAAACAGGATTGCAGGTTTTATGCGTAGAAATGCCAATCCATCAAGCAGTAAGTCATGTCACTAGAGGACGAGAACATATTGAACAGTTAAAGCAACGATTCCCTAATGTTACTAGTATTGAAGCGGACTTAACCCGTGTTTTTGACACCTTCCAATCAGCAGTTCCTGGCGATTCAAATGAAGCCAAAGTATCCTTAGCACTAGCCAATACTCGCGCACGATTACGAATGACCACTTTATATTACTTTGCTGGAATTCATGGCTTATTGGTTGCCGGAACCGGTAATAAAGTAGAAGATTTTGGAGTTGGTTTCTATACAAAATATGGAGATGGCGGAGTGGATTTGAGTCCAATTGCCGATTTAATGAAATCCGAGGTCTATTTATTAGGCCGTTTTTTAAAAATACCAGAATCCATATTAGAAGCCTCCCCAACAGATGGCCTATTTGGTGATGACAGGACAGATGAAGATCAATTAGGAGCTAGTTATGATGAGCTAGAATGGGCAATGACGCAGGATGAAGCTAGAAAAAATAAGGATGACTTTTCAGGAAGAGAAAAAATTGTTTTCGAAATTTACAAACGATTAAACACCATTAATCAACATAAAATGACACCAATTCCGGTTTGTTTTGTGATAAAAGAGTAAAGAAATCATATTTTATATTGATTTACAATTAATTACAGAATTTATTTATTAATTTTACAGCTCCAATTACAATTAAAAACAATTCTAAAAATTAAAAATTATGATTAAAGTATGTATAGCCGATAATTTCCCTGTTGTGCATTTTGGAGTAAAATCTTACTTTAAAGATAATGCAGACATCTCAATAGTTGCCAACGTGGGCAATTTCCTGATGGTGAGGGATATCCTTCAAACAAAAGACATTGATGTATTAGTATTAGATTTGGAGCTGGAAGGTCTTTCCAGTATTTTTGAGGTTAAAGCGGTCTTGAAAAATTTTCCAAAAACAAAAATTATTATCTTCAGTGGTCTTTCTGAACAAATTTATGCGCCAAATGCCATAAAAGCTGGAGTATCTGGCTTTGTGCATAAATCAGAAAAGTTAGAAACTTTAGGTATTTCTATCATTAAAGTCTACCAAGGTAAGATCATAATGAACGAAACCGTGAAGAAAAACTTAGCGTTGATTGCTAAACAAAGCAAGAGTGAGCGTTTGTATCGTAAGCTGTCCAATCGAGAAGTGGAAGTATTACGTTATTTAAGTGGAGGAAAAAAGAATCATGAAATTGCTGAAATTTTAGGACTCAACGAAAAAACGATCAGTACGTACAAATTGCGATTGCTTACAAAACTAAACGTTACCAATTTAGTAGACTTAGTAGAAAAAGCAAAAAAACTAGAGATTGTTTAGCACTAGCTAAAGGATACTCTTCCTGTTTTTTTTTAACTAAAAAAGGAATACGCATTACCAAAAGCGCTGTAACATCCGAATTTGATTCAGATGTTACAGCGCTTTCTTTATTCTTACCTGTTTGATAAAAACTTGAAATTGTCTGTTTTTCAATGGTAGCGGACTACGACTCTTCCCAATTTCTTTGAAAACTTCCCTCTTAGTTCTATATAATTCATCACCATGGTCAAGGATTCCATATTATCTGAATCTGGTTCATTTGACACCGCGTTTTTTAAATCTTCTATAATCTCACTGAGTAAAAACCATCTGAGAGTAAACAACGTATCCGAAATACTCTGATTTAGTGTTTCTTCTTTGGTTTTTGGAAATATATTCTGACCAATCCAGTCGTGCAATACGTATTTCTCATCCTCCATCATAATACTTGTTACCTCTTGAGGAACACCCGCTTGCAAATGACTTATATATTTTTCCACACCAGAATCTTCGTTTTGAAGGTAATAATTAATTAAATCACCATAAATTTCCTTGAATATTGGACTTGCAAACTCTACTTCATCTTCTTGTAAACTTAAATATATTTTTTGAAAAATCTTTAATTCTTTCATCTCAGAAACTTCTATGATTTCTCCTTCTTCATTGGTCTTCATCAATACTTCTTCAAAATTCTCTGTCTTGTTTCCGTATAACAAAAGAACTTTGATAATCTCCCGTTCAAATAGATAAAGAGAATCCACTTTATCCGCTGGATTTGTACTTTCATTTTTCACAAAGTCAAACGCCTTTTGAACTTGTTTTTGCTTTTTGTCCACTTCATTAACCTCTTTTTGGACTAATTGCGCTAAAGTACTTTGCAAAACTTGTTCTGAAATATCCATTATCCTAGAACACTCCTGAATGTAAATTTCTCTCTGGATTCGATCTGGAATTTTCGAAATACTAACAACCATATCCCGAATCAAATCAGCTTTTTTGATAGGGTCATTTTTAGCTTCATTCATCAAAAGGGATGCTTTGAACTGAATAAAATCTTTGGCATTATTCTCTAAATATAAAATTAAATCCTCATAGGATGTTTTCTTGGCAAAACTATCTGGATCTTCTCCATCAGGAAAAGTACATACTTTTACGTTCATTCCTTCTTCTAAAATCAAATCTATTCCACGGATAGAAGCACGTAATCCTGCTGCATCGCCATCAAAAAGCACGGTGATATTTTTTGTTAATCGGTTTACTAATCGGATTTGGTCGGGTGTTAATGCTGTACCAGAAGAAGCAACGACATTCTCAATTCCCGCTTGGTTAAACTGAATTACATCGGTATATCCTTCTACTAGATAACAATTATTCAGTTTGGCAATAGATTGCTTGGCTTGATAAATCCCGTAGAGCACTTTACTTTTGTGGTAAATATCACTTTCCGGCGAATTTAAGTACTTTGCTGCTTTTTTATCGTTGGTAAGAATCCTTCCTCCAAAACCCAGCACTCTACCTGACATACTTTGGATAGGAAACATCACGCGTCCTTTGAAACGATCAAATGGTCTGTCTTCCCGAGGAATTGTCAAACCTGTACTTTCCAGAAATTCTAATTGATAGCCTTTACCAAGCGCTTCCTTTGTAAAAGCATCCCAAGCTTCGGGTGAATAACCTAAACTAAATTTCTTTATCGTTTCATTAGTAAACCCCCGTTCTTTAAAATAAGAATATCCGATCGCCTTGCCTTCCTCCGAGTTTAAAAGCGTATTATGAAAGTAGGTTTTTGCAAATTCCGAGACCAAATACATGCTTTCTCGGACATCAGTATTGGCTTTCTCTTCATCCGTTTGCTCCGTTTCTTCAATTTCAATATTGTACTCTTTGGCTAAATAGCGAATCGCTTCTGGATAAGTAAACTTTTCGTGCTCCATCAAGAAAGCCACTGAGTTGCCCCCTTTTCCTGAGCTGAAATCCTTCCAAATTCCTTTGGCCGGTGAAACCATAAACGATGGAGAACGCTCTTCAGAGAAGGGACTCAATCCTTTAAAGTTAGACCCTGCTCGTTTTAAATTTACGAAATCACCGATAACCTCCTCTACTCGAGCGGTTTCGAAAACAGTATCTATGGTAGCTTTTGAAATCAATTTTTTTATTTTGGAAATTCAAAGTTACAAAGTTTAGTGCGACAAAATTATCTGCAGTATAAATAAAATCAATCATCGTAGCACTTTCCTACTTTCGCAATAGTTTCAAGATACTAAAATGCACTAAACCTGAATTCTAAAAAATTTTTAAGGCTAAAAAACTTACTATTAAAATTGATTTCCGCAAGAATCTAAATTTCCTTTTTAATCACTGTTCATTTATAATTAAATATGCGTGGATATACTAATTTAGCATGGAGACAGAGTTAAGAGAAAACCTTGCTTTTAACATATGAAAACAGTCAGAAAAATTTATGACACTGCTTTTAAGACCAAAGCAGTTGAATTGAGTATGAAAGATCAAACAGTACTGAATTAGCCAGAGAACTAGGCATCGGAGTTGCTATGCTATACAAATGGCGCAAAGATTATGAGAAATTTGGTTAAGGGAGTTTCCCTGGAAAAGGAATTTTAAAACAAACATCAGATCAAAAAATCATAAGCGATTTAGAAGCAAAACTCAAAGATGCAGAACTCGAACGCGATATATTAAAAAAAGCAATAGGCATTTTTTCCAAGAGCGGTCGATGATATATGATTTCATAAAAAACAATGAAAAGATATTTCCGATTGAAAAGATGTGTCAGGTTTTAGTGGTAAGTTCCAGTGGGTTTTACAGATGGAAAAACAAAATTATTTCAAATAGAATTCATAGAATGAACCATATAAAAGAAAAAATAACTTCAATTTATTTTGAATCCAAACAGCGGTATGGTAGCCCCAGAATAACCATTGAATTACAAAGTTTAGGTTATGCAATTTCAAGAACAACTGTAGCAAAATACATGAAGCAAATGGGTTTAAGAAGTAAATTGAGTAAGAAATTTAAAGTAACTACTGATTCAAAACATAATTATTTGACAGTCGAAAATGTTTTAAACAGAGAATTTAAACCAACATTACCGTCAAAAGTTTGGGTGTCAGACATTACTTATATCCATACAAAAGACGGATTTTTATACCTAACAACAGTTATAGATTTATATGATAGAAAAATAATAGGTTGGAGTTTAAGTAGTACAATGAGTACTCAAGACACTATATTATCGGCTTGGCGAATGGCAATTCGAAACAGAACTGTGCACGCAGGATTAATATTTCATTCCGATAGAGGAGTTCAGTATGCTAATAATAAATTTGCACGTGTTCTGAATACGTATAAAAAAATTACTCGAAGTATGTCCAGAATAGGCAATTGTTGGGACAATGCTGTAGCAGAAAGTTTCTTTAAATCATTAAAAACCGAATTGATTTATGGTAACAAGCTCATGACTTAAGAACAAATGAAATTAGAAATCTTTGAGTACATCGAAATTTGGTATAATAAAAAAAGAAGGCACTCAGCCTTAAATTATAAAAACATTGACGAATTTAACAATCAATTTAATTACAAAAATGTCGCTTAACTTAATCTCCATTATTTATTTGCATATGGAGGTCGCTTTTGCAAAACCTATGGAGTTAAAGGCAACATCTGCGTCATTTTGAGTAAATTCATCCACGTAGCGAGTTGGAGAAGTTTCTTCTTCAAGGTGCACGTGCATGTCTATCCAACCAGGCATAGCCGTTTTGGTTTGCACGTTGATGACTTTATCTACCAGGATTTATAGGATTTATAAAACCGTCTTGAATGGCTTTAATACTTTTATTAGAAACTATTATGGTTTTATTAGTCAGGACTTTTCCGGTTTTGGTATCTATAATTTTACCACATTGAATATACGTATCTTGCGCCAATAAAATTGTGCTACTAAGGAGCAGCATAAGCATTAATCTGTTTTTTATAATGGTTTGATTTATTTTTAAAGGTATGAAAAATAGTATATTAACCAACATTTCTAATTTTATTTCCTCTTATCCCGCGCTAATTGTTTTCTATAGGAAAATTAAAAGGACTATGATCTCGATAACGGAAAAAAATAGTATCGAGCAAAATTTGTAATTTGATTATGAAGCAAAATCAGGGAAAACCATAAAAAACGGAAGGATTTATGGGCATTTTGAGACATTAGGACTTTAAAAATTTTGTGCGTTGCAAAAATGACTAACGTAGTGGCAGTACTCTAATTACCACTCTATAAATGTCACCTACCAACTAAAAATAGTAAAAATTAAAAGCTTAGATGTTATGAAAAAAATACTATTTATGATGATTTTATTATCTTCAATAAACTCCAAGATCATTTTTGATTTTGATAAAAATTCAGATATTAGAGACTGGATTGTTGTTGATGACGTTGTGATGGGAGGCAGATCAATCAGTACATTTAAGTTAAATGAAGATGGTTTTGGTGTTTTCGAAGGCAGCGTATCATTGGATAATAATGGAGGCTTTTCATCTGTTCGTTATAGGTTTCAAAAAGCAGAATTAAAGCAATTCACTAGTATAGTCGTTAAACTTCGGGGTGATGGCAAAGAATATCAATTGAGAATAAAATCCAATTATAGCGATTTTTACTCCTATATAATGCCCTTTTCAACTTCAGGTGAATGGCAAGAAATAAAAATACCCTTAAAAGACATGTACCCTTCCTGGCGTGGAAGAAGGCTAAACCAATCTAATTTTTCGGAAGATTTTATCGAAGAAATTACTTTTTTAATTGGAAACAAGAAAAATGAAAATTTCAAACTACTGATCGATAAAATAGAGCTAGAATAAAACGTAGAAACTGAAATTTTGACGAGTTTGTAAAACAAGAAAGGACGCCGTTAAAACTTATTCTTATTCAAAATGTATTTTGTAATACCAACTAATACGAAGAGAAAGTCCATCGTACAGAATAACTATTTAGAATTTTAGGTGTCGGTGGAATGCTTTTCATATATATTGAAAACAAACGAAAAACGCAATTAGTAATACTAAAAACAATCCTTTACGTTGCTAAATACGGGCATTTAATTAGTTACTGCAGCAGTATTGTTAACGTACCACGTTAGCACGACCAACTTTATAGTATTGTACTAAGTTTGTTGATTTCCATCGTGACTAATTATATAAACCCTTATGAAATTAGATACAAAAAAGCTATTTTATAAGTATATACAGCTAAAGAAGCAAGGTATAAACTAGAACATTATCAAAAAAATAAAAGGGAGCATACGCTCCCTTCTTAATTTATTATTTTTCAACACAATCCACTTCGGAAAATTTATATTTTACTCGCTCAAAATCGATCGGCTCTCCTTTTACAAAGTGCGAAGCTCCCATCGTGATTTGTATTTGTCCATTCCCTAAAATCAGCTCATTCCCTCTCTTTAAGAAGGCCATTGGATTTTTAAATGTTTTTTCTTTATTAGCACCTTGGATAAAAGTATAGCTAGCAAATAAGGTATCACCTCTAAATTCTCCTATAATTTCACCTACCTTTTTCGGCATAGTAGCAATTGCCATGACCATATCACCTGTTATTTCTCCATCTTTGAACGTGTTAATTTTCAAATCAAGCGTGTCTTTTTCATAAACCGCTTTATAGCACTGTTCGCTTACTAGCTCTTTGGCTTCCTTAGCTTCAATGATTTTTTCACTTTGATTATTTTTACAACTTCCGAGTCCAATACAAGTCAATAGCACACAAAAAAGGCTTAGATTTTTCATAATAGTTTTTATTAGTTAATAATTTTGGCAATAGCCAATGCTAATTTACAGATTAATAACGTGTATTGCTATAGATTTGATATAAAAATTTAGGGAAATTCCCTTAAAAAGAGGCATTCAGTGTGATTACACAAGAACTGCTAAGACACAAAATATTTTTCTATTGTCGTGTTTAAAACATAAACTGTCAGGAAATAAGTTTTTAGACGTCTAATAAATTAGATACCTTTATAAAAAAAATCATGCGCTTCTATATCTATTTTATTAGCTTTCTTTTTTCAGTTGCTTTGTCTGCACAAAACAGCATTCCACAAGTTTTGAAAAAACTCAATCAAGAGACAGTACCTTATATAAAAGTGGATGAACTTAAATACAAAAAAAATCTAGTTTTTTTGGACGCTAGAGAACCTAAAGAATTTAACGTCAGTCATATCAAAAATGCCATTCCTGTGGGCTTTGACTATTTTAAGTCCAACACTGTTATTTCAACTGTTAAAGATAAAAGTGCTACTATTATTGTTTATTGTTCTATTGGTGTTCGCAGCGAAAAAATTGGTGAAAAACTTCTCAAAATGGGATATAAAAATGTCTACAATTTGTATGGTGGCATTTTTGAATATAAAAATTCTGGCGGAAAAGTAGTAAATAACCAAAATAAAGTGACCGACAGCATACACGCTTATAATAAGGCATGGAGTATTTATCTAACAAAAGGAATTAAGGTTTATGAAAACTGATGCACTTATAATTTTTACCCGTAATCCTGAATTAGGAAAAGTAAAAACTAGACTTGCGAAAACTATTGGCGACGAAAAAGCATTAGCTGTTTACACCGATTTGCTGTTGCATACCAAGAACGAAACACATTCTATCAACTGTGATAAATTTGTATTTTATGATGCTGCTATTGTTAAAGAGGATATTTGGTCAGAGGATTTTTATCATAAAAAAAGGCAAGCCAGCGGTGATCTAGGACAACGAATGCAGGATGCCTTTGATTCTCTTTTTGAAATGGGCTATCAGAACTGCATTATTATAGGTAGTGATTTATTTGACTTAAAAGCAACGCTTATTGAAAATGCCTATAAAAAACTTCTAGATCATGATGTAGTAATAGGGCCTGCTGAAGATGGCGGTTATTATTTATTAGGATTAAAGAAAAATAACACTCTTATTTTCCAAAATAAAGACTGGGGAACAAGTACTGTTTTTGAAGCGACAATTAGAGATTTAGAAACTCTAAAAGTTTGTCTTTTGGATACTTTAAATGATATTGATACCTTTGATGACTTAGAGCGAAGCTCTTATGATTGGGCCAAGTTAAACCTTGCCTTGTAAATAAGAATGATTGAAAAAAGTTAATTAAACGGTGCAACAATTAGCACCAACAAAACAATTGCATCCCACAAATGGAAAAATACATTGACATATTTCTAAATTCCTATAGCGGTTATTTAGAGTATCTGAAAAACGAAATTTTATACTGGAAGTGGGATAACTATTTTTATGGACTAATTGCCATTTCTTTGGTCGTATGGTTACTTGAAATCGTTTTTCCTTGGAGAAAACAACAAGCCATTTTCCGAAAAGATTTCTGGCTGGATGTCTTTTATCTATTTTTTAATTTTTTCTTACTCAATTTGATTCTACTTATTGCTCTATCTAATGTAATGGAGCAGTTTATAAATGACATTCTGAACGTATTTGGACTACAACTTATGTCTATTCAGCTTTTTTCTATATCTGAGTTACCTAAACCCTTGGCATTATTGGTGTTTTTCATCATTAGCGATTTTATTCAATGGAATGTTCACCGTTTACTCCATTATGTTCCTTTCTTATGGAAAATACATAAAACCCACCACAGTGTGAAGGAAATGGGTTTTGCAGCGCATTTTAGATACAATTGGATGGAACCTTTAGTCTATAAATCAATATTATACATTCCCATTATTCTTATAGGTGGTATAAATCTTCAAGATGTATTTATCGTCCATTTCATTTCGATTGCCATAGGCCATTTGAACCACGCAAATGTAGGCTGGGACTACGGTTTTTTAAAATATATCTTTAACAACCCCAAAATGCACATTTGGCATCACAGTAAAAAAATGCCAAATAAATTTGGAGTCAACTTTGGAATCTCACTAAGCATATGGGACTATATATTCAAAACTAACTACATCCCTTCAGACGGAAGAGACATCGAACTTGGTTTTGACGATGAAAATGAGTTTCCAAAGGATTTTATCAAGCAAGAAATCTATCCCTTTAAAAAATAATTACTATTTCTTGTCAGGAACGAGGTTGATAACTGTCAAAATTGTATAATTTAAAATTAGTACCGATGAAAAAATATTTTTTAACCCTACTTCTATTGCCACTGCTTTCCTGTGGAAAAAATAAAAATAATCCTGAAATTCCAACTGCCGCATACCAAACTACAGTTACAGCAGCTGCTCCGGATATCAATCATGCTAAATGGAATGTTTTATTGCAAAAAAATGTTACTAAAAATGGAACTGTAAATTACAAAGGATTTCAAAAAGACAGCAAAGAGCTAAAGTTGTACCTAAACGAATTATCGGCAAATGTTCCGTCAAAATCCTGGTCTAAAAATGCAATTCTTGCTTATTGGATCAATGCGTATAATGCGTATACGGTGCAATTAATTTTAGAGAACTATCCAACCAAAAGCATCAAGGATATTAGTGATCCATGGGGTAAAAAATTCTTTTCTTTGGGAAACAAAAAATACAGTTTAGAGGAAATCGAACATGAAATCCTGCGGAAAATGGACGAACCCAGAATTCATTTCGCCATCAATTGTGCCTCTTTTTCTTGTCCCACTTTACGAAATGAAGCTTATACCGAGGCAAAATTAGAGCAGCAGTTAACAGCTGTAGCAAAAAGTTTTATCAATGACAAAACTAAAAATACTATAACAGCAAATAAAATTGAAATCTCTAAAATATTTGATTGGTTTTCCGGTGACTTTAAGAAAAAAGGTTCTGTTATTACTTTTTTAAACCAATACAGCACAGTAAAAATCAGCAGTAAAGCAAAAATAAATTACAAAGACTACAATTGGAGTTTGAATGAATAAAATTTCGATCATTATCCCCATTTTTAATGAAGTCAATAGCATAAGCAAATTGCTGTTACATCTTGAAAACAAGGTATTCCAAAAAGAGGCAATCGAAATAATCGTTGTTGATGGCGGTAGTACAGATGGCTCTCAATATAGATTACAAACAAATTTCAATATAAGATTAATTGAAGTAGGCAAAGGAAGATCAAAACAAATGAATGCAGGAGCTAAAGCAGCAACTGGTAACATTCTCTATTTTTTGCATTGTGATAGTTTTCCTCCACAACATTTTGACCAGATCATTACTACTACGGTACAAAAAGGGAATCTGGCAGGCTGTTTCCGACTAAAATTTGATTACAATCATCCAGTTTTATTAGCTTCTCAGTGGTTCACTCGATTCAATCATATTTCCTGCCGCGGCGGAGACCAATCCTTATTTATAACTAAAAATTTGTTTGAGGAAATAAAAGGTTTTGATGAACACTTTATCATTTATGAAGATAACGAAATCATTTCGAGGCTTTACGCCAAAAAACAATTTGTAGTAATTCCAGATTGTGTTGTTACTTCAGCCAGAAGATACCGCGAAAATGGCGTCTGGCGTTTGCAATTCCATTTTGGCATCATTCATCTTAAACGCCGATTAGGTCATTCTGCTGAAAGTATGCTTCAATATTATAAAAAGCATATCATATAAGTTTACCTTATAAAATATTACACAGCATAAAAACAACAACTACAATAATTAAGTAATTCATAATGAAAAAAATTGCCCTCACTTTATCCTTTGCCATCCTTATGCTTGTTGGATGTAAATCAAATGAAGAAAACATGAAATTTACGGACAAAGTGGAGAAAGCGCACCATAAACAAGAATTTTTAGCTAAAGAGGCAGTGCAGTTTGATCTAAAATT
>Ga0136636_10000125_pt1 | contig 31092 bp, 20 predicted proteins | sample AntDrymUQ8522106_2_FD_104653 | JGI IMG/M metagenome (GOLD analysis project Ga0136636, IMG submission 104653) | Polar desert sand microbial communities from Dry Valleys, Antarctica - metaG UQ852 (21.06) | ecosystem: Environmental > Terrestrial > Soil > Desert | place: Antarctica: Dry Valley... | reverse complement strand
TCCCAAAAAAAATGCAATGCGCTCTTGCAAGATAAGCTGCCCTAGCCCCGATAGCAGCGAAAAGCCCGCAGCAGCGGAGTGAAACGCAGCGCGTGGACTTGTAGTGAATAGCGGGAAAAAGCTCCTGAATTTAGTTACCAGTTTTGGCTTTTTGCTCCCAAAAGTCTGCGAGCTCGTCGTAATTCACCGGATTTGCCGATGCCTGCTTTACCAGTCGACCGCGATTGAACGCCCGAACCAGGATTGTTTCTATAAGAAAGTCTTCGTTGACTTCGTATGGAGTGTATTTGGCTTTAATATCAATATCGAAAACCTTTCCTGTGTTATTGTACCAGAAGGCTTTCCACCCACTTTTAAGTTCTTTAATCAGGTTAAAAGTAGTGTGGCCGGTTTGTCGATAAACAAGTTTAACTAGAATTTGACCTTGCTTGCGCGATAATTTTTTTAGTCGTGCTTCGAATTCATTGCTCATATAATCTTCCGCAATTTTAAAATATTTCTTTTTTTCGCGGTTGGTTTTGAGTGCCGACATATTTTTGTTGAGAACGGTCAGTCTTTCGGAAGCGACCTTTGCATAAGGATAAACTTTGTAAACGCGGTTTTGCAGCAAGAGGAATTGCTTTTTGCTTTCGGCGTCAAGGTTTCCTTTATATACAATAACTTCATCGAGTTCGATTGGTTCGGTTATGGTATCGGTATCCTTTAATACATAACCCATTCTTGTCGTATCTTTTTCCGTAACCTGCGCAGTTGCAGCTGCAGTACATAAAAAAGCCAAAACTAAACAAACGGAAATCTTCATAGGGCGATTTTTAGAAGTCAAAATTATACATAAATTAGACAACTGTGGTGCCAAAATTTATAAATTAGCCAAAAAAACAATTATATGAGTACTGATTCGATATTGAAAAAATCGTCCCTAACCTTTCTAGAAAAATACCTCAATAATCCGTCGCCTACCGGTTTCGAAGCCGAAGGCCAGAAGATATGGATGAATTACCTTAAACCTTATGTAGATACTTTTATTACAGATACCTACGGATCAGCCGTGGCCGTTATCAATCCGGATGCAAAATTTAAGGTTGTGATAGAAGGTCATGCTGACGAAATTTCGTGGTATGTAAATTATATTACTGATGACGGACTCATCTATGTCATCAGAAATGGCGGCTCCGACCATCAAATCGCGCCTTCCAAACGCGTCAACATCCACACCAAGAAAGGAATTGTCAAAGGTGTTTTCGGTTGGCCTGCAATACATACGCGAAACCGCGCCAAGGAAGAAGTGGCAAGAATCGACAACTTGTTTATCGATATTGGCTGCGCGACCAAGGCGGAAGTCGACGAAATGGGCGTCCACGTCGGTTGCGTCATTACCTATCCTGATGATTTCATGATCCTGAATCAAAACAAATTTGTATGCCGCGCCATTGATAACAGAATGGGCGGATTTATGATCGCTGAAGTGGCGCGACTGCTCCATGAGAATAAAAAGAAACTGCCGTTCGGACTGTACATAACCAATTCGGTGCAGGAGGAAGTCGGATTGCGTGGCGCCGAAATGATCACCAAAACCATTCGTCCGAATGTAGCTATCATTACCGATGTTTGCCACGACTCGACCACGCCTATGATTGACAAGAAAATTGAAGGAGATACTAAAATTGGCCGCGGTCCGGTGATTACCTATGCTCCTGCTGTGCAGAATAATTTACGTGAGCTTATCGTTAGAACCGCTGAAGAAAACAAAATTCCGTTCCAACGCCTCGCCTCTTCGCGCGTTACCGGAACAGATACCGATGCCTTTGCCTATAGTAACGGTGGCGTAGCATCTGCATTGATCTCACTTCCGTTACGCTATATGCACACAACGGTGGAAATGGTTCACCGCGATGATGTTGAAAATGTCATTAGGCTTATTTACCATACAGTGCTCAACATCAAGAATGAGGAAACTTTTTCCTATTTTGAGTAGAAGCTAATCCCGCTATACACTGCAAGTCCTCACCGCTACGTTACACTACGCGACTCCGGGCTTTCCGTTACTATCGGGGCTAAAAAAAAGCATCATTGTCCAAATGGTGCTTTTTTTATGAAGGATAGTGAGCTTTTAATCGGCTCTGTAATCTACGGTTGGTTTATCCGATCAACAAATTCGTGCCTGATTTTTTGATAATCATTTGTTTTTTGTTGATGGTCTCAAAATCTAAAGGCTGCGTTTCAGTCATCGTACCTTCAATGATTGCATTGTCCTCCTCGATTTTCTCCTCATCGGTCCTGTCCAAATAAAGCGGGCGGACCTCTTCTGTGTCGGGCGCATCGATAATTTTACTGTCGTCTAAAATAATCTGCTCAATTGATTTTTCGATAAACAATAAACTGCCGTCACTTTCTACCTTGCTTTCTGTAATCATTTTGTTTTCTGCGATTACTTCCTCCATAGTTCTTTGGTTGCTTACCGCAAAGAGAACAGACGGGTTCATGATAGTGTGATCAGTAACTGGTGCAAAATGTTTCAATTCTGTAACCAGCGAATCTCCATTAAAGACCTCTCCCTGATTATTGTCTGTACTTTTAAACGTACTGGCACCAGCCTGACTTAAAGCGACTAATGCGATTCCTAATGTGATTAATTTTTTCATGATTGATTGATTTGATTTAATTGATTGATATAATGTACTACTAATTTCTTATACAAAGATAAGGCTAAAAACTAATACCATGTTTTGCATAGTACTTAAATTTAACAATATATTAACAAAAGTGAAATATTTATTTTAATGAAAAAAGGCACCGTGAATTGCGGTGCCTATGTTGGTTATGCCTGCTTTAAAACAAGTGCTGCTTCATTAGCTAAGGACAATTCCGCATGTTTCAACGCGGTGAATCCTTTTTCATCTTTTACATTGGCATGGGCACCATTTGCCAATAGGAATTTGATGATTTCAACTTTATTGTATCGAGCGGCGACCATTAGTGGAGTCATTCCTAAGGAACGTTCATTGACATTTGCACCATACGCTACCATTTTCTTGACGAGTTCGAATTCGCCTTTTTGAATCGCCATACATAAAGGAGTACCCGATAACGCAGTAACGACAGTAACATTTTTTGGATGGGTTGCTGCTTCGAGATTTGAAGCTAAAGCAACGGTTGAGAAAGCTACAAAAGTAATACCCAAATAAAAGATTGATTTTTTCATGCTGATTTGATTTGATTAATGATTTCTTACATAGACGTCAGAAACAAAGCAAACGTTACAACGAATTTAAATATTAACATTAATTTAATGTCATGAAAAAGATGAGAAAAGCCAGAAATCAAGTTAATCCCTAAGTTTCGCGCAGTTTGGGTTAGAATGCCATTGTCATTTCCTACCAAATTGTTTTCCATTGCATATAGGCATGACTATCCCATTCATATTTTCCTTATAACATAATCTCTTTTTTAGCAGAGGATGAATCCAATATGCAATTTTTGTGTTTACAGTTGCAGCTCCAGTTGCCCCATTGTTGAACCACTGTCTATCATTATACACACTAAAATATCCCGTTCCTGCGCCCACTGCGTAACATGAAATTCTATACCATATAAAAATGTCTTTATATTCTTGATATAAGAATTCAGCATCCATAAATGCGGTCGCTATATATTCGGAAGAAAATGAAGAATAAGAGGTAAAAAGTCCCTACTTAATTGATTTTCATCGTTCTATTGGTGTAAATAATTGAGCACATTGCTTTCAATGCGTTGCTGTATATTCGAGATATCGGCCTTTACAAAGGGCTCACCTAAAATATTCTCATACAATTCAATATAGCGTTCCGAAACACTATCGATATAAGTATCAGTCATCTCCGGGATCTGTTGTCCTTCTTTTCCTTGAAAGCCATTTTCGATAAGCCAGCGTCTGACAAATTCTTTGGATAGCTGCTTCTGCTCTGCTCCACTATCCTGTCTTTGCTGGTAACCATCTGCATAAAAATAACGAGACGAATCGGGCGTATGTATTTCATCTATCAGCACGATCTGCCCATCTTTGGTTTTGCCGAATTCATATTTGGTATCCACCAATATCAATCCACGTTGGGCTGCAATTTCCGTCCCACGCTCAAACAATGCTCGCGTATATTTTTCAAGAACCGAATAATCCGCTTCCGAAACGATACCGTTAGACAAAATTGACGCTCTTGAAATATCTTCATCATGCGAGCCATTGTCTGCTTTTGTCGTAGGCGTAATAATCGGCTCCGATAACTTGTCGTTTTCTTTCATTCCTTCACAGAGGCTTACTCCGCACAGTGTCCTTTTTCCCAAAGCGTATTCCCGCGCCGAATGCCCTGAAAGATACCCCCTAATCACCATCTCTACCTTGAATGGCTCGCATAAATGACCAATAGCCACATTCGGGTCAGGTGTTGCAATGAGCCAATTCGGCACAATATCTTGTGTAAGCTGCATAAACCTTGTAGCGATCTGGTTGAGAATTTGTCCTTTATATGGAATACCTTTAGGAAGCACAACATCAAATGCCGAAAGCCTGTCGGTAGCGACCATCACTAGCAGTCGATCGTTAATATTATAGACTTCCCTTACCTTGCCCCGATAGACCGATTGCTGTCCGGGAAAATTAAAATTTGTAGTTGTAATAGTTGTGCGCATCTGTAGTTATTGTTGTATGCGGCAAAAGTAATCGTTTTACACAGAACACAAAAATTTACTATCGCTTTAAGGTAAAATGTCCCTTAAAGATTTTACCATCCTGGCGGTGCACCACAAACCAATAATCGTTAGAAAAAATTTCCCTGCCATTATACATACCATCCCAACCCGAATCCCTTGACGTGAATGTCTGGAGCAATTTCCCATAGCGATCGAAAATCTCTACTCTGAAATCGGGTTCGTTATCCGAATTTTCAATAAACCAAACGTCATTGTATCCATCTCCGTTAGGTGTAAAAAACTTCGGATAATTGAGTAACCAAACTTGCTGGGAAATTACCCCGCATCCTAGTTTGTCTCTGATAAATACCGTATAATCGCCGGGTGATAGATTCAAAAATGCACTTTCCGACTGGAAGCTATTTCCATCCAGAGAATATTCGAATTGTTCCATATTTGATGAAAAAATGGTAATACTGTTCTCATTGTCTGTCCAATCAACCGTTTCGATACGATCTATTTTGGGTGGCTTCGAAATGATTACCTCAATATCTTTGGCTGTCGAGCAAGTCAGGTTCGATCCATAAGTGTTAGTTGCCGTTACCGTTAAATTTGTAATTCCCGGTTGCGTTACCGTTACCGAAGCACCCGTTGATCCGTCAGACCAAACATATGTGGTTGTCTGTAGGTTTGTCCCCGAAACATCCACAGTGACAGGATTTTCACCACAACCCAAATAAGATGCATTCAAATCGAATTGCGGCGTCTGTCCCACATATAAATCAAAACTCGTAATTTCATAGCAGTTCGGCAATTCATTATAACGAACCGCAGCATATATTGTTTGCGGATTGTTAGGCGGATTAAAAGCAGCCAGATTAGTAATCGAATTGATCCCGGATTGTGCGTCCGTAATAGACGTATAATACTGCAACGTATATTCCGCGGTTGATTGCATACCTAATATCGTCGCACTTTGAGCAGATAAATCAAAAGTTTCATTAGTCGTAATTGCATTGACGCAGTTGAGCAAGTCATCGGGTTTTGCTATAGTAATGAGCGAGCCGAGTGCGCCGACGTCAAATATTCTTGTCACGATATTTCCACAATTGTCCTCGACCTGAAAGGTATAAACTGCCGAGTCGAGATTGACAAAAACATTTGAATCAAAATTATCAAAAGCAAAAGGCTGTCCGTCTTTTTCAATAATTGTAAAATGCAAAGGCAACGCGCCGTTTACATCAATAATAACATCAAGACTACCACTGGCCGAGCACGGCATCCGATAGGCATCTACAATTTCAAGCGATTCGTCAAATTCAAATGTTTGTGCTAAAACTTCGATACAACTTTTGTCAGCCGTATTGGTCGAAAAGTCGCGACCATTATTATATGAAAAGAAACTTCGCACGATTCGAAAAGTGCCATTAAATGCCAAATTGTAATTGGTCGCGTTGTTGCTCAGTGCAAATGAATTCGTGGCATCGGGAATACTGCTTTCGGTATAAACAACTTCCGTGAGTGGATGGCCCCAAGCGTTTGCGCTTCCGATCAACATTTTTTGAAGCCAGAAATTTTCGCCTGCTGTGGCATTGCTAGTGAAATTGAGGTCAAGATCAAAGGTTCCGCAATTGGGTTGCACTGCGTAACTACTGCTCGTAATCGCATATCCCGCAACCGCAATCATAATAGTATTTGTAAAGCCACATTCATCGGTAGCACTGATGGTATAATTTCCAGCAGGCAGATTACTGATAAAAAATGCTCCTGTGGGCGTAATGTTGGGCGAGCCATTATAAGGCAACGCAAATGGAAATCCAGATGGTGCTTCCGTAATTGTTACCGTTGTGAGTTTGGCACTATTACCCGATGAGACCTGCAATGAACTTTTCAGCAGCTCACAGCCGGGTCGAACATCAGAAAGTAAAGGCTGGCTTACAAACGCCGGTATCGAAACACTTACAGATTGTAAATTACTGTTGCAAAAATCGGTCAGTTGGAAAACGTAATCACCTAATGGTACCGAAGGTAGTGTCAATATACCCGTGGTCGTATCGATAAATGAACTGACGTCGCTAGGCAAAGCCTCCGGATAGGCAGCCGGTGCACTGGTGATGAGGGCAGAAGTTATCCGATAATTGGGTATATTGATAACGATTTTCCCCGAATTGGTCAAACAGCCATTATTCGTAGCAACCGCGTTCGGAACCGGTGGAATATCGAGAATTTCAAAGGTCACTGTTTTGGTCTTTCCACAAGCATCGGTAATCGTTACCGTGTAAATACCCAAAGGAACGGTATTATTTTCATCCCCGAATTGTATGTTCGATGTATTGAATGGACCAGGATATAGCGGATTCATGAGGTCCGGATCAAATCCGACGGGAAAAGCTGTAAAATCAAGGGTAAATGGCGGCGTGAAATTGGTTGCATTGAGTTCAAAATAATTCTGGTCGCAAACAAGACTAAATATATTTGGAATTAGCGTGATGAGTTGGCTGTGGGTAAAACTATTCGACGTTATGGTGTTACAAGCATCGGTAATGATAAGATCGTAAGTATAATCCTCATTGCCATATGTTGGCAACGTAGCTGAAATTTGTTGCGACAGCGTATCGCCACTTGTTAACACCAGGTTAATGACAAGCGGCGCATCTCCATTCGGCGGCTGCGTGGTATATTGAACTGTAATGGGATAAGCGATCACCGTTCCCGCACTCGGTGTAATGACTTGATAAACATTGCTAAAATCGCAGGACGGTGGCAACGTACTTGTGTAAAAAGGGGCACTAACGGTGAGTCCGGCAGTATTCAATGTTACTGTAAATGTACTCACTACTCCAATGCCGCACGCATCAAAAACCCTGATTTTATAAACGCCAACGGACAGATTGTTGAATACATTGGATGATTGTGATGGGAAAGTGAGCGGACCTTCGAAGATTTCATATGAAACTGCATTCCCCGAAGTAACGGCCACAGAAATATTGCTTACTGAAGCGCACGCCTGATTAATGCTTTGTACAGTAAATTCTAGCGGAACAATCGTATTGGTAATGGTCACATCTTGTTGTTGACTCGAACTCACGCCTCCAACAGTTTCAATAGCCACAACTCTGTAATCTCCTGCAGTCAAGCCGCCCAAAGACAAGCTTGTCGTTGATGCATAAGGCACTGTAGTGTTGGGTAGTTTATAAATAAAATATTCGATTAAACCGCCGTTTGCCCCGTTTGCCACTGCAAAGGTTAATGTCGCATTACCCGCGCACGCCTCTGTGGTTGGGGTTACGCTTAGTGTAAAACCAAATACGACGGCGGGAATAAACGTTCCCAGTATTGAGAAAATTAATTTCAATTGTAGCATGGGGTTCTTTTTGCAATTTTTAATATCGTTGATGCTGAAACAAAAAGATAAATAGCTTCGTTTCAAGTGTGTTACCACCGAAACGTATTTTTTTTCTGCATAGTGTGTATTGACGGTCTTTTGTTGATAAATCAGAAATAAGTAGTCCCTTTCTGCAAAAAAGCCACTTATAAAAGTGGCTTCGTGAAACATTGTATATAAATCTTGATTTTAGTTTTTTACAACCTTAAATATTTTAGAATAGGAATCGCTCTTTAAAGCAACTATGTAATGACCGTTAGGATAAAAGAAATTCATAGTATTCACTCCAGCTTTTATTGTTATCATCTCTGTGTGGAGCAGTTTGCCATCAATGGCATGGATCATACACTCATATTTGCCTGTATGTCTTCCTTTTGAAAAAACCTGAAGTTGCCCTTTTTGTTCGGGGTTGATAAGTGTGAATTCCTGCCCGCTTTCGGTATTAAATACATTCGTCACTAACGGCGATTGTAATGCTGCGAATGCGTTTGCTCTACCATGACCCATATATTGATCATATCCTACTAAATCCTCAATAGGATTTCCAACTTGATCCTGCGCTGTACTTTCAATAATTGTCCGTACTTGTGCCGGCGTCAATAAAGGGTTTTCGGCCAAGATTAGTGAGGCAATTGCGGCAACCAATGGCGTCGCTTGTGACGTTCCACCCCAGTAAACCGTGGAGCTAGTGTCGCTGGCGTGCGACAAACTGAAAATATAATTTCCAGGCGCGACCACATTCAGATGGCTTCCGTAATTACTGCCGCTTGTAGTACTCCAAAAAAACGGAGCAGTCCGCCAATCGTTCGGGTTTGTCGACCCAACTGCGATGACGTTCGAATAACTGGTAGAATAAGCTGCCGGATAATAAGGTGTATTGTTATTGAAGTTCATCATGCATGCGGCTATAAGCATATTATGGGTATTGGCATATGCGACCGCGTCTTCCATAATTTGTACATCGCCACCGCCCAAAGACATACTAAAAATTTTCGCGCCATTGTCGGCTGCATAATAAATCGAACTTGCCATCGAGGCGTAGGTTGCCGTGTTGTCAAAATCCAAGACTTTTAGGTTCATCAGCTTGCTGTTCCAGTTCACGCCGGTGAACAGGCTGTTATTGTTTGCGATCGCCCCAATGATTCCGGCGATATTGGTTCCGTGTCCGTAATCATCTACCGGTAGGTTATCATTGTTGACCCAGTCCCAGCCATTTGTATCGTCAATTAGCCCGTTGCCGTCGTCATCGACTCCATTTACAGTCTCCGCAGAATTTGTCCAAACTCGCGAAGCAATATCGGGATGCGTTAATCGAAGTCCGCTGTCTGAAATCGCGATAATCATTTCGGGATCGCCGGTCTGAATGTCCCAAGCTAGTTCCATATCGACATCGGCATCTGCCGTTACGGTGCCAATCGCTCCCATCGTACCGTCATTGTAAAATCCCCATTGTTTATTAAATCGAGTATCATTTGGGAAAATTTCCACTTTCTCGCCACCGCCGACAGCGATGTAATTGGGTTCGGCATAATCCAAAACACCAACCGCAAGATACCGTTTTGCGGCAGCTTTGACATCGATATTGCTTTCAAATTTCAACAGAAAAGTGCGTGTTAACCGGTGCTGTCCTACCGCTTCAACAGTTTTGATATGATATTCGATATTCAGCGCATCGATATCATCAAAACCGATTTTATTTCCGGACAAATCAATTTTACGAAAGTCATACTTGTTTTCAGCAATTTTAATTACGAGATGATTGTTGATAAATGGTGGTGCGACCTGCGCAGTGATACCGTTGCAAAATGAGAACAATAACAAAGTAACGATAGTGTGAGCAGTTTTGTTAAGTTTTCCGCTCAAGTCATGGAATGTTGATTTCATTTGGTTATATATTACAGGTTGATAAATCTCCCGAATGTGGTTTGGTGGGGCTGTAATTATAATCGACCGAAGGTAGGTTTCCTATCCATAAAAATAAAACATTTTTAGATATCATCGGAAAAAAATTGCATTGGTAATCTTATAACTTAAAAAATAAAAAGTGTAAAAAAATAGCAGTGCAAATTATCAACTTTATTGCGTGAAAAATTCGGTTAAAAAAGATTATATTTAGTCGGTTAAAATTAGTCATTTGAGTTATAGAAAGTATTTGCACAAAGGTTTGAAAATTCTGCTTTGGATTGTTGGATCCTTAGTGGGTCTTGTTCTATTGATCGTTTTGTTAATCCAAATTCCTATCATACAGGACAAAATTAAAGACAAGGCCGTTGCCTATCTCGAAGATAAAATCCACACCAAAGTGACAATCGGACACATCAATATTGGCCTTCCCAAAAATGTCATTCTTGAAAATGTGTATCTCGAAGACCAGCAGAAAGACACTTTACTATATGCCGGAAAGCTTGACGTGAATATTTCGCTGTTTAAATTGATGGATAATATTGTTGAGATTAACTCAGTCGATCTCAATAGGATCACAGCGAATATTACGCGTAGTAAAGATTCCATTTATAACTTCGATTATATTATCAAGGCCTTTGCTTCCAAAAAAGAGCCCAATCCCGAATCCAAGCCAATGAAGATTACGGTAAGCAAAATCAACCTCGATAAAATCAACGTAAAAATTGATGATGCGATCACCCGAAACGACCTCAAGCTGTATTTCGAACATTTTGATACAAAAATTGACGAATTCGATCTCGATAAAATGTATTTTGATATACCGAAGATTAAACTCGACGGACTCAATGTCAACCTCAAACAAGGAAACCTCGTACGTGAAATTGCTGTAAAAACAGAACAGGTCGCTGATTCGCTTGCTAAAAACACCAACATCCAACTCAAACTCGGTGATATCGCATTGTCAAGAATCAAAGTTGGATTTGACAACGAGGGCACGCAGCTCAATACCGGATTGACGCTCGAAAGATCCTTGATACGCGTCAATAATTTTGATATCCAAAGACAAATCATCGATCTAGAAAGCCTCGATGTTAACAATCTCAAAGGCGCATTGGCCTTAGGTAAAAGCGAATTAAAAACAGGCAGCATTGCAACCGTCGCAACGCCAAACCCAACTAAATCGGGTGGATGGAAAATCCGGCTCAATCAGGCGAACCTCAAAAAAATTGATTTCAAATTCGATGACCAGAACTTTCCTGTGGCCAAAAAAGGAATCGATTATAAACATCTTGCGATCAAAGGATTCAATCTCGATGGTGAGAAATTTATTTATACGCGCAACCTGATTTCTGGCAATGTCTATGCATTTACGGTTCAGGAAAAAAGCGGACTCCATATTCAGTCCTTAAAAACCGAATTTTATTACGGCGCCAAAAAAGCGTACTTGAAAAAGTTGTACTTAAAGACACCGCAAACAACATTGCGCGACGAAGTTATCTTAGGTTATCCATCCATAGAAGCACTGAACAAAAACATTGCTGCGCTTGACGTCAATGCATCGCTTGTTGGCAGCCAGATCGGATTTAAAGATATCCTTATTTTTGCGCCGAATTTGGCTCAGAGCGATCCGTTTAAAAGCAATCCCGAAGCGGTGCTGAAAATAAATAGCCGCGCATTTGGTAAAGTCGGCAATTTTCAAATTCCAAATTTGGAGATTAGCGGTATCGGCGCAACCAAACTCGAAGCCAGCGGAAGAATTACCGGATTACCAGATGCCAAAAAAGCCTATTTCGATTTGACAATCAGAAACTTTCAATCTACGGCAAAAGATATCAATTCGTTCATCCCTAAAAATACGATTCCGAATTCTATTCAATTGCCGTCACAGCTAGGTGTTCGCGGTACATTTAAAGGAAAAATCGACGACTTCATCACCAATCTCGCTGTCACGAGCAGTTATGGCAATGCGAAAGTCAAAGCCAATTTCAACAATCAGAAAAAAAATCGGGAAAAATATGATGTAGATGCGGAACTCAATAATTTCAATATCGGCGCGCTAATCAAAAATAAAGATGTTGGAAGAATGACAGTTAAGGCAAAAGTAAACGGCACCGGACTTAATCCAAAATCCGCGACTGCGGTAGTTGACGGAACGATTATCAGCGCCAATTACAACAACTATACCTACCGCAATGGCAGCATCAAAGGTAAAATTAACAACGGCGATTTCGATGCCGATGTCTTAATGAAAGACGCGAATCTTACATTTGATTTGGCGGCAGACGGAAGTTTCAGGGACAAATATCCGTCGGTTAAACTCAAACTCAACGCCGATATTGCCGATCTTGAAAAACTCAACCTGCATGCCGGACCTTTGAAATTAAAAGGTCAGGTAGATGCCGATATCCCAACTGCCGATCCTGATTATCTCAACGGAAATATTACACTGCATCATTTCAGAATGGCGACTGAAAAAGAAGAATTTGCCATCGATTCTGTTTTTATCATCGCTACCGCAACTCCCGACCAAAATGCGATCGCGATCAAATCGCCGGTTATCGATGCGTCGGTTTCAGGTAAATATAAACTGACCAAACTCGGAGAAGCGATTACAAACTCAATTTCAAAATATTATAATTTTAATCCCGCGGCCAAAAAGCCAAAATCGGAACCACAGCAATTGGCATTTACAGCAGTCGTAAAAAACAATCCTGTGATTTTTCAGCTGGTTCCCGAACTCAAAAGCCTCGAGCCTATTCAAATTACCGGGCGTTACAATACGCAAAACGACACGATTGTTATCAATGCTACGATTCCGAAATTCGTCTATGCCAACAATAATATCACCAATGCAATTGTCAAAGTCGATACCCGGGAAAATGCGCTTGTTTACAATATTTTTGTCGATGACATCAAGAATTCGCAAGTCGATCTGCCGTATACTAATTTATCGGGAACGGTCAGTGAAAATGTAATCGGTTACAATTTATTATTGCAAGATGTCAAAAATACCGATCGTTATCAGCTTGCCGGAAGTTTAAAAGCGACCGACGGCAATACCGAAATCAGGCTGAGTGAAAATCTGTTGCTCAATTACGACACTTGGAATATGGCCAAGGATAACATCATCAGTTTCGGCAAAAAAGGAATGTATGCCAATGCATTTGTACTGAGTAAAGATAACAGTTCGATTACCATACAATCTAAGCCTAACCAACCCAATGCTCCGTTGGCTGTAAATCTCAAAGATTTTAAAATTGAAACCATCACTAATATCATCCAGAAAGATTCGCTTGTCATGAGTGGCAACATCAATGGCGATGCGCTGGTTCAAGATCTCGCTAAAAATCCGGTTTTCACTGCCGACATGTTGATTTCCGATTTTACTTTCAACAAAAGTCCCGTTGGAAATATCAGTATTAAAGTCGATAACAAAATTGCCAATACCTACACGACCAGTGTCGCCATAACCGGTCAGGATAACAAAGTCAACCTGGATGGAACGTATCGCTCGGACATCAGCGGTTTGAATATGGTTTTAGCTATCGACAAACTCAACATGAAGAGTGTCGAAGGTTTTACAATGGGCAACCTTACCCAAAGCAGCGGTTATTTCTCGGGGAATTTCAAAATTAACGGAACGGCTAAAGAGCCAAAAGTGCGCGGCGAACTTACACTCAATGACATTGCTTTTCGGGTGACCCAGCTCAACTCCTATTTCAAATCGATGAATGATAAAATCGTCGTTACCGATAAAGCGATTGTATTCGACAAGTTCTCCGTTAGCGACGAAGAAAACAATCAATTGGTTCTCGATGGTTCGATTGCTACTACAAATTTTGCCGATTACGGATTTGATCTTTCAGTCAGGGCCGATAATTTCCGAGCTGTCAATTCAAAAGAAAAAGACAACAATTTGTATTATGGACAATTGTATCTCGACAGCCGACTTACAGTCAAAGGCGACATCAACAAACCTGAAATTGGAGGCCGCATCAAAATCAACAAAGACACCAAGCTCGTAGTTGTATTACCACAGTCGGATCCGTCAATTGAAGACCGCGAAGGTATCGTAGAATTCATCGATCAGGACAATCCCGAATTCAACAAAACCATTTCCGTGAGCGACACGATCAGCAAAAGCAAGTTTAAAGGCATTAATGCTTCTGTAAATATTGAAATCGATAAAGAAGCCGAACTGAGCCTGGTTATTGATAAAGCAAATGGTGATTATGTAAAACTCAAAGGGGAAGCGCGCCTTACTGGCGGAATCGATCCATCCGGAAAAACTACGCTCACCGGAAAATATGAATTTACCGAGGGAACGTATGAAATGACGTTCAACTTGCTCAGAAGAAAATTCGATATTAAAGAAGGCAGTTATATCTTATGGACCGGTGAGCCAACAAGCGCCGACATCAGTATCACGGCAGTTTATAAAACCGAAGCCGCGCCAATTGATCTCGTTGGCGACCAACTTGGTGGCATCAGCCCTGAAATTCGTAATACCTACAAACAACGTATCCCTTTTGAAACCAACCTGATTATGAAAGGCGAACTACTCAAGCCAGAAATCACGTTCGACATAGTGCTTCCGGAAGGCAATAACAGCGTCTCGACAGAAATTATAAATAACACCCAAATCAAGCTTGCGCAATTGCGCCAAGAACCATCAGAACTCAATAAGCAGGTTTTTGCGTTGCTGCTACTTAATCGTTTCATCGGCGAGAATCCGTTTGCAAGCGAATCCGGCGGCGCTACGGCTGAATCTCTTGCCAGACAAAGTGCGAGCAAATTGCTTTCACAGCAACTCAACAATCTTGCAAGTGACCTAATCAAGGGTGTCGAATTGGATTTCGACCTCGAATCGGCTGAAGATTATACTAGCGGCAAAATGGAAAACCGCACCGATCTGAATGTCGGCGTTTCAAAAAGGCTATTAGATGATCGATTGAAAGTTACTGTAGGCAGCAGTTTCGGGCTCGAAGGGCAGCAACAAGCCAACCAACAAGCAAATAATTTTGCGGGCGATGTGGCCGCCGAATACCAATTGACCAAAGATGGCAGATACCGCGTTCGTGCTTATCGCAAAAATCAATATCAGGTGGCGCTGCAAGGCCAAGTCGTTGAAACCGGCGTTGCTTTTACAATCACGATGAACTACGACAAGTTCAAAGAACTGTTCCGCAAGACCAGAGAAAAAAAGTCCACGCTTGAAAAAGAATTAAAAGCGAAAGCAAAATCAGATACAAAAAAGAAACAAGATGAAAAGTAGCCGTTTATATTATCTTCTGCTCGTGCTCTTTCTAGTTTCCTGCAGCAATACCAAATTCTTGCCTGAAGGTGAATTGCTTTACATTGGTCCCAAGGTAAAAGTCGAAGCCGACAAAGAGATGAAGAAAAAGGAACGCAAAAACATTAAAAAGGAATATGCAGGAATGATTCGCCCGAAGCCAAACAAGAAACTGCTCGGATTACGCGTAAAACTCTACTTTTATAATATTGCGGGGGAACCCAAAAAAGACAAAGGATTCAAATACTGGCTGCGTTATAAAGTAGGCGAACCACCGGTGTATTTCAGTAAAGTCGATTTGGAGTTCAACAAAAAACTACTACAAAATTATTCGGAGAACAAAGGTTATTTCAATGTCCAAGCTTCCGCTGACTCAACGCGCAAAGGTAAAAAAGCTACGGCTGATTTTGTTGTAAAACCGGGAAATCAGTATAAAATCAAAAAAGTCATTTTTCCAAGCGACTCGACCGAACTATTAAAAGAAGTAACTGCAATGTCCAAAAATACATTCCTCAAGCCTGGCGATGGCTACGATCTTGATGTCATTAAAGCAGAACGCCAACGCATCGATGTACATCTCAAAGAAAAAGGATACTATTTTTTCAATCCCGATTTTCTTAAGGTACAAGTCGATAGTACTGTTGGCAAGCATGAAGTCGATTTATTGGTAAAACTCAAATCCGATACGCCCGAGAACGCGAAGGAAGTTTTTCAGATAAATGAGATTATCGTCTATCCGAATTATAGACTACGCAGAAAAGATTTTAAAACCACTGACACGATTAAGAAGTACAAGGATTTTACAATTGTCGATTCGAAGAACACGTTTAAACCGCAAATTTACGACCGCACGCTTTATTTTAAAAAGGGCGATGTATACAATCGGACGAACCACAACCTTTCGCTAAACCGTTTGGTTAACCTTGGCGTGTTCAAATTTGTAAAGAACGAATTCAAAGTAAGCGACACTACAGGGAATTATCTGGATGCCTACTACTACCTCACCCCGATGCAAAAGAAATCGATTCGCGCGGAAATACTCGGTAAAACGAATTCGGCGAACTATACCGGAACAGAACTCAACGTCAACTGGAGCAACCGCAATACTTTTCGTGGTGCAGAATTGCTGAGCATCAGCGCGTTTGGCGGATTAGAAGTTCAGATTTCCGGACGGAACAAAGGCTTTGATGTATACCGTGTTGGCTCAGAAGCGAGCCTTGTCTGGCCAAGGTTTATTGCGCCCTTCAAGCTTACCTCGGCGAGTGGCTTTATGCCAAGAACTAAAGCAACCATCGGATACGAATACCAGAACCGTTCAAAACTATATTCACTTAACTCCTTTAAAGCTTCCTTCGGATACATCTTTAAGGAAAATATCCGCAAAGAACACCAGCTTAATGTGACGGAAATCAGCTATGTAAGTCCGACAAACGTTTCCGATCTATACAAAGCACGTACGCTTGAAACGCCAGCCCTTGCTAAAGTTATTGAAAAGCAACTCATTTTCGGACCCACCTATAATTACACTTATACCAATACGATGGAAACCGCGAAGACGCATACGATTTACTTCAAAGGCGCTCTCGATGTAGCGGGAACCATTGCAGGTCTAGTAACGGGTGCTGATACGAAAGGTGGAAAAACAGTAGACCTTTTCGGTGTACCGTTCAGCCAATATGGAAAATTTGAAACCGACTTCCGGCATTATTTCAAACTTACCGAAACGACAACGTTGGCGAGCCGCATTAATGTGGGCGCCGGGTTTCCGTATGGAAATTCTAAAGAATTACCCTTTATCAAACAATTTTTTATTGGTGGAACAAATAGTATCCGCGCCTTCCGTGCGCGATCTATCGGACCGGGAACTTTCAAACAGCCTGTTGATGCCGACTCTTTTTTACCGGATGAATCTGGTGACATTAAATTTGAAGTCAATACCGAATACCGCGCGAAGTTGGTAAGCGTGGTGCATGGCGCTGTGTTTATCGATGCGGGAAATATATGGCTCATGAATGAAAACCCGCTCAAACCCGGTGGAAAATTCTCTGGAAAATTCCTCGATGAGCTTGCTGTAGGAACCGGAGTCGGACTGCGTTTTGACCTGTCATTTTTAGTTTTACGTACAGACTTCGCATTCCCACTTCGCAAACCTTATTTGCCTGAAAGACAGCGCTGGGTGTTTGACCAGATCGATTTTGGAAGCTCAGCATGGCGTCGCGAGAACCTCGTATTCAACCTCGCGATCGGTTATCCTTTTTGATTTATTTAGTTTGTATGACGTTTTTATTGTATTGTTGTAGTTCAATATCGATTCCCAACAATGAAGAAGCTGCTGGTCTTTTCCTTATTAATTCTGATTACCATTTTGCTTATTGCCAATTACAGAATTCCGTTTCTTAAACAAGATGGCGGTCCGTGGTCAATTGGTTTCGGAACGGCAACAGAATTTCCTGAAAGTATTTCCGTCCCAGACAACGCCATCTATGCTGTAGAAAACCTGCGTCGCATACAAGGCAACACAGCGTTTTTGGCAGATCCTTTCTTTCTGAAAGAGAACGGCCTATTTTATGTTTTTTTCGAACATAAAACCGAAAAACCCAATGCATCAATTGGTGTGCTCACTTCGCCAGACGGAAAGCATTATACCTTCGGCGGGACAGTGTTGCAAGAGCCATTCCACCTTTCGTATCCACAGGTTTTTAAATACCGGGAAGAATTTTATATGATTCCCGAAAGTAAAGCCGCGGGTCAGGTTTTACTATACAAGTCGCATCGTTTTCCTTATGATTGGCGCGTCTGCGATACACTGTTGGATAACGTTAGGTACAAGGACCCAACTATTCATCTTTCGGATACGCTCAACATTATGGTGGTTTGCGACGACAACCTCAATATGTTTATGTATGAAGCCGATTCGCTATTCGGAAAATGGAAAATGCACAGGCGACCGAAAGTGTTGACAGGTTCTGAAGCAAGGGCTGGCGGGCGTATTTTCGCGCACAAGGAAGGTCTGATACTTCCGGTCCAAAATGGCACGAACGGTTACGGTTTTGGATTATCGCTTTATGCGCTGACTTTCAAAAATGACGGTTATACTGTAAAGAGGACAAAGCCTTTCTTCCTCAAACAACAATCTGAAATTTCGGTATTTAATGCAGGCATGCACCATTTCGATATTCAGCAGATTGATGGCGGTTACTATTATGTATACGACGGCAACCGTTTGGCAAGCCAAGAAAAAAAATGGAATCTGTGGGGCAGCCTCAAAATGAACTATTACGATTTAAAAAACTGGATAACACAATAGATTAATAATCTGTGTTTTCAATCATTTTATAAACGGTGATTACTTTTTGACGAGCATGTGGCGGACGATAGCATTGTTAGCAAGTTACATATTTCCGGCGTGCCAAATCGACCACCGCGGGATCGCTCGATCTCATGAATTTGGTGTTTTTCCGTATACGCGAAGAAAATTTGGTATTTAACATAGTAATCTACCTCATAAAAGCGGTCTTTCGGCAGCTGAACTATTACAACTTTATTACACGCACGACCTCCGAAACGTCGGCAGCAATTATTTTTAAGATATAAACGCCTTGGGGTTCTTTTGAAAGATCAAAACTATTGCTTTTGCCAGTAAGCTGTTGGCGGTCAATTAATCTTCCCTGCAAATCATACGCTTCGATGACTGCATCTGCTACGTTATTTTCGGAAACAATTTGGCAGACACCTTGCGACGGATTAGGAAAAAGGCGAAACGGCATTTTTTTTCCAGGTGCAGTAACTGATAAATTAATAGTAGTATCAAGCTTAGCAACAAAAGAATCCCAATTCCCACCAACTGTTGGTTGAAAAGCATCTTCAGTAATGTCGAAATCGGGGGAAAGTGTAATACCAGCTATGCAGGCAACATTTTCATCATCAAGTGCTATGGATAACCCAACATCATTCTGGCTCCCACCAATGTAAGTGGAATACAGTAAACTGCCGCCGTCCCTAATCTTTGTGAGAAAAACATCTCGTCCCCCTGCGTTTTGTGTTTGAAAAGAGCCTGTCGTAACATCGAAGTTGCTCGAAGTCGTCCGACCGGTAATATAAGCGTTATTTTCACTATCAAGAACAATCGAATGCGCGATATCATCTCCGTTTCCTCCAATATAGGAAGAATAAAGCAGCGTGTCACCGGTAGCATTGAGTTTGGTAAAAAAGGCATCTTCCCAACCGCCTTCGTAGATTGTTTGAATAGCTCCCGAAGTAACAATGAAATTACCCAAACCGTTGGAACCGGTAAGGTAAACATTTCCAGAATTATCGAGCGCTATTGCCTCGGCTATATCACCGCCATTTTGACCAATGTAAGTAGAATAAACAAGCGCAGTTCCAGAAGGATTAATCTTACTCACAAAAATATCGCTTCCGCCACCATAAACGGTCTGATAAGCTCCAGGAGTAACGATGTAATTAGTATGAGCATACCCGGTAATATAGGCATTATTCGAAGCATCTACTGCGAGCGCCTGGCCGAATTCATTATCACTTCCGCCAATATAAGTAGAATAAATCAGTCCGGTGCCTGTAGCATTAAGCTTGCTGACGAAAACATCAACAGAGGCTCCGCCAAAAACATTTTGTAAAACGCCAGCCGTGGTCGGGAAATTATGGGACCAGCTATAGCCTCCGATATAGGCATTTCCTTCGCTATCCAATTTAATAGAACGCGCATAATCACCGTCGCTGCCACCGAGTAAGGTTGAAAAAATAAGTGCAGTGCCAGTGGGATTTAGTTTGGTAACAAAAACATCGACATTGCCTGCATTTACTGTTTGGAAAGCTCCGGGCGTGACATCATAATTAAATGAATTGGTGTAACCCGCGATATAAATATTTTCATCCTTGTCGAGAGTGAGTGCTAAACCGTAGTCGCTTGCGCTCCCACCAATATAAGTAGAGAAAATTAGCGTGTCACCCTCAGCGTTGAACTTAGTGACAAAAACATCCCAGCTTCCTGCATTTACTTCTTGGAAAACTCCAGTAGTGTAATCAAAATTAGGAGAAACAGTAAAACCTGTGATGTACATATTGTTCGAGGCATCAACTGTAATCGCATACGCTTCGTCCATGGTACTCCCCCCAATGAAAGTCGAGTAAATCAAAGGTGAAATGATTAACGTTTGGCTAGTGTCGTATGCTCCAAGGCTAATCGACCACGTTTCGCCTTGGTTGAAATATTGAGCGCTGACGGGCTTTCTATTGTACTTTTGGTAGCTGTGTAAATTTGACATATCAATCTTACCGAAAGCGTTGGCAATTACTAATTCTTCTTTTTTATCTGAATTGGTCTTGTCGTTGCCTGATATGCTGAATTTTATTTGGTTAGGATCTGCGCCGGGATGTATGATGTACTCGTAGCGCAGGGAACCTTTTGCAAAATAGTACCGCATGTCAATGCCCATATAAACTTCACTGAGTATCATTTCTTTGTAAAGACCTACATTACTGGCATGTTTTGCAGACTCGTTTCCGATAAAGTAATTTTTAAAACCTGCTAATTTCTGTATGCCTTGTCGATGCGCGGCAGCATTGTTGCCTTCGAGTTTATAATTAATCCTCTGTCCGCTGCGATTGTATTTTTTAAGTTCAAATCTGCCTCTGCGGGCATCTTGTAGATTGGGTTCGTCAATTATTTCAGTCCGGTATAATTCGTACATTATTCCGTTTTTTGTAATCCACGCATTCAAACCGTCCATCTGCGCAAGAAACAATACATCTTCGGACCACTGTCCTTTATTTTCGATAAAATATTGCTTGTCAACATCTGTATTCTTTTGCACAAAGTCCTTCCTTTCAGGACTGTGCTGCCCTTGCGTTGCAAAAATTCTGAATAGTAAAAGTGCCAGAGTTAAAAATTGTAAGGGCTTCATATTTCCTTGATTTTATGACTTGTAATAACTGTTTCTGGTCCGTAATGAATTACGACAATCTTTAAGCTATATAGCAAACGAAAAGTTATATATGCAATGTGATGCAACTCTGACGCAGGTCAAAGAGCAATCCATTAATCAGTATTTTCAATCATTTTATAAGCGTCGATTACTTTTTTAACGAGCCTGTGGCGCACGATATCCTTGTCATCGAGATACATGATTCCGATACCATCAACATCTTTAAGCACCAGGATCGCTTCTTTCAATCCTGAGATCGTCCGGCGTGGCAAATCGACCTGTCCAGGGTCGCCAGTAATCATGAATTTAGCATTTTTACCCATACGCGTCAGGAACATTTTCATCTGCGAATGCGTAGTATTTTGCGCCTCATCAAGGATCACAAAAGCATTGTCGAGCGTACGCCCGCGCATAAATGCCAATGGTGCGATCTGGATAATACCTTTTAGAATGTAGTCTTCAAGCGTTTGTGGCGGAAGCATGTCGCGCAAAGCATCATATAATGGCTGCATATACGGATCGAGCTTTTCTTTCATATCGCCCGGAAGAAATCCGAGGTTTTCGCCTGCTTCTACGGCTGGACGCGTGAGGATGATTCTTTTGACTTGCTTTTCCTTAAGCGCTTTTACTGCTAAAGCCACGCCTGTATATGTCTTACCGGTTCCCGCTGGGCCAACGGCAAACACCATATCATTCTTGTAAATCATATTGACAAGCAACTGCTGGTTTGGCGTCATCGCTTTTATGATCTTACCGCCGATGCCGTGTACCAGAATTTTATCGTGATCGGGCATGCGCTGCTCTTCCTGCGAGTTGCTTTGGATGACGCGCTCAATCACATTGTCGTCGATACGGTTGTAGCGGTTGAAATGTTGCATGAGCCTATTAAAACGGTTTTCGAACTCATCAAGCACTTCCTTTTCGCCAAACGCCTTGATGGTTGTGCCACGGGCGACAATCTTCAGTTTGGGATAGTATTTTTTAATGGTCTCAAGATGAGTATCGTGTGCACCCCAAAAATCTTTGGGTGCTATGTCGTGGAGTTCAATAATTCTTTCGTTCAAAAGGAAGTAGTTTTAATTAAATAAAAATCACTTTATAATTAGTAGCTTTGCTTTCAAATTTAATGAGTTTTTAGTTCGCTTCTCTTTTTATTTATAAACAATTTTATGTCAATAATTACCCTCACGACTGATTACGGATTAAAAGACCACTTCGTCGGAGCTTTAAAAGGGAAAATAGTATCGGAATATCCAGAGGCTGTGATTATTGATATTTCGCACGATGTCGATCCGTTCAATACGGCTGAAGCCAGCTACATCATCAACGCCGCTTACAAGAGCTTTCCGACAGGGACAGTTCACCTTATTGGTGTTGATGCCGAACTCAATAAAGAAAACCAACATATCGCAATGCAGTGGAACGACCATTACTTTATTGGCGCCGACAATGGGATCCTTAGCATGCTGTCGCAGAAAGTCCAGCCACAGAAATTGGTCGCCATTAATATTCATGACCGGTTGCCAATTGATACCACCGACCTTGATGTATTCGTCACTGTGGCTTGTCATATTGCAAAAGGCGGACTGCTCAACGTTATTGGTAAGGAAATCCTGACTATTAAACAGGTAACCGAATTGCAGCCAATCGTTGCAGCCGATAAGAACTCGATTAAAGGCTATGTGGTTTATATTGACCATTTCGGGAATGTTGTCACCAATATCACGCGGAATTTGTTTATCGAAATTGCCAAAGGCCGGCCTTACGAAATTCCACTCATGCACCACAAAAACCAGAAGAGATCGAGTCCGATTAAGAACATTTGGGCTAAATATTCTGATATTGCCCAAGCTAGCAATTACGACATCAAAAATTACGAAGGGGACAAACTTGCGATCTTCAACGAGGCAGGTTTTCTTGAGATAGCCATTTTCAGAAGTAATCCGATGAATGTTGGCAGTGCATCCAGCCTTTTAGGATTGGGCTACCGCGATGTGATTAGCGTCAATTTTTTATAAAGTTTTCAAAATACCAACCCAACAGATACCAAATTATTTATGTTTGTACGCATTGTAAAAATGAGTTTCCATGAAGAAAAAATCCCCGCTTTTCTCGAAAATTTTGAATTGATGAAAGCCAGAATACGAAATGCTGACGGAAACCGTTTACTCGAACTGTATCAGGACAAATACGACCCGCGCATCTTTTTTACTTACAGTTATTGGGAAACCGAAGGAGATCTTGAAAATTATAGGCGTTCTGAATTGTTTTACGATGTCTGGGCTTTTACGAAAAAACTGTTTAATGCAAAACCGGAAGCGTGGAGTGTAGATAAATTGGTTAGTTTGGAGTAGATCCGGCTACGCCTTTGGATGTGGAACACGCGCTGATGGCTGTAGATTATCACAGTACCATCTAACAATCCAACCGCGAAGCGCTCCAAAGCGAAGCATATCTAATAATCGATATTAAAAAAATGAAAGCAATACTTCTAAAGGAAATCAAATCTTTTTTCGGCTCGCCGATCGCTTATCTCGTGATTGCCATTTTCCTTTTACTCAACGGTTTGTTTCTCTGGGTGTTTGAAGGCGATTACAATATCCTTAATAGCGGTTTCGCTGATATGAGTCCGTTTTTTACACTTTCCCCCTGGATACTAATCTTCCTTATTCCCGCTGTTACCATGCGCAGTTTCTCCGATGAAAAAAAGCAAGGAACACTTGAGTTGTTGCTGACTAAACCGCTGAGCCTTTGGCAGATTGTTAATGGAAAGTTTTTCGGTGCAATGTTATTGATCGCCATCGCCATCATACCGACATTTATTTACATATACGTGATTTCAGGACTCGGCATGCCGCCTGGGAATATTGACTTGGGCAGTACTTTGGGTTCTTATTTCGGACTGCTGTTTCTGATTGGCGCCTACACTGCAATCGGTATATTTACCTCTACGCTTTCCGAAAACCAGATTGTCGCTTTTATTCTGTCGGTATTCCTTTGTTTTTTCTTTTATTTCGCCTTCGAAGGCTTGGCCACTTACCTACCCGATTTTGAAAATTTTATCACCTCGCTCGGTATGGACAGCCATTTTAAAAGTATGAGCCGCGGCGTACTCGACACCCGCGACATTTTATATTTCGTCAGCCTCACCATTGTCTTTCTTTCACTGACCGTTTTTAAACTAAAATCTTTTAAAGCCTGATGCCTACGCAAAAGAAAAATAATCTCCGGATTTTATTCGTGACATTGATTGCACTGGTCGTTGTCAATGCCATCGGCAGCCAGTTCTTTTTACGTTTTGACCTTACGCAGGACAAACGTTATACGCTCTCTGAAACGTCGCTCAATATTCTAAAAGAGGTCAAAGAGCCGATGATTGTCGATGTTTTTCTCAAGGGGCAATTTCCCGGAGAATTCAAGAAGCTGCAAGCCGAAACGCAACATATCCTTGAGGAATTCAAAGCCTACAACCGCAATATCACGTTTCAGTTCATCAATCCGATCGAAAACGAGGAAGAGCGAGATACTATCATGGCATCGTTCCTTGATCGTGGCCTCACACCCGTAAACGTCACCGTCGAAGACAAAGGCAAACAAACTCAGGAAGTCGTCTTCCCATGGGCGATTGCAACCTATAATGGTCGTAGTATCAAAGTGCCTTTGCTCAAGAATCTGATGGGCGCTTCGACTGCCGAAAAAGTAGTTGGCTCTGTTCAGCATCTGGAATACGTCTTCGCAAATGCGTTCAATACCGTTTCCAAAGCCAAAGAAAAGAAGATTGCCGTCATCAAAGGCAATGGCGAGTTGCACGATATCCTGATGGCCGATTTTATTAAACAGGTGCGCGAAAATTATTATATCGGTACGTTTACCTTGGATTCGGTCGCTAAAAAACCCAATGAAAGCCTCCGGTATCTTAACAAATATGATCTCGCTATCATTGCCAAACCTACTGAAAGATTCTCCGATGAGGAAAAACTCGTCTTAGACCAGTTCGTGATGAACGGCGGAAAAACGCTATGGCTCGTTGATCAGGTCAACATTGAAATGGACAGCTTATACAACGATTCGGGTACTTCCCTAGCATTTCCATTCGATCTCAATCTCAATGATATTTTTTTCAAATATGGTGTAAGAATCAATCCTGTGATCGTCAAAGATGTCATGGCGGCACCGATTGCATTGGCGACAGGTGAACAAGGCAGCGCGACCCAATACACCCAATATCCGTGGTTTTACTCGCCATTGGTTTATCCGGCAGCAAAAAATCCGATTGTCAGCAATCTTGACGCTGTAAAATTTGAATATGCCAACGCTATAGATACGCTCAAAAACGGCATCAAAAAAACTGTGTTGCTACAATCGTCGCCCTATTCGAAGTCAGTTGGTGCACCTGTGGAAGTTAGTCTGGCCATGGTCAATGAACGTCCTGAACAGAGTGAATTCAAAGGTTCCGGAAACATTCCGATGGCTGTTTTGCTGGAAGGCCAATTTCATTCGGTTTACGAAAATCGCGTACTGCCATTTGAGGAAAAGACCTATCAGCCGGTGGGCAAAAAAAATAAAATGATCGTCGTTTCTGATGGCGACCTTATCAAAAACCAGCTCGATAAAAACTTCCAGCCCTTGGAACTCGGTTATGATAAATGGACGAACAAACTCTACGGCAACAAGGAATTCCTGATGAACTGCGTCAATTACCTACTCGATGACAGCGGACTTATTAACATTCGCAGCAAGGAAGTTAGTCTGCCTTTGCTTGATAAGGAAAAAGTTTATGCGAACTACACGACTTCCCAACTGATAACTGTCGGACTCCCAATAATCCTGCTGGCTATTTTCGGCCTACTGTTCACCATGCTGCGCAAAAGAAAATACGCCCGCTAATGTTAATAAAATTCTTTTTGATATTAGGTAGTTTAGGATATATTTGTAAAATGTATACTGTTTAAAGCGAAGTATACGCTCAAACAAATTTATAGAAAATGAAATTTATAGTATCGAGTTCGTACTTACTAAAACAATTGCAGGTATTGGGAAGCGTCATCAACAGCAGCAATACCTTACCTATCCTAGACAACTTCCTTTTTGAATTAGACAGTAACACACTTACGGTTTCGGCATCCGATCTTGAAACCACTATGTCGGCTACTTTAGAAATTGATTCCACTAGTAAGGGAAGTGTTGCGGTTCCGGCGAAATTGCTATTGGAGATTCTCAAAACATTTCCTGAGCAACCGCTGACTTTTACCGTTGAGGAAAACAGCACGATCGAGATCAGCTCCAACTCTGGTAAATATGCATTGGCGTACGCTCCGGGCGAAGAATTTCCGAAGTCGGTAAATCTTGACGATCCGTCAACGACATTGGTTCCGGCCGATGTGCTGGCAACCGCAGTCAGCAAAACCATCTTCGCAGCAGGAAATGACGATTTGCGCCCAGTAATGTCTGGTGTGTTTTTCCAGTTTTCTCCTGAAGGATTGACATTCGTAGCCACTGATGCACACAAATTGGTAAAGTATGCGCGCACCGACGTAAAAGCGTCTCAGGTAGCCGACTTTATCATGCCGAAGAAACCACTAAATATTCTTAAAAGCATACTTGGCGCCTCGGATGCTGAAGTAAAAATTGAATATAACGATTCGAATGCGACTTTCTCGTTCGATAATTATATTTTGATGTGCCGACTCATTGATGGGAAATATCCTAACTATGAAGCGGTTATCCCAAAAGAGAATCCGAACAAACTGATGATCGATAGGACACAGTTCTTAAATTCCGTTCGTCGTGTCGCAATTTTCTCAAACAAGACAACACACCAGATCAGACTAAAAATTGCTGGCGCCGAATTAAACATTTCTGCTGAAGATATCGATTATTCAAATAAGGCTGAAGAGCGTTTGACTTGTGATTATCAGGGCGATGATATGCAGATTGGTTTCAACTCGCGTTTCCTTACTGAAATGTTGAACAACCTGCAATCGGATATGATCATGCTTGAAATGTCATTGCCGAACCGCGCGGGAATTTTGACGCCGGTTGACGGACTTGAAGATGGCGAAACCGTTACTATGCTAGTGATGCCGGTGATGCTCAATAACTAACCTAACCAACCTTTATACCGAGCCGTCTTGTGTTAACGCAAGACGGTTTTTTTATGTAAAATAATAAGCGGTTTTATACTGTGAGTTGTTAAATTACTGAAATGTTTATAAAGAGGTTATTAAAAATTTTATTATTAGCTTTTAAATTATTAAAATTACACCAGCAATATAAAGTACCTAAAAAAGCGAATCGCAAAACTTCACAAGTAGGAAAATCAAACACAAAAGAAATGACAAAAAATGTACTGGCAGGTTTAGTTTGCCTTGCTGTTGGCTTTACTACCGCAGCGCAGAAACTTGATAAATTTGGCGCCGACATGGCTAAGAAGAGCGTAATGGGAAAAGAAATCAGGGTTCCTTACACTGACTTGATCAGCTATTACGGTTATGTTAAACCGGGCGCTGCACCGGACGAAGTAAAAGGTGGAAAAAAAATGTACTATATGTATGTGTGGATTCCGGTTGCGGCACCAGAAATTGGTATCAGAATGATTTCTCCGGCACCAAGCAGCATGAAGCCAACCGATAAGGACTATGTGACCGAAGACTACAATGTCAACATGACCGATGATAAGAATTTTTTCGACACTTGGGTTTCATTAGAAAGAGCTGATGGAATCACGAAAATCGACGATGTTGCCGCCAAAGCTAAAACCGCAAAATGGACACTCATCGACAACAACGACGATTCTAGCGACATGCCTATGCAGCCGTCAGGAAGCAAATACAATTCGTTGATGAGGATTACAAGCGATACCTCAAACCCGACCAAAGCCTTGGTCATGGGATTGTACCGTATCGGATTCACCACTTACAAAAGAGGTGAAGTACAAGGAAGTTTCCTTGCGCAAATCGGTGCTCCGGTGAAATTACCCGGCGTGGCTGTAGCTGCTAAAGCGGAGAATTTAGCTGCAGCTGCCAAAAAATAAACCCAATTATTTTTATTGGAAAGACCGTCCCGTTCAATGAACTAGGGCGGTTTTTCTTTTATTCATGCATAGCTAATATAGGAATCGTCACATGAAAGGCGAGTTTTTTCGATAGGCTGATGTGGAACAACCCTTCGAAAAAGCCCTTTTGGTGCAGTGCCATCGCAAGCATATCTATATTGTTGCTGTCGATAAAATTAAGGATTCCGCCTTCTACATCTTCTGACGGAATGTTGTGAAACGCGATATCTTCATAGTTTACAGCTTGTTGCCAGTCGGTGATCAACCGCTCATCTAACTTATCAAATGCTGCAACATACAAGCAATCAATATGCGAATGGAAAATGTAGGCAAGCTCAATCACTTTCTGAAGCTGCAGTTGGTCGGATGATTTGTATTTGGTAATAAATAGAATACTTTTGATCGGCTCAAAAGAACATTCTTTCGGGATTGCCAAAACCGTCGTTTTCGAATGGTGCATCACTTTCTCAGTGACCGATCCCAGAAAAGTCGCTGCAAAACTTTCAACGCCTTTGGTACCCATGACAATGTAGTCGATATGGTCGTCGGTTGCAATCTTGTGGATATTGTCGATGAGGTTGCCGTTTTCGAGGACGTTGCTAATCTTGATATGCTCTAAGTTGAATTCTTCGGCGAGACTGCGTAATACCGGAATATGATGTTTGTAATTCTCGAAATTACTCAATTCGGTCACCTCATAAATATCAAGCAGATACACCGGAACGTTCATGTAATCAAGTTGTGGCAGTTCGTAAACATGCAAAGTAATGATTTCCGCTCCTATCGCATCTGCCAGTTTCAGTGCATAGACAAATGCATTATTCGCCACTTCAGAAAAATCTGTTGGAAAAAGAATCTTTTTCATGATTGCTTTGGTTTATTGGGATACCGTTGATTGCCTAAAGTTAGTCAACTATCTCTGGATTATAAAGTATTTTTCCCGACATTTATCTTTTATTTAACCATTTTTATCCTATAGGGAAACCCTTAAAAAGCTTAACCTTCCTATCGAATTGACTTTAGATCAAGAACTATTTTCCATCTCATTTATCTTTAATCGTGGTATAAATTAAACTAAAAATCTAGTTTTAAATCCCAATCTTAAAAAATATTTTAAAACTCCATACCATATCGAAAGCGCAGTCATCTCCAAAGCGAACCGTATCTTATTTTTTTCCTATTTTTGCAAAAAAAAATGATTAATCAGGATTCCATTGTCGCCCTTGCCACACCTTCAGGCGCCGGCGCTATCGCCATCATCCGTGTTTCTGGCGCTGATGCGATTGCGATCGGAAGCAAAGTATTCCAATCAGTTAAAGGCAAGGATCTCAGCAAACAAGCCACGCATACCTTACACTTAGGTCATATTGTCGACGACCAAAAGATGCTCGATGAAGTACTCATCTCAGTATTCAAAGGGCCAAACTCCTATACGGGCGAAAATACAATTGAAATTTCATGTCACGGTTCGACTTATATCCAACAACAAATTATCCAACTGTTATTACGAAAAGGCTGCCGAATGGCGAACGCAGGGGAATTTACATTGCGCGCTTTCCTGAATGGCAAACTCGACCTCTCGCAGGCCGAGGCTGTAGCCGATTTAATTTCTTCAGACAACGAAGCGTCGCACCAAATCGCGATGCAGCAGATGCGTGGTGGCTTTAGCAATGAAATCGCAAAGTTACGCGAGGAGCTTCTCAACTTTGCGTCGCTAATTGAACTCGAACTTGATTTTGCGGAAGAAGATGTCGAATTCGCCGACCGTACGCAATTCAGTGCTCTACTTAACCGTATCGAAAAGGTGCTAAAAAGGCTGATCGATTCTTTTGCTGTTGGCAATGTGATTAAGAACGGCATTCCCGTGGCAATTGTAGGCGAACCCAATGTTGGGAAATCGACATTGATGAACGCGTTACTCAACGAAGAGCGCGCGATTGTTTCCGACATTGCGGGTACGACACGCGATACCATAGAAGACGAACTTGTAATAGGTGGCATTGGGTTCCGCTTTATCGATACGGCGGGTATCCGCGAGACCGAGGATATCGTCGAAAGCATGGGCATCCGCAAGACGTATGAAAAAATGGAACAGGCGCAAGTGGTGGTTTATTTGGTCGACAGCTATCTGTTGGCGGCGGACGAACAACTTGAAACTTTTACAAAGGAGATTGGGAAAATCAAAAACCAGTTTCCACTAAAGCCGTTAATTATCGTCGGGAACAAAGCAGACAAGGTTACCGATGCGGTACGACAAAAGCTGCTTGAAGCGATGGACTCCATAACATCTTCATTATTCACAATCAACCAACAACAATCAACCTTCCTGCTCCTTTCCGCCAAAGAAAACTTGGGCGTTGAAGAACTTAAAAACCGACTGTTGTCATTTGTCAATACGGGCGCATTGCGCAATAATGAAACGATCGTTACCAATACGAGGCATTACGATTCGTTGCTGAAGGCACTCGAAGAGATACAGAAAGTAAGATGGGGCATGGAGGCGAATTTGTCGAGCGACCTTCTTGCAATTGATATCCGTGAGGCGTTGTATCAGTTTGGAATAATTACGGGACAGGTAACCAATGATGAGTTGTTGGGAAATATATTTGCGAATTTCTGTATTGGAAAATAATTTTAATATAACCAATCGAACTTAATCTTACCTAATCGTTGTGAGGCATTGTTTATAAAGATTTAAATCAGAATTATTTTCAAATTAATTCTTTTTAAATCATTGTTGTCCGATAAAAAAAGAAGCCAAAAAGATGGCTTCTTAAAATGAATCGTAAATTAGAGTTGTGAAATTCAAAATACGATGAGTAAAAGTAATTATTTTTCTAGTAAATCT
>Ga0136636_10000124_pt1 | contig 31150 bp, 19 predicted proteins | sample AntDrymUQ8522106_2_FD_104653 | JGI IMG/M metagenome (GOLD analysis project Ga0136636, IMG submission 104653) | Polar desert sand microbial communities from Dry Valleys, Antarctica - metaG UQ852 (21.06) | ecosystem: Environmental > Terrestrial > Soil > Desert | place: Antarctica: Dry Valley... | reverse complement strand
AGTGGCCATGGAGCTTTATCGGTGGTTTAAATATGGCAATGGCGATCGAATGTGGACTCGGAATGCGTCATCGCGCTCATAATTTCGTGATAGAGGTAATGGGTCCATTTTACTTAAACCGAGTCGGTCTGCAAATTGGGCTTATTTTTATAGTTGCGACAATTGTGTTTCTCACGACTTTACTCCTCTTAAATCGCAGCTACGGGCGTGCACCCGGTACGTTTATAGCAGCCACAGGATTTTCTCTTGCGTAGTTTTCGGTCGAGACAATTTCGTTACATGCGTTCGATTCTCTCCTATACCAGAAAGCTAGGTCGCTACTAATCATCGGCTGGATATGGATGGTGCTAGCGTTGGTCACCGCAATTGAAGCACTTCGCAAAGGCGTGTGAGATGAGCCTACGATATGTATATCTGGCTGGACAATACCCTGAGTAAGGTAAGGACGGATAAAGTTACGTTAGCGGAGACGCTTGGCGTCTGAGTTGGGCCGAGCCAAGCATGTGAGAAATTCCCTATCTCGGATACATGTAGCTTGCCAGCGCGCTCCCTGCAGATCGAGCAAACCAAACTTGCTTAACGATTTCCGATGCCGCCTCGTGCCAATGCCGTTCATCCCCACGCAAAAGAGGTGGCATTACAATTCACCACTCGCTAGCAGCGACGTGAAATAGTTTTTGGGAATCATCTATGCGTAAACTGGTCACCCTTCTCGCGATGTCGACTGCACTCTCTGCCTGTGGAAGTTCACAACTTGGTGGTGCGGGCAGTGTTTCGGATGTAAAGATTGTTGACAGCGAGGTATTACCCGAGCCGACCCGGCTTGACCTGTTTGAACAGAACCGGCCTTATTTGATTGGGCCGTTCGATAAACTGACCATTGACGTCTTTGGCATCGAAGAGCTGAGTAAGCAGGAAGTCCAAACCGATGCAGGTGGACGGATATCGTTCCCGTTGGCCGGTATTATAGAGGCCGCTGGTAAGACGCCTGGTGAGCTGGAAGAGGAAATCGAAGGACGCCTGCGCGGTCAATATGTCCGTGATCCTCAGGTTACGGTGAACCTGAAAGAAACCGTGAGCCAAGTTATTACTATCGACGGTCAGGTGCGTGAGCCTGGATTATATCCGGTCATTGGCAAAATGACGCTCATGCGTGCAGTGGCAGTAGCAAAGGGTACAGCTGAATTTGCAAAGCTTGATGATGTTGTCATCTTCCGGACAGTCAATGGTCAGAAAATGGCAGCGCTTTATAACCTCAAATCAATTCGCCGCGGCGTTTATAACGACCCTGAGGTGTTCGCGAATGATGTAGTTGTAGTTGGCGATTCACAGGCGCGCAGACTGTTCAAGGACGCACTGCAGGTTGCTCCGGCACTGCTGACGCCGTTGATTTACATCTTGCAGACTAACTAATGCAGTGCAGGTTAGCGTTCGTGGTTCTGACCCGAACGCTATGTTTGTTCAGCCTGTCTTTGCAATTGCCGGGACCTCGCCAGTGTAAAAATCGGTTTTGAGCGCAGTAACGGTACGCGTGATTTCTTTTTCAATCTGCGCAAGATATTCTTGGCCGTTTTCTGCCATGTCGAATTCGCTTATTTTCTCAAGCGGACCGCATAGACGTGACAGTGAATGCGCGCCCATGTTGTTGCCTGAGCTTTTGAGCGCGTGGGCACAAAAGCGGAATTCTGCCACGTCGCCACTTTTGACTGCGCATTGAAGAGGTTCAAGCGTCTGGCCGATATCTTCAAGAAAGCCGTCGATCATTGTATTTACAAATGCTTGATCGCCGATGGAACGAAGATACTGGATTTGCGCTCCGTCGATAACGTCGCCTGCGGGAACCGCATCACGCGATATAGGTACCACAACATCGCGATGCGATGGGTGAATTCTATCTGCTGATAATGGATCGACAGACCCATCAGCGCAATAATGTTCAATTGTAGCCAGCAGCAATTGCGCATTTACGGGTTTGGTAATTCGCAGATCCATACCCGCGTCAAGGCATTTTGCCTCCGTTTCTGTAGTCGCGTCGGCCGTAACACCGATGATTGGCAAGTGACTTCGACCGCTCTCACTTTGTCGCCACATCATACATGCATCAAGGCCATTTAAACGCGGCATATTTACGTCAAGCAAAAGAATGTCGATTTTACCTTTCTTTAGTTCGGCCAGTGCCTCGTCACCGTCCGTCGCCATTGACACATAATGGCCTGCTGCTTCCAAAATGGCGGCCAATACATTTCTGTTTGTTCGGTTGTCATCCGCAACCAGAACCCGTTTCGGTGTGTAAGTCTTGATTTCATTGCTAAGTTCGACGTTCGACATACGCATTTTACGGGCAAATGCGCAGCCAATTCTTACCGCACTGCGTATTTCCAAAAAGTTCGGCGTCGCGGGCAGGGCAGACGTAAATGGTGCTATTTGCGCTATTTGTTCCAGACTATCCGTTGCAGCTTCAGAAACGAGAACTGGAGCAACATCGGCGTCGGCAAATAGTGCCCATACATGGTCATACGGAGCAATGTCTTTGGCAAGAGACTGCGGTATAAAGGCGACCTGAAACTGCGCGAGATCGAGAACTGATAAAGCGGCAGCAAGCGCTGGCCCGTCCGCGCATTCAATGTGACGCACACGGAAGTTCTCAATCGCTTGCATTCCCGCTAGTAGATCCGTGTGCACATTTCCGAAGGCAAGAATGTTGATAACCGCGCCAGTGTGGACTTCGTCAAACTGTGACGGTTGCTCCAGGGCTTCGACAGGAATCTCAATTCGGAAGGTGCTGCCCTGGCCAATTTTGCTTGCAACGCTGATGTCTCCATTGACTTGCTCGGTCAGTTGTCTGCAGATCGATAGCCCTAGACCTGTGCCGCCAAAGCGGTTCATAACTGTTTCATCGGCCTGCTGAAACGGCTGAAAAATCCGTTCCTTGGCAGCGTCGGGAATGCCTATTCCTGTGTCAGTCACCGCAAACCAGATTGCACTTTTGTTGTTTCTGTTCACCAGTCCGCAACCAATCGTGATTGAACCGGCTTCAGTAAATTTAGTGGCATTTCCAACCAGATTAAGCAGAATGTTGCGAATAACGCTCACTGGCCCGTCGACCAAATGATCGCTCATAGGCTCGGCTTGAAGGTGAATAGCGAGCCCTTTTTCTTCTACACGCACCGTCATGATCTCGCGTATTTCGATAAGCAGGTCTGTAGGCCGGAATGCTGTTCGCTTGACTTGCGTCTTGCCAGTGCCGGCTTTGGCGACGTCAATAAGCTGTTCGATCAAGTGTAAAAGATGTTCGCCGGCGAGAACGCTCGCCTCGACCATGTCTTTCTGGCCGCTAGGCATATTGGACTGGCGCAAGTGATTGCCATAGCCGATGATTGCGTTGAGCGGGGTCCTTAATTCATGACTAACGCTGGCCAAGAAGTAGCTTTTTGCCTTGCTTGCTGTTTCAGCTTGCGCCTTTGCATCCGAAATGTTCCGAATGAGCGTGGAGCAATATGCTGGAATGGCCAGTAAGGCGAAGGTTAAGCCAAGGCCTAAGGTTAAATTCTCCTGCCAATAAGTGGTCGTCATAATGACAGCAGCAAAGCTGGCCGAAGACACCAATGCTGCAATAGTCAGCCACTGTATGCCGAAGCGAAATCCATTGCTTAATGATAGCCACAGCAAAGCAGGATAGAAAACCGCCATTTGGGCCGGAGAATGCGACATAATCGCAAAAGCTAGGCTCGCATCGAATATGATCGCGGCAAAGTACCGTTTTTCCTGAGATAGGCCGCCATTTTTTTGGACCACATAAAGGCCTGTGGTAGCTGCAACATACGTAACGAACGCCAACAAAATGAGTGCATCCAAAGCAAGGAAATAGCATCCAATGGCCGATGCGCCGCCACACAGGATACGATTGACGAGCATTTGCTGTTCGGGGTTGAAATCCCCGCTGACTATGCTCGAAAGCGGCTTCATTTCGTGCGGATCCGGAACTGCGCCTGTCCGTTGCTGAAAAGTTTGTGCAATTCCTTCACCGACAGCGGCCTGCCAGTGAGAAAACCCTGAACCTCATCGCAACCTGATGCCCGCAACAATGCAAACTGTGCCTCCGTCTCGACGCCTTCTGCGATCACCCGCATGTTGAGGGCATGTGCCAAATGCGCGATGGTGGAGATGATGGCGCGGTCGGTTGCGGATGTTTCAATGCGCGAAATAAATGTCTGGTCGATTTTCAACCGCGTGGCTGGCAAGTCGCGCAAATATTGCAGCGATGAATAACCTGTGCCAAAATCATCAATCGAGATCTGGATGCCGCCGGCCCGCAACGTTGCCAGTTGTTGGTACACTTTTTGGCTGTTATCGATCAGGAGTTCTTCAGTGATTTCGATCGCTAGCTTGCCCCTCGGGACGGAGTATTTTTCGACAAGGTCCAGTATCTCGGTACACACTGCCGCATATTGAAACTGTTTGGGTGATACGTTGACGGCGATATGGGGTAGTTCGATACCCTGTTGCGTAAACTCTGCAATTTGCCGGCACACAGCTTCTACAACCCAGGCGCCGATACGGCCAATCAGGCCAGAATCGTTGGCGACCTTGATAAAATCCGCTGGTACCAGGCGACCACGGACCGGGTGGTTCCAGCGGACTAATGCTTCGAGCCCGACATAAGCGCCAGTGTTGGCGTCAACAATTGGCTGATATTCAAGGAACAGTTGATCGTTATTTAGGGCCTCGCGCAAATCTGCCTCGATCCCGGCATTCATCTGGGCGATGTGGTTCATCTGGGGCGAGAAAAAGCAGAAACAATTCCGGCCCGATGATTTTGCTTCATACATCGCGAGGTCTGCGAGACGAAGCAGTTCGTCGGGTGAGGTGCCATCCTCGGGGATCATCGCGACCCCAATGCTGGCGCCAATAAGCTGCTCGACGCCTCCGATAGTGTATGGCTCGCCAATTTTAGCCAGCAACCGCGTGCAGATGGCAGCCACGCTGCTACTGTCATCCAGATTTTGTAGCACAACGGCGAACTCGTCGCCCCCGATGCGCGCGGCAAAACCATTGCTGTCCAGCCCGGAAATGATACGTTCGGCCACTTGCCGTAAAAGAACGTCGCCAGTTTGGTGGCCGCGTGTGTCGTTGATAACCTTGAACCGGTCTAAGTCGAGCAGCAACAGCGCAGCGCCACGCTTGCTGGAATTGCTGTCATCAATGGCGGTGCGCATCCATTGTGCGAGCAAAGTTCGGTTAGGTAAACCAGTGAGCATATCATGTAGCGCCAAGTGGGTGCGGTGCTGCTCGGCGAATTTACGCGCAGTAATATCTAAACCGGTCGTCAATATGCCGATGGCTTGATTATCTTTGTTTAACAATGGCGATTTGTTGCAGTGGAAAATTAACTCAACGCCTTTGCTGACAAACTTCTCTTCAAAATTTGGAATAGTAACGCCAGATTCCAAAATGATATTGTTGCGGCGCATTTCCCGTTCGACCAGATCCGGCTCCATGATGTCGGCAATTGATTTGCCGACTAGCTCATCGGGGTCACGACCAAAAAGTGCGGCCTGATAGGAGTTGAGAAAGAGAAACTTGCCGTTTCTATCGGTCGCGTTGATCAGGATTGGTGTGGTGTCGATAATTTGCTCAAGCATTGACTTGCTGCTTTTGTCGTCACCATCTTGATGATCAGTGGATCGATTGGCCTCCAACGACTGGTTGAGTTCGCGCTGTCGGTAATGCTGCCCAAGCAGCAACAATGCGCGATCGCGAAATTCGATATGAGTTACTGGCGTCTGCAAGAAATCCGTGGCGCCAGCGTCAAGTGCGGTGATGCGGCATTCTCGATCTTGTCTGGCAGTAATAATGATCGCCGGAATATGCGCGCCGACGGTGCGGGACCGGATTTTACTAATGAACTCTGCACCGTTCATTTCCGGCATACGATAATCAACAACCAGCAAGTCGGCCGTCTCGGTCTCAAGCCACTTCAAAGCATCAACCGCGCTGTGAAAACACTTCGCGGAGAACTTCGGACCCATCATGGCAACATACTGCGCGTAAACGCGAAGGTTAGTCGACCGATCATCCACAATGACAATGCGCGCATGCATGAAAATGCGCTAACTTGAGAACCTCAAGGAATGGTTAAACCGCCGTTTGTAATTGGCCTTTCACCCCGAAATGGAGGAGTTTTCAGAGCTTGTCATGATTTGGCAAAGGGCTCATATTTTGCGCGTCCTTATATCTATCTGAAATTGCGTTATTTTTTGTCAGATCGGGTCTCGAAGGGCAACGCTCATTAATCACCTGAACCCATAAATCCGAGGAAATCGAAAGATTCCAAATTAGCTTCAGTCACCGAAGCTACGCAAAACGACCAAAACATGTAACATATAATTTGATTTGGAAACCTGATCGCGCTTTATGTCCAAATTATCGAATTGCAAAAACACCCGGCACTTCAAAACCATAATGACGAGCACCATAGATCGGGCTGATATGTCGCCTGTCCAACTGGGCTATGATGCCATATGGCTTGCAAACGCATCAAAGGCATGTTCCATGCGCGGCACCACTTGTCCGTGGATCGATTGCAAACCCGATTTTACAGGACGTCGTGCAATCCAGCCCAATTCCTCGGGTGATGCCGATCCGATGAGCCGCGAGTCCAGTCGGCAAGCGGCGCTCAATTCATGCGCGAAATCCAGCCAGCTTAACGTTTCGCCGTTGCTGATGTGCCAAAGCCCGCTTGCGCGATCTATTGTTAAATCCAACACAATATTGGCCAAATGCGGTACATAAGTTGGCGAAACCTCATGGGCTGGCGACGCCAGAAATATCTCACCCTTTTGCAAAGTTTTCACGAGATGGTGGGCAAAATTATGCGGGTCAAAAGGCGAGAAGAATGCTGCGGTGCGAATGACGAGTGGGAGGTCCATCTCCAACAACAGCGCGTCGGCACGAGCTTTGCTTTCCCCATACACGTTCAAGGGGCGCGTCGCTGCACCTTCTTTATATGGAACATCAGTTTCGCCGTCGAACACAAGGTCACTCGAGAAATGCACATTCGGCAGACCAAGTTCTTCGCAGCACACCGCAAGCGATAGTGCACCATGGGTATTTGTCGAAAGGCAGGAACTGAATGCCTTTTCTGCTTCGTCCACCTTCACCCACCCGGTGGCGTTTATAACTGCCCATGGGTGATGGTGTTGAAGTGTTTTATATATACTGGCTGGGTCCTCCAGCGATAATTCGGCTCTCGATGTCGTGACAACGTTTAATCCCCGATGACGCGCCGCCCGTTCCAGAGCCTGGCCGAGCGAACCCGTGGTCCCTGCGATCAATAATGGCGGGCTTGGGGTCGTTACGTAAGCGCGCGCAACGGGGCGCGCCACAGGAACTGGATCAAATTTGAGGCGGTCTTCTCGTTGCCACCAGCCTGGGCCGGAGGCGGCGGGGGGCAGTGCGCGCGATTGGGTGATTGCAGTGATGATCTCGGCCAGTCCGGTTGGCCGCAACGTCGTGCTGCGTGGATCAAAAACGCCACCCTCAAAGTCATCCGAAGGTTGCGTGAGCAAGTTTGACCAGCCGCGCGCACCCATCAAGGTCCAGATGGTGGTGGCTACGATATTTTTGCCACACGCATTAAGTTGAACCCCGCTTTCCCACGCATCTCGCACCCACCGCATCTGTTCTTCGCGGGTGCACCCGTTATGACATTCGGTGAGTGCGACCGGGATTTTGTAGCGATCCCATGCTTCTGACAGGGCATGTTTCACACCATTAAGCGGCGTTGATAACGCGCGAACTGCCTCGACATCGGCGAACTTCTGGTGAGCATTTGAACCAATAGACGATGCTGGATATCGACTTATACGATGGTCCAAAAATCGGTCGCTGGTGATATAATGGTTGACGCCAATTATGTCCGGGGGGCAGGGCGCAGCGGCAATTAGATCAAGGCGCTCTTGGAACCCAAGCTTGCATAGGCCGTCGTAAAAGGGGTGGCCCGGCACGACCATTCCGCACAATAGGTCCCATGTCATCCACCGTCGTTGATTGTCATGGGCGGCCTGGTCACAAAGGGCCGCTGTCGCATATGTTGTGCCTAAATCTTCGGTTTGAACGAGCTTGGCCGCAGGGTTAACTGCCCGGATTTCACGCATAGCGGCTATCGTCGCATCTGTTTGGTTCAAAAGCGCAAGCCAGAACGCCACGTCACTGCGCTCATGCGGATACCAAAGTCCATAGAGCGCAGAAAAACGTGCCGTCGTGAGCGGTTCGTTGATCGGCGTCCAATAGGAAATATGCGGAAGCCTAAGCGCAATTTTCGCTGCGTGTGCCGCAAGTCCCTCTGCAAAATCATCTGCAATAAGGCTGGTCTCTTTCGGCCCACTGCCGTGATGAAGTAAACCAATAATCGGCTTAATATCATGGTCCGTCAGGAATGTTATGTCCTCTTCGACCCATTCCCACGGCGTCGATACATCTTCCCACGCTATGCGATACCGAAATGCTTTCACGCCCAATCGGGGAAGCGCGCGAAGGCACGCAGTCCTTTTGTCACGTTCCTGCGGTAGCAGTTGATCCTGATATCGGTCACCGACGCGATTTAGCGTACATTCAAAGCCAGCCCACATTTCCATCGCATTTTCCTCAACTCGTCGGGAAATGTGGGAACCATCCTCACATGCATTAGTTTCATAGTTAATGTGAACCTAGGATAAACAGTATGTTAATGAACGTGATAGATGGCGATACAAAAAAACGTGATAGCAAACCCGTTTTATTGTGTTTTAGTCACTTACGTTGGAATTTTGTATTTCAACGTCCTCAACATTTAATGTCACGTTTCATAAAAACACATAATGTAATTTATTGGGAAGAACCGAATTTTAGTTTAAACAGTAAACCGACGTTGAATCTTGTTAAATGTGAGGAAACCGGAGTTACTGTCGCGACTCCAACTTTGCCCGAAGGCTTGTCCGAATCACAGCAATACAGTGCTCTTCGCGGGCTGTTGAACACACTTAATTTGTCTGACCCAACTAATCTTATCCGTTGGTATTATACGCCAATGATGTTGCCATTCTCGACGCATCTGGCGGCGAGGGCGGTGGTTTACGACTGCATGGATGAACTGAGCGCGTTTCGATTTGCGCCACCTTCCTTGCTTGAGCGGGAAGCAGAATTGATGGGCAGTGCTGACCTCGTCTTCACTGGCGGCAAGAGCCTCTATGAAGCAAAGCGTGATCGCCACCATGCCGTGCATTGTTTCCCGTCAAGTGTCGATATCGCGCATTTCAAGTCCGCGCGAATTCAGAACCAAGATCCTGCTGATCAAGCTGACATCGGATTTCCCCGCATGGGTTATTATGGTGTCATTGACGAACGCATTGATCTTGAGCTGATTGCTAACATTGCGATCGCCCGCCCGGATTGGCACATCGTAATGATTGGTCCAGTTGTAAAAATATCGGAAGATGAACTCCCGCGTCAGCCGAATATCCATTGGCTGGGTGGCAAAAGATATGAGGAATTGCCGCAGTATATGTCTGGATGGGACGTAGCGTTGATGCCATTTGCTATCAATGAGTCTACGCGATTCATTAGCCCCACCAAAACACCAGAATATCTGGCAGGCGGCAAAGTTGTGGTGTCCACGCCGGTAATAGATGTGGAAGCTGGATACGGTCAATGTCCGAGAGTATGCATTGCTGCATCACCAGAAGGCTTCGTGGCAGCGTGCGAAACAGCGCTTATCTTTGCCAAGACTGGTGAAGGTACAAAGGTTGCTGATGCCATGATCGCAGCAACAAGTTGGGACAGGACGCAGTCAGAAATGGCAGGGCTTATCGACGGAGTGCGTTCGCCTGACCGCCGCGTGCACCCGATATCGGCTCCTTCAAGCTGGCCGGCGCCCGCAAAGAAGCATTATGACTGGGTCGTCGTTGGCGCAGGGTTCGCTGGTGCTGTGATGGCTGAGCGGCTCGCTGCTGGCTCGGGCTATAATGTGCTAGTCGTTGATCGCCGGCCACATATTGCTGGCAACGCCTTTGATGAGCGCAACGAAGTGGGCCAAATGTACCACAAATATGGTCCGCATATTTTTCATACAAATTCGGCAGATGTTTTTGAATATCTTTCGCGCTTCACACAATGGCGCAAATATGAGCATCGCGTTTTAGCAAACGTCGACGGCATATTGGTGCCAATTCCAATCAACCGAACAACGATCAATACGCTTTATGGGCTCGAATTGGAAACCGACGAAGAGGCCGAAGCATGGCTTGCTGCGCGCGCCGAGCCGGTCGACACAATTGAAACTTCTGAAGATGTTGTAGTTTCCGCCATTGGCCGCGAATTATACGAGAAATTTTTCCGCGGTTATACGCGCAAGCAATGGGGACTTGATCCAAGTGAGTTGGACAAATCTGTAACGGCGCGCGTACCTACGCGTACAAATGTGGATGATCGTTACTTCACGGACAAATATCAAGCGATACCTGCTGATGGCTATACGTCGATGTTCGAAAATATTCTGGATCACCCCAAGATTGATGTCATAACTGGTGTCGATTTCGCAGAAATCCGGGACGCATATTCGTATGATCGTTTGGTATATACTGGGCCAATCGATGAGTATTTCGGTTTTTGCTATGGCGCATTGCCATACCGATCGCTTCGGTTTGACCATGCGGTGATTGAACAAGAAAATTACCAGCCTGTAGCAACCGTTAACTACCCCGATGAAAACACACCGTATACACGCATCACCGAATATAAGCATTTCACAGGCGACACGGGCGCTGTGACAAGCATCACTACTGAGTACCCTGCAGCGGAGGGTGATCCCTATTATCCAATTCCCCGGGAAGAGAACCAGCGTCTTTATAAGCGGTATGAAACTTTGGCTTTGGCCGAGGAAAATACGTTGTTTGTGGGGCGGCTCGCCACGTACAAATATTACAATATGGATCAAGTCGTCGGACAGGCATTAGCAACCTGGCGGAAACGCGTGCTTGCAGAACAAGACGCGGTCGCAATCAAGCCCGCCGTGCAGGCAGTGGGATAACAACATCTACCGTCGCATTGGCAAGGAGGGAGGCCGCAAGTTGCGGCTTCTCACCTGACAGGCAGCTGCAATGCTGTCTTCACGTTGTTTCTCTTACCTATTTGCGTCTACTCATTTAGACCAGGCATGTCACCAAGACAGTGATGACAGCATACAAGGACGGCCTTATCGAAATAATATTTTGGTAGTTGCGCTGCGTGAGGGAGCTTACCCAAAATTATCCTTGGTTGGGTAGCCTTCATCGCGGTGGCTGGGATATTGCCTGCGAGTTTTGCTGTTACGTCAATCAACAGGAGTGCCGGCCAGTGTCAGTCGGTCTGAGGTTTCGACATTTGCTTACAACTGTTGATGCCCATATTCTAAGCTGTACCGCAGGTTTGTCACATGGCGTAGGCGAAGCACTTGGGAATTTGCTTCAGAGAACATGCAAAAGGTGATGATCAACATCGAGATCTGGATGCCTGTTCTTACCCTGTCCGAACGGGTAAACCTGACATATCTCGGTCGCGTTGCTCTGACGCCGGCGCAATAGACGTAGCAATGGCGATCAGAAATGTCGTTATCGGGTAACTAAAGTACAACGAACCGTCATAGAGTGAATAGGTGAGTATCCCCACAACGCCGCCAACGCCCGCGGCGCTCGGTCCATTGATGTAGGGCCATTTCCATCGTCTTAAGGTTGGGACAACTATAAAAAAGGACAGCAAAAGCGACACAATCCCGCCTGAAAAAATCAGTTGTAGTGGAAAATTATGTGGGTGGAAAAAACTTACAGGTTTTGACGGGCCGGACACAAGAAATTGGTTCACGCCCCAGCCAAGCAGCGGCCTTTGGCTAATCTTGTCGATGGCTCCCGCCCACAGCACAGTTCGCCCCGAACTTACATCTTGTTCACCTGCCGCTGAAACATCTGCCATGCCCGTCGCGCCGGCTATTCCATATATAGGATGTGGCACGGGGAGTAGTGCCACTGCAGCCGTAGCAGCCAAGGCCGATGCAACACAGAATGTTGCCACAATTTTGCGATGACGCGAAGCAATGCAAATTGTAGCAAACATGGTCACGAGCGATGCCAGCAACGGCCCGCGCGATCCGGTCCATAAAGCAAGTCCGAGACCGGTTGAACCGAGTAATAGGGGTAAGACCCAACGCAACCATGTATTCGTACTGTCCCGAAAGGCAATCACAGCAAACAGGCCAGCAACAACGCCCGCCAAAGCAAAGTGCCCAGTATGACGAACATTATTTACCCCAGGAATTCTGGTTACCCAGTCTTCACCTTGCGGGGAGATCACAAAAATGTGGATGGCCCATAACAGGGCAAACGAGATTGTACCGATGCCAATGCAAACCCATAAGCGTAGCAAGAACGGAATTCCAAAATTTGTCCGCAGACTAATCAGCGCCAGGAAAAACAGACCAGCTATACCGAGCTTAAACATACCAATAGATGCCAAAAGATAGTCTTTCTCTCCCTGGAACGATATAATGAAACTGACGACCACCAAGATGAGTAATGCAGCTTTGGTTGTACGTGGCAGTGACTTGATTGATTGAAACGGCGAAAACGTGCTGCCCATGGCTAGCAAAACGAAAACAATTTGTGCGAGCGGCACAGCAAAGGAGTTCGCGCGGACGAAGACTTGCCAGTCCTGCGGATCGCTCGTGATGTCGAGCGGAAGCAAAATCATCCAAGCGGGTAAAAGCCCGATAAGTATGACAGCCAGATACACTCTGCCAGGCAATGCGTCGTTAGCCATGAATTCCCCCAAGTCGAACAGTGGCGGTTCTAGTGGGTTTGATCCTGAACACAATGTTGCAAACGCGGTTGATCGAAAACCGGCGATTTCCTCTTTTCCCCATATATTTCCATCTACGCGATCACCGCCGGTATGATTTGCGATGTGGAGAATACCACCGGACGCAAAAGCTGAACTACTTGTTGAAGCCTGTGGTCAAGGCAAGGTCGGTTGCACTACCGGAGCGCTGAGCACCGCAATCGAAATTACAGGAAGCTCGGGTTCAGCAGTAACCGTGACCACGTCAGGCGCTTGGCCGGATGCCGGGGCCGTCGATGTCGGTAATGATGCAACACGAACAGTTTCTGGCTGCTGCGCCTCGTAGCCATGCACCCATTTCGCGTTCTGGCTGAACGACATGATTGGGCGGTAATCATTGGGCATCTGGCCATTGAGCAAGCGGTCAGTAACATTGTCGAGCATTACTGAGCCACCGTCCAGTTTCACGACAAGAACAGCATGGTCCGCATTGCGCACCAAGTCGCGCGCGATAATCAATCGCATGTCCGCACGTGCGACGCCAAGCGCGGCGAGCATGTCCATCTTGGCAATCGCGAAGTCTTCGCAATCACCAATTCCGCGTCGCAATGTTTCGCTCGCAGGAGCCCAATAATCGGCACGCCGATACACTGCCTGATCATCTCCTAAAACAATATTCTGGTTCACCCAGCTATTGACCATTTGCACTTGTTTGGTTTTGTCGGGAGAGCGGCGCGCACCTGATTTTGCCAGTGCTATTTGAATGAGGGTGCTGGGCGGACGCCGATGGATCTGTGCCCAGTCCCGGTCAAATGGCGTGTGCGCAATAAGAACGGACTGCGCGCCCAATATGGTATCTTCCAACGGTGCGGTCACATTGGGCGCAACAAAGCTATTGCTGGCACGGGTACAACCGGATGCAGACTGCAAAATCTGCGTAATATTTCCAGCGACCGATGAGCCCGGATTCTGAACCGACCGGATTTGATCGAGCTTACTTAGTGCGCTTACTTTTGTGTGTTCCATGGCAACCGCGCCAAGTGCTAAGCGGGTTGCACTGGCAAACGACGCAGCAAATTTCATCGGTCCTACGACACACGTTTCTGAAGCCGCAGCCGTGGTTTGTGGTTGAGCCAGCGCGGCGACTGGCAGAGCGGAAAGCGTTACTGCGCATGCCACGGCCATTGGCAGCGTTGTACTGCGAAGAACGGTTTGGAACGCCAAAACGCGTCTAAAGAATGGTGCCGAAACCATTCCCACTCTCTGCGCCTGAATTCACATCCATACCGTTTGCGCAATTGGTTAACAAAGCGGCTGCCTATTTTAATCTAAAAGCGCCAATATTGCGCGCAGCGCACGAGCATGGTTGCCAAAACGCGCCGCCGCTCTTAGCGATGCAGCATGCACACGACGCCACATTATGAAGAGCAATACCTGTCGCTGATGCGCCGGATCTGGGAAGAAGGCACACTCCAGGAGGACCGAACGGGTGTCGGAACCAGGGCGTTGTTCGGGGCAACGATGCGCTTTTCTCTAGCCGATGACGCAATTCCGCTGCTGACAACCAAACGCGTGTATTGGAAGACAGCGGCGCGGGAAATGCTATGGTTCCTAACCGGCAACACCAACATTCGACCTTTGTTGGAGCAAAAGGTCAGGATCTGGTCTGACTGGCCTTTGGACCGCTATCGGCGAGAAACAGGCGCCGATATTTCCCAAGAAAATTTTGAACAGCGCATCGTTGAGGATGCAGTGTTCGCCGGGAAATGGGGCGATTTGGGTCCGGTCTATGGCGCGCAATGGGTAAACTGGCCGCGTTATGAAGAAACAGCCAATGGGTTATTCCGCCGCGCCGAAAAGGGAATCGATCAAGTCAGCCTGCTTGTCGACAGCCTCAAGAACAATCCCGGCTCACGCCGTCATATAATTGAAGGCTGGAACGTTGCCGAGTTGGACAAAATGGCACTGCCGCCATGTCACAAAACCTATCAATTCCATGTTGCCGACAATGTCTTGAGCTGCATCTTGTTTCAACGCTCTTGCGATCTTGGACTGGGCTTTGCATTCAACGCTTTTTCGGCTGCTTTGCTAACGCGCATGTTGGCTGCAGTTTGTGGATACAAGACAGGGGAGCTGATTTGGCAGGGCGGGGATGTACATCTGTACCTCAACCATGCAGCCTTGGTAGAGGAACAATTGTCGCGCACGCCTTCGGGCAATCCCAAATTGAAGCTAGTTCGCGCGCCGGATAATATTTTCAACTTCCGCATAGAAGATTTTGAAGTGACCGACTACCATCCGCAAGCCCACATTTCCGCGCCTGTTGCAGTGTAGCGCGGTTTAGGTCAGCTATATTGACCTAAAAGCGTGTTTGAAATATTATAACAAGCATAGATAATAAACCGCCTGAGTCGTTCAGGTGACTAGAAGCGGAGATGGATATGGTGCAAGCTACGAAAGACAACCTCGCGCCTCTGCATCTCCATATCCCCGAACCCAAATTCCGTCCCGGTGACGTCGCCGATTTCAGCGATGTCGTTGTACCTGAGGTCGATGCCTATCCCCGTCCTGACGAGCATGTCATGCCAGCAGACATTCACCCCCTCGCATATGGCCTGGTTCGTGTGCTCGGCGATGACAATCAGGCATCGGGTAGCTGGAACCCCGGTCTTGATGCCGACACGTTGCGCGCCATGCTGCGCAAAATGCTGTTGCTGCGAGCTTTTGATGATCGCATGTTTCGGGCACAGCGTCAGGGCAAAACCAGCTTTTACATGAAATCCTTTGGCGAAGAGGCCACATCTGTCGCCACAACAATGGCTTTGCATTCGGACGACATGTGCTTCCCGAGCTATCGCCAGCAGGGCATTTTGATCACGCGGGACTATCCGCTGGTGGACATGATGAACCAGATTTATTCTAACCGCGGCGACCATTTGAAGGGTCGCCAGTTGCCGGTCATGTATTCGTCGAAAGAATACGGTTTCTTCAGCATTTCGGGCAATCTGACCACGCAATATCCGCAGGCGGTTGGTTGGGCCATGGCGTCGGCGTCACGGGCTGACACCCGTATTTCGGCGGTATGGTGCGGTGACGGCTCGACGGCAGAGGGAGACTTCCACAGTGCCCTGACCTTTGCCGCCGTTTACAATGCGCCAGTAATATTTCAGGTCGTGAACAACCAATGGGCGATTTCGTCTTTCTCCGGTTTTGCAGGGAGCGAGCGAACAACGTTCGCCGCGCGCGCAATTGGATATGGTATCGCAGGCTTGCGTGTCGACGGAAATGACGCACTTGCGGTCTACGCTGCGATGCAATGGGCCGCAAACCGTGCGCGCACCAATGGCGGGCCGACTTTAATTGAGTATTTTACCTATCGCGGGGAGGGGCATTCCACCTCTGACGATCCTGGTGCTTACCGCGCGGCCGAGGAATATGCATTGTGGCCGCTTGGCGACCCCGTGACGCGTTTGAAGGACCATCTGATCGCCCTCGGCGCATGGAGCGATGCACAGCATGACGCGCTCATCGTTGAGTTGTCGGACCATGTGAAGGCTGTTCAGAAAGAGGCCGAGCAGAATGGCATTCTGGGCCATGGCCTGCACCATCCGTTTGAGACCATGTTCGAGGATGTCTTCGAAGAAATGCCTTGGCATTTGAAAGAGCAATGCGAACAAATGCTGGAAGAGCAAAAGGACAAATTCGGTCCTGAGTGGGAGGCACGTTGATGCCGGAGCCTGTCACGAAGACGATGAACATGATCGAGGCGATTAACAGCGCGCTTGATGTCATGCTCGCGAAAGACCCTGAAGTTGTGATCATGGGTGAAGACGTTGGCTATTTCGGCGGCGTATTCCGTGCCACCGCTGGCTTGCAGAAAAAGCATGGCAAAACGCGGGTGTTCGATACGCCGATTAGCGAATGCGGAATTATTGGCGTCGGCGTTGGCATGGCGGCATATGGCCTTCGCCCTGTCCCTGAAATTCAGTTTGCCGATTATATCTATCCGGGCCTTGACCAATTGGTGAGTGAGGCAGCGCGCTTGCGTTATCGTTCGGCCAATGACTTCATTTGCCCTATGACCGTGCGCTCGCCCTTTGGAGGCGGTATCTTTGGTGGGCAGACGCATAGCCAAAGTCCGGAAAGCATGTTTACGCACGTCTGCGGCATCAAAACGGTCATTCCAGCAACGCCTTATGATGCAAAGGGCCTGCTGATCGCGGCAATCGAGGACAATGACCCGGTCGTCTTTTTCGAACCCAAACGCATCTACAACGGTCCATTCACTGGCTATTACGACCGTCCGGTTGAGCCATGGTCAAAGCATGAGGGTAGCGCTGTTCCCGAAGGTTATTATCGCATCGACTTGGGCAAAGCCTCCGTCGTGCAGGAAGGCGAAACGGTTACCGTTTTAACCTATGGAACCATGGTTCATGTCGTGAAGGCTGTCGTAGCCGAACATGGCATTGATGCGGAAATTATCGATCTGAGAACTTTGTTGCCGCTCGACATCGAAACCATCGAGGCGTCGGTCAAGAAAACAGGCCGCTGCATGGTGGTGCATGAAGCAACGCGGACCAGCGGTTTTGGCGCGGAATTGGCGGCGCAGGTGCAGGAACGCTGCTTCTATCACCTCGAGGCGCCCGTCGAGCGCGTCACAGGTTTTGATACGCCATACCCTCACAGCCTTGAATGGGCGTATTTCCCCGGACCCGTGCGCCTTGCACGCGCCTTTGACAAGATCATGAAGGACTGACGCGATGCCCAAATTTACATTCAATCTGCCCGACATTGGCGAAGGCATCGCAGAAGCCGAAATCGTCGCTTGGCACGTAAAGGTTGGCGACAATATTTCCGAAGATCAGCCTTTGGCGGACATGATGACCGACAAGGCAACCGTCGAGATGGAAAGCCCGGTGTCAGGCGTAGTCACTAAGGTTGCGGGCGAAGCTGGCGATGTGATTGCCATAGGAGCGATGCTTGTTGAAATCGAAGTCGCTGGTGATGCTAGCACTGAGGCTTCCGATGCTATAAAGTCTGCGGCTGAGCCAACATTGGCGGCTGTGGTCGAGGATGAAAATCCACATGCACCAGAAGCTGTTGCTGTCGCCGAATTGATACCAGCGGCGGTTGCGCCAGCGCCATTGCAGCCTGCTATACCAGCCGATACTGCCGCCAACAAATTCACTGCATCGCCAGCGGTGCGTCAACGCGCCAAGGACCTTGGAGTGGATTTGACTGACGTCAAGGCGGCAGGCGGGCATATTCGCCACGCAGATCTCGACGCGTTTCTAACTTACGGCACCCAAATGGGCTATCGTCCCGCGCATGCCAACATGCGGCGTGAGGATGAAGCCGTAAAGGTCATAGGCATGCGCCGTCGGATTGCCGATAACATGGCGGCGTCGAAACGGCATATCCCGCATTTCACTTATGTCGAGGAAATTGACGTTACCGCCATCGAAGCGATGCGCGCTGATCTGAATGCCAATCGCGGCGCTAAGCCAAAGCTCACCATGTTGCCGATGCTGATTGTCGCGATTTGCAAAACCATTCCGCAGTTCCCGATGATCAACGCACGGTTTGATGATGAAGCGGGCGTAGTAACGCGTCACGGTGCCGTGCATCTCGGCATGGCAACACAGACCGATGCCGGTTTGATGGTTCCCGTCATCCGCGACGCGCAGGACCGGAATATCTGGCAATTGGCGACTGAAATTACGCGACTTGCAGAGGCTGCGCGTAGTGGCTCGGCCAAAAGCGAGGAGCTATCCGGCTCAACCCTGACCATTACCTCGCTTGGTCCGCTCGGCGGCATCGCCACAACGCCCGTGATTAACCGTCCTGAGGTTGCAATTATCGGCCCTAACAAAATAGTCGAACGGCCCATGTTTGTCGGCGACACTATCGAGGCAAGAAAGTTGATGAACCTTTCAATCAGCTGCGACCATAGGGTTGTCGATGGCTGGGACGCAGCCAACTATGTTCAGGCTTTGAAGAAGATTATCGAAACGCCCGTTCTGCTATTCGCCGATTAAAATTTATAGCCGCGCAGGCTCGTTTGGTCGAACTTCAGTTTGAAGGTCAAAAACGGTCCTGACCGGCTGTAGCGGGCTTCTTCAAAATCGCGATCTTCAAAGCCCGTGATATTGTAGCCGACGGTAATGTTTGCGTTTTTGAACGGCGTCACCGTAATCGTAGGGCCAACGGCGTAACCGATATTGTCGGCCTTGCTGCCAATCCGGACTGTACCCGATACACCGAAGTCGGCAACATTGCTGAGATCATATTTGAAATCACCGCCAAGAATGTTGCTCCAACCCTTGATATCGTCGCTGCCGAACTGGTCAGTGGCGTAACGCGTGCCCCAGAACAGTGCGTATTCGCCGCGCCCGATAAAGTTGCCCGACCTTTCGGGAATAGGCGTGTAGTTAATGGATAGGCTGTTGATTATGCGGCGTGAAGTGGCATCGCCGTCGATGTTCAACAACGCGCTGCCAACCGGCCCAGCGATCCCCGCCACTGCACCGCGCACGGCGTCATAGCGGAACTCCGTCTTGTTCAGAATTGACCATGCGCTGTCGCCGGGACGATGAGCCCAGCTTATTTCGGCATGGGCTGTGGTGGTTTTTGCGCCTTGATCTTCCTTGGCATGAAACCAGCTGAGCGCGCCACCTACCGCGCGACCTTCGCCAATTTGCCGCAGGACAGCAGTGGTGATGCCATAGCGAATAATATTATCGCCATCACGAGCCTCTGCGCGGCCCGTCCAGCTCCATGCGGTGCCGCGGTAGGTTGCACCAGCCGTAACTGCGGTAAAGTCCTCTGTGAGGGCTCCAGCGGTCCCCAGGAAACCGCCAGAGGCCACGGGTTGGTCTGGGTTGACCACATCGGCAGGATTAATTCCGCTTAACGTCTTGTTGCCATCAACGGTGAGGTCCACTGACCATTGCTCATTGATGCGGAAGGATTGTGCAAGTCCGTAAGCTGCAAAAGTGCGCGGGCCAAATTCGGTCATCTGTTGCTGATTGGCGCTGGCCAGCACCCGGCCGCCAGCCCATGGGGCAACGTCAAAGCCAATGCGCGCAGTGCGTGCGTCGATATTCTCACCCTTGGCAATTTCGTATCCCGCAACCACAGCAATGTCGGATTTGATCTGATACCGCGCAGAAACGCTATGCCGGGCAGGAAAGTCGATGCTTTCATCTTTACCACCCAAAGCAAACTCGGTTTGTGCAGAAAGCTCCAACTTGCCGTCCAAGAAACGCTGTGACGCGCCAAGGCGGGCAAGCGTGGATTCGTTCGTAGTCCCATTCGACAGCGCGTCACGTGCGTGGGTAAGACCGGCACGGAATGTCGTTTCATCCGCGCGATATTCGATTTCGCCGATCCCTGCACGGCGGCGTGCGTCGTTGCCGAAAAATTCTTCCTGATAGGCAATCAGCGATGCCGAAAGCTGCTCTGTCAATCGCACGCGGCCATCCACACCAAATTTTCGTGTGCCGATTTCCGACCGGTTTTGCTGCCCAACACCGAAACCGGCTTGTTGTTCGCGGATATATGCAAGCACGTCAAAGCGTTCGTCATGATGCTCCGCTTCAACCAACCATGCTGTTCCATTACCTGCGTTTGGCGTAACTGCGGAAGTTTGAGCCGCAGCAGTGGAACCAGCAAATTCAGCCCGAATTTCGGTCCCTACGCCCGGGCGATAAATGACGTCAGCACCCAAGAGATCGGTTTTGCCGATGTCGCTTTCATCATGGATGCCAGTCGCAGCAATCTGCAGCTTTTCATCTTCGCTGGTCCACCGAACGCGGCCACCCGCATTTGCTGCGCGCTTGCCAACACCATCTACTTCATATTCGGCAATGATGAATTGCGGATCGAGGCCACTTGAGCGCGACAATATTGGCTCGCGGAATCGCAAGCTGCCCGACAAATAGTCGATATCATAATCGATATGACGCATCAAATTCCTGGTTTCGATAATGCGGTCCGACCGGAGCCTGTCGCGGGTTTCAATTCGCACGCGCTCGGTGTTGGCAATGATATCTCGGGCACCGAGGCGATAAGGGCCGGATAGGCCGTTGCCCTGAATTTCGTCGCGACGATAGCGGGTGGGCGTGTCCGAAACAAAAGCGGTAGCCTGAATTTCGTCATTGCGAAATTCGGCTTTTACCCCATTAAACGAACGCTGATATCGCGCGAGTTCAGGCTCATCAATGCCGGTTTGGTAATCCCCAAACAAGGCATAAAATTGTGGACGTTCAAGCTTTAGATAAAGGCGGCGGACTGATGCTGCGTCGTAACGCTGGTCAGTGCCGTCGGCATAGATTGTGTAATAACGGCGCGGGTCAATGATACCGGCAAAGCGCGTCTCATTCTCTTTTTTGTCGGTGTCATAGGCCATGGTCATCAACCATTTTCCCGTTAGGCGTCCCTTGGCGTACAAAGCGATGCGGCCGTCGACATTGAGCGGATCATTGTCGCCTACAAGATCCTCCAAACCGTCCTCAAGTTTGTTGAACCCAACAGTGCCAGCGGCGAAGCCAACGACGGTCCATGGACGGTCGCCTGGATCAAGCCATGTTTCAACGCGTTGTTCCCTGCGGACTTCGCCGTCGGTAAAATTGAAGTTGATCGCAACGGTTCCAGATGCAGTCGTTGGTTCAAGCTCGATATAAGCCAAACCATTATCGCCATGGACACGCCAGACCGGTGCGGCGCGTTCAAGACCTGACAATTGATTGGCTTTTTCGGCGTCAACCTCAATTGCTGCACGATAGGGGTCGCTAACTTGGAAGTCGCCGACTGCGCCATGCTGCACGGGCTTGCCTGTCCGGTCAGTCAGGCGCACTACAATGCGTGGCCGGGTAATGCCGTCCGCAATTAGCAGTGACTGTTCCTTCATGAACTGCGCCTTCATCGGCGCGCGGGCGAAATAGACGCTACGTTCGAGTGTTTCGACTACCACGCCAGCTGCGTCCTTGATATGCGCGACAAGCTTGTTTTCGCCATCGTCAATCTCAACGCCGCGCCAGATGGCGATAAGAATATCGCCATCGGCGTTTTTCTTGACGCCGTCAAAATTGAGTGCGCTTGCAGCCTTATTGTTGACGGACAGGTCGACGGTCTGTCCTGCGCGATGCTTTACGGCAATACGGATGGATTTTACGCGTGGGTTTTGGCCAACGTCAGGATAGACAAAGCCAGCTCCCGGTTCTTGTCCGGTAAACCAGTCCCGATCAGCGCCAGCAGCTTGTGGATCGGTAAGGACTGTTGGCAATGGAACCGCAGTTTGGCGGGTGTCCGCGCGGGTATCCGTTTTTTTGGCACGGAAGTCAGAACGCTTCAGCGCGCCGCCATTACCTTCAACAAATCGGGAAATTGCGCTGCCTGCGCTGCGCGTGTTTTCTGCGCAATCAACAGGGGCCAGATCAAGCGGGAAGCTGCCTGGGTCGATTTGGACCACATGCAGGCCAGGGATAAGCCCTTCAAAATGGTAACGTCCGTCTTGATCTGTGACGGTATAGGTGCCGTCTTGAAGCACTACACGCACACCAGCGATGCCTTTGGCGAGAGCCGGGTCGACAGTGCAGCCACCATCAGTGACCCGTCCGACAAGGGTAAAGCGTTCGGAAATGCCGTCCTTCACAATTCGAATGGCCGCATCAACGGTACCGCTTTGTGCGCCGCGATTATCGATAGCAGACGCAAGGTTGACAGCGTTGCCTGGACGCGCGTCCTGGCGGACTTCTGCGAGATAGGTCAAAAGGCCAGTGGCACCGGGGGCGAGCGGCGGGATTGTAACGCTGAAGCTTCGGCCATCGGGTGCGATATTGGTAGTGGTAGCCATGCCTTGAAATTTAACGCTGTTTTGCCGCAACCGGAGCGCGTCTGGCAGCTGGTCAGTGATTGTGACTTGGCCCGAGCTGCGCTGGCGATCCGGGTTTCCGACCGTCACACGATATTGCACGATGTCGCCTGGCATAGCGGTAACGGTTGACGTGACCTTGTTAAGTGTAATTGGGCCACCGGCGCGGTCCAATGGAATATCGATGCGAACTGGCGCAGGGTCGGATAAAGTTATTGTCCCGCCATATGAGCCTGCCGCAATGACGAATGCGCCGCCATCAGGACGTGTAAGGGCCGATAGCTCGCTCGCAGTTGCAACTGACGGAAATGTATAGGGCGAAGGTGGGGTCACGATTAGGCGGTATGTGCCCCGGCGCAGAAATGGAAATCTGTAAAAACCGGATGTGAAGGCATACACGTTCCCGCCAGAATCGGTGACCGTTGAGCCTGTTATGATGCTGTTGGGAAAAGAAGAAATGCCATCATCGCCAAACACGTCAGCAGGCTGCCCGGTTGCTACGTCAAATATGGTCACGCGCGTACCATCAACCGCTGCGCCATCGCCGCTGTCAAAGGCAACTCCAAATGGATCGACCAGAATTTCGACGTCAGCGTTGCCGACAACTGTTCCGTTTATGGCGTCATCAAGTTCCACATCAACCGAGTCGCCCGGGTTGACGGATAGGGCGCAATCGCCAATGAGTGGACTCGGCGGAATGGCTTTGGTGTTGATGAAGCCCGAAAACCTACCTGTATTTACGCCATCTTCCGAAAAGGAAATCCGTTCGCGGTCGCCATTTGACGTAAGGATTACAGCATCGAAAGAATCGATGGCGTTAGAATTCTGGTTTCTAGACGGCGCATCAATTCGGATGATTAAAGGTTCGCCGGCACGAATCCTGTTAGTGGGCAAAATGCTGGCAGCTGATGGAGAAACATCGGCATATGCGCCGCCCAACATCATAGGGATTGGCCCGGCGGTACCAGAGCATATGGTGGCGGGAAGTGACTGCGTGATGGAACCCGCACCGCGCGACAATCGGTAAAGGGTTATATTTGCCTGATTCGGCCGCTGTTCAACCGCGAACTGCACGCTGTTAGAATTGACCGAGAGCTTGTTGTTACCCACGTCCCACTGAGCGGACGCTATGTTGACAATAGTTTGCGCTTCCGTCTGCGCAAATGCAGTTATGCTGGCTGCAGGAATGAATAACCCTGAAGCAAGGACAAGAGCAGTTTTCTTGAGCAGATTGGTTAATTTTGTCATGACATATCTTGGCGGTGACAGGGTTAGCTGTGCACCGCCCAGAAGTTGCTCAGTTGATGGTAGCGCGGAAAATGAGTGCGCTTGAATTGCCGCCTGTGATGTTGGTTAACGATCCGGCGACAGTGTTTGCTGGGGTGCCAAAGCTTCCGCCATCGGCATCAGCAGCGCTGTCTGTTGCTGCCGTGCCGCCGGTACAACTCTGTCCAACACCCGGCGTGGTCACGGTTCCGTTGACGCGGATTGACGCCGGGACAAAGGTGGTATTTGTCGGCACAAGGTCGGAAATACTGATATTTGTTGCGGTTGCGCCGCCCGATGCGTTAGCAACCGAGATGCAGTATTCGACCACTGCACCCGGGATTGTTTTGAAGTTGCTGGCGCTGACACCATCGCTGATCACACGGCTGCTTTTAAACACGCTGAGGACTGCAGCCGAGACGGTGAAGCTGTCGGTAGCAACATCAATGCCGTCGCGGGCCGCAGACGCGCCGCCGACACCGGTTTTGACTGTGTCCGCAAACACGGTTTCAACTGTGGTGGCACCATTGGCAGTCGCATCGCCGACCGCAGTGATCGCGGCACCGCTGCTTTCAAGTGCCGTGGCCGTCAATTGAACGCCTGCAATCTGTCCGTTCGTAACGGTCAGCGGCACGTTACCGACAACAAAGATAAAGCGCGATTGATCGAGGCCGAGATTGTCGACTGTCGTTGCGGTATCCGTTGCAGGCTCATAAATGCCATTGCCATTTGCATCTACGAAGAATGAAAACGACGTCAAATCAAACGCGTCTTGTCCACCGTGCGCGGCGTTCGTCGTCGTTGCCTGTTGAAGCGCTGCAAGGCTAAAGTCCAATATGTCATTAGACGTGTTGGTAATTTGAAAACGCGCAACTTGTCCGGTTTGTCCGGGGGTGACCGACGTCGTTCCAGTAGTCGCCGCTTCAACCAAGCTGAAGATGATTTTACGGTCGACCTTGAACGTGTTCGACGCGCTCACCGCGGTTTGAGGAACAGAACCCACTTGATAATTTACGTTTACGGTATTCAAAATGTCGGTGCCTGGCGCAGTGCCGCCGGCAAATGCGGGTGCAGAGCACAGCATTGCCATCGAAACTGACGAACAGGCAGCGAGCAGTTTAAGCGTACTGGTCATTGCTTAATACTCCTGTCGGTACATATGATCGCTCCTGCACCGCTGCGATCTTAGCGGTCTCGAGGTTCACATGATGATGCCTCGAGGAATGTGATGGCCGCTGGAACTTGAAGTGCTCTGACGGCAAAGCTGGGTCATTGGATGACCACCTTGAAGGTTACAGTCCGGGTTTCGCCTGCAGGAACGTTGCCTACAGATACGGCGATGCCCGTACCGTTGAATGTGCCCGCGTCTGCATCTGCGGCATCGGTCAATACCGTTGCTGGCGCCGTTGCTGACTGGAGCGTTATGGATTCTGTCTGGTAAGCCGACCCCGCGGGGATTGGGTCAGTGATATTAAGGTTGTTGAGCGTACCAGCGCCTGTGACGGTTGCCACTAAGCTGTACGTTACAACAGCGCCGGGAACAGGCTGTGTGCCGCCAAACGGATCAGTGATCGCGACAGACTTGACGAAACTTAATGATGTGGATTGTACCGCGAGAAAGCTATTCGCCGTTCCATTTCCACCAGTAGAACCAACCACAGCATTGCCACCACCCTGGCCTTGGCCGGCGAGCGCTGTGCCTGGTGCTCCCGTGCCAGTTAGAGCAGCAGCGGCTAAGCTGACATTCGCTCTGTTACTATTTGCAACACCCGTTGGCGTAGAGGTAATAACAAATACGATTTGACTTTGGTCGGGTGCAACGATTGGATCGTTTGAACCAGCGACATAAACAACATCGACGCCGGCGTCATATACGCCATTATTGTTGCTATCGATGACAATCTGCTGAAGCGTTGGGTTAAAGTCATCACCGCCATTTGCGGTATTCGCCGCCAGCACGAACGCTTCGTCACCATTACCCGTATTGGTTATTCGGAATGACTGGATATTCCCAGACTTACCAGGGTTTGTAATGATGTCGCCAGCGTCCGTCGTCATGACTGTGACATCGAGTAGTTCGTCTACCTTGATCGATACCGTGTTGGAATTGACGGTAATCGGGCCGTTTGCGGTATCAAACGTGGCTGATGCGATATTTTGTATATCGGTTCCTGCGACGGTCCCGGCTGCAAAAGATGGTGCGCCAGTAGAAAGCAGCAGAATAGAGCATGCAACGCACGCAGCTTTCTTGATGTGCAAGCGCACAGCCCATTGGCTTTCAATTTTGGGAATGCTGGTCATGCGCAGACATGTGCCAGAACAGTATCAAGAAACCGTTAATGCGGCTTCATGCGATTAACCATTGTATGCCATTGAATCTATACAATATAATTAGTTTTTATACCACCTAATAATGTGATGGCCTGAAAATTTGGTAATGATTGCAAGGGCCTGGAGTAGTCATTCGTTAACACTGTTTTGCCTGAAATCTACCTTTTGCGACAAATGCCGTTGACAGAATCTTGCGTCGCTTATAGTGCGCCACCACCGCAAGTTAGCGGGTGTAGCTCAGTTGGTTAGAGCGCCGGCCTGTCACGCCGGAGGTCGCGGGTTCGAGCCCCGTCACTCGCGCCACTTCTCAGGTTTTTAAACTTGAGGTGGTGCGCGGAATGATCCCGTTTCCATCCAGATCAACAGCGGACGCATTGGCGCTATCCATATGATGCCTGCGACCAAGTAGATGATACTTTGTACGGCAATATGCTGCGCACCGATAAAATCGGATGCACTCACGACGATCCCTGACCAGATTAATATGATTAGCAATATCGCCAACATGCCGGCTGGTTTCCGCCACGTGGGTTGTTTGAGTGGTGTCGTCATAAGATCATCCATGATTTTTCTGTAAGAATGGCGTCAAGTGGTACATCCCAAATGTCAGAAGCAAGGGCAGGGGCGTGCTGGACCGACCAAGCAAGACCAATGGCGATAGACTGGTCGAGCAAACTCAAGGCACGATCATAATGGCCTGCACCCTGTCCCAGCCGCATTAGCCGGTCATCAAAAGCCACCAGCGGCGTTAAAACAATATCGGGAATACATTCCGGGGCATCATCAGCGGGTTGTTGAAGCCCAAAGGGTCCCGCAACCAAGATATCTCCCGGCATCCAGCGCAAAAAGCGCATCGGTGCGATCTTGCTCGTCACATGGGGCAGGGCAATGTCGCAGCCCAATTCGTGCGCCTGTGTAAGTAGCTCGGCGGGATTTGCTTCCGAACCGATGGCCACATAGCCCGCGAAGATTTTTCCGGGTTGCAAAAACTTTGCGAGCGGAGTTGGTATTTTGGAAAAGGCCAGTGCGCGTTCCTGCGCCGACAACGCGTTTACAAACCGATCACGCATATCGCGATATTCCAACCGCTGCGACTGCTTGTCATATTCTGGATGCACAGTTTTTCCTGAAAAATGTTGGCGGAACCACCATGGGTCGTTTCCCGGAATATCCTCTGACGCCAGGACGTCAGGTGGGCACCGTGTGATCTGGACCTTAAGGTTTCCCAAACGGCCCAGGCAGGGACAGCTCCCTTAGATAGATAATCGCCTCAGGGATGTTCTCATCAGTTCGTGCCGGACAGTTCCGCCGATTACCAATATAAGCCAGTTAAGTTAATTCTCAAGCCTTACCGCCAGATTTTCCAATCTGGTCGCAAGTCCTTCCAATGCGTCGGTGGACTGGGCCATCGCTGCGGTAGTTTGCGTTGCGGCTGCTCCGTCGGCTCCATCCCGCGTATCATGCAATTTGTCCGCGAGGAGAAGCGCAGAGAATAGCAGTACGCGCGTTTCAGTTAAACCACGTGAGCCGCCCGCCGCTTCAAGCGCGCTGGCATCGACCATTGCGCCAAGATCTATAAGGCGCTGCTCTTCCCCCTGGTTGCAAGCCACAAAATAGTCACGACCAGCGATGGATAGTTTGACATCAGGCATTAGCTTGCACCTGCCAGAATTTTGTCCAGATCTTGAATAGCGCCAAGCGTTTCGGATTTCAGCCTATCATGGCGTTCGGCGAGATCGATGTCGCTGGTCACTGCAGGTGCAATCGCCAGTTTTTCGATCCGCGACAGAGCGCGCTCTATACGCCCGATTGCAACAATAAATCGTTCGTCTGCCATGGCTTACTTTCCTTTGCTCAGGAGTATTAACAGACTATGTGCCCAATGCAAATGTATGAATGCCAATTTAAGCACAGTTTCCGTGCGGAAAAGCACCTCGCTCACTTGACGCTAGGCGCTTGCATCCGCAAAGGGTTCGCACCAACGACTCGGCGGTGACGCATATCGCAATATGCCCCGCTACCCGCTCCCGCTCGGGAGTAACAAGTGGGGATAGAACATGACCGTCAGTGACCAGCAAATGGCCAATGCAATTCGGGCACTGGCCATGGATGCTGTGCAGGCAGCAAATAGCGGCCATCCAGGGATGCCAATGGGCATGGCCGATGTCGCTACTGTTCTGTATTCGAAGTTCCTGAAATTTGATGCGCGTGCCCCCGATTGGGCAGACCGCGACCGCTTTGTGTTATCGGCGGGCCATGGGTCTATGTTTGCCTATGCGACCTTGTACCTCACCGGTTACGCAAGCCCGACGATCGACGATATCCGCAACTTCCGCCAGTTGGGCAGCCCTTGCGCTGGCCATCCAGAAAACTTCCTTATTGACGGGATTGAGTGCACAACCGGACCACTTGGGCAGGGTTTGGCCATGGCCGTCGGTATGGCCATTGCAGAACGCCACCTGAATGCTCGCTTTGGCGACGATCTTGTGGATCATCGGACGTGGGTCGTCGCAGGCGACGGGTGCCTGATGGAAGGAATAAACCACGAAGCCGTTGGACTTGCCGGGCACCTTGGCTTGGGTCGTCTGATCGTTTTCTGGGACGACAACCGCATAACCATCGATGGTTCGACCGATTTGTCGACCAGCGAGGACATCACCGCAAGGTATGTCGCCAGTGGCTGGCATGTAGAAGCGTGTGATGGTCATGATTTTGCTGACATAGAGCGCGCAATCTCGGTCTCCTTGGCCGACAACCGGCCTTCTTTAATTGCGTGCCGGACTTTGATTGGTAAAGGATCTCCAAACAAAGAAGGTACCAAGGCACCGCATGGCAGCCCGCTTGGTGCGGACGAAATCGTTGCGACGCGTGCCGCAATTGACTGGCCCTATCCTGCGTTCGAAATTCCTGATGATATACTCGGGGCATGGCGGGCGACTGGCGAAACAGGGGTGGCCGCGCACGCGGATTGGCAACAACGGCTTTCGGCATCGGCAAAGGCAACCGAATTCAAAATAGCCATGGCGGGCGAACCCAGCGCTGCGTGGCTAGAGCCGCATCTGAATGGCCTGATTGCCTCCCCACAGAAAATTGCAACGCGAAAGGCATCCGAAATTGCGCTGACCGCCGCCACTGCCGCGATACCGGAACTGTTGGGTGGTTCTGCCGATCTGACAGGCTCAAATTTTACCCGAACTGTGTCTACGAAAACATTGGATAAAAACGATTATTCGGGTCGTTATGTCAATTACGGCATCCGCGAATTCGGCATGGCAGCGGCTATGAACGGCATGGCGTTGCACGGTGGCATAATTCCATATGGTGGCACGTTCCTGATCTTTTCGGATTATTGTCGAGCTGCCATTCGCTTGTCTGCTTTGCAGGAAACGCGCGTCATTTACGTGATGACGCATGATTCCATCGGGGTCGGCGAAGATGGCCCGACACACCAACCAATCGAACAGATTATGTCGCTGCGCCTGATACCGAATTTGGACGTATATCGGCCATGCGATGCGGTTGAGACGGCCGAATGTTGGGCCTTGGCTATCGAAAGCGCATCTACGCCATCGGTGTTGGCGCTTTCACGTCAGAATCTTCCGCAATTGCGGACTGACATCAGCGAGAATCTCTCGGCTAAGGGCGCCTATAAGCTGCGCGCCGCAAATGCAGACCGCAAAGTTATCTTGATCGCAACTGGTTCCGAGGTGGAAATTGCTGTTTCGGTCGCCGAAAAGCTTGAAGCTCAGGGCATCGGAGCAGACGTGGTCTCGATGCCCATCTGGCAGCGCTTTGACGTGCAGCCTGATGGCTACAAGGTGGAACTTTTGCCTTCCGGAACGCTGCGTGTTTCTATCGAAGCAGGCACAACAATGGGTTGGGAGCGTTATGTCGGCGACGGAATTCGCATCGGCATCGACAGCTTTGGCGCGTCAGGACCCATCGACGCACTATACGAACATTTCGGCCTGACGGCTGACAAGATCACCCCGCAAATTGTCGCTCGATTGGGCTGATAGGAGCAAGCATGACTGTAAAAGTAGCAATAAACGGATTTGGCCGCATTGGTCGACTGGTCGCGCGCGCGATATTGGAGCGCGATGACCATGACTTGGAACTGGTCGCCATCAATGATCTCGCTCCGGCAAAGGCGAACGCACTTTTGTTCAAGCGTGACAGCGTCCATGGTCCTTTTCCCGGCACGGTAGAGGCCGATGGAAATGACATCATCGTCAACGGTAAGCGCATCCATGTTACCGCTGAGCGTGATCCGGCCAATCTGCCGCATGCCGCAAACGGCGTGGATATCGCGCTTGAATGCACAGGCTTTTTCACTGATCGTGCGAGCGCGGAAAAGCATCTCGCTGCCGGCGCCAAACGCGTGCTTATTTCTGCACCGGGCAAAAATGTCGACAAAACAGTAGTGTTTGGGGTCAATCATGAGGTGCTGACTGCTGCCGACGTGATCGTTTCGAACGCAAGCTGCACCACCAACTGCTTGGCGCCTTTGGCGAAGGTTTTAAACGACGCCATCGGTATCGAGCGCGGACTGATGACCACGATCCACAGTTACACAAATGATCAGAAAATCCTCGACCAAATTCATGATGACATGCGCCGGGCACGTGCTGCCGGAATGTCGATGATTCCAACCACCACCGGCGCAGCGCGTGCGGTTGGTGAAGTGATGCCAGAATTGAAGGGTAAGCTGGATGGTTCTGCCATCCGTGTTCCAACGCCAAATGTCAGCATCGTTGACCTGACCTTCACTCCAAAGCGCGACACCAGCGTTGAGGAAGTGAACGCATTGTTAAAGACTGCATCTGAAGGCGCCTT